>Ga0315290_10001097_pt1 | contig 18503 bp, 13 predicted proteins | sample YL17G12_0_MG_FD_203627 | JGI IMG/M metagenome (GOLD analysis project Ga0315290, IMG submission 203627) | Sediment microbial communities from Yellowstone Lake, YNP, Wyoming, USA - YL17G12_0 | ecosystem: Environmental > Aquatic > Freshwater > Lake > Sediment | place: USA: Wyoming | collected... | reverse complement strand
TGGCGAGGGCTTCCCGGATCGCGGTCTCGATTGCGAATTCCTTCCCCCGCGCGCAGCCCATGGAATCGACGACGGTCAGGATCTGCTGCACCGCCGGCTCGATGGCCTTCACGGTCCCCGGGATGGTCAGCTCGAAGCGAACGACCAAACGGTCGGGGTCGAACGCGCAGCTTTCTTGGGGGTTCGACATGGCACACCTTCCTTCGTCAAGATGACTCGAGTGTACATCGCATCGAGGGCACGATCCCCTCATCAACGAGCCGCGCGACCTCGCGCCGGATCGACTCACGCTCGTCGTGCGACACCGCGAGGAGCGGCGGGCGCGGAGGACCCCCGCTCAGGCCGCGCAGGTCCATCGCGGCTTTGATGCCCGGGACACCCGCGGCGTCCACGATGCGGCGGCCGGTTTCGGTGACGGCGGCTTGGAGCTCCCTCGCGCGGCCGGGGTCTCCGGCGACGTGCGCGCGGTAGAGGGCGACCAAGGGCTCAGGAACCACGTCGGCGGCCGCGAGCACTCCTCCCACGGCACCGAGAGCGAGCGCGGGCGCAAAGACTGAAACGCTCCCGCACAAAACGCGGAAGCTTGCGGGCACCCGATCGAGCACCTCGCGCATCTTCTCGAGGTCCCCCGAGCTGTCCTTGAGTCCGGCCACGTTCGGGTGCTTTGCGAGCGCTTCCGAAACGGAGGCGGGCAGCACGAGCCCCGTGAACTTCGGGACGTTGTAGAGGAGGATCGGGATCGGCGACGCTTCGGCCACCGCCTCGAAGTGACGCCTGAGCGCCTCTTCGCTCATGCGGGAGCGGAAGTAGAACGGGGTGATCACGAGCGCCAGGTCCGCGCCGCAGTCGGCGGCCAACGCGGCGAGACGCGAGGTGGCCGCCGTGCTCTCCAACCCGACGCCGGCCATGAGGATGCGAGCCGAAGGGACCGCCCGCCTCGCGGCGCGCAGCACCTCGAGCTTTTCTTCTTCATCTAGATAGGCGGCTTCGCCGGTCGATCCCAGGAGGAGATAGCCCGTCGCCCCGTGGACCTCGTAGCGCGCCAGGTTATCGGCGAGCGCCCCGGTATCGACACGGCCGCGATCGTCGAAGGGTGTGGTCACCGGAGAAAAAACGCCCGAGAGGTTCACGCTGAGCCCTCCTTCATCATTAGAGGACCATCATCTCGTGGATCGTCTCGCCCCGGGCGAAGCGTTCCAGGGCGAGCGGGGAGATGTCGACCGACGCCGAACGCCCGTCGGCGATCCACTCGGCCGCGGCCTCTCCCGCGGCAGGTGCGTGCATGATGCCGTGACCGGAGAATCCCGTCGCGAGGAAGAACCCGGGAACATCCGCCGCCTCCCCCAGGATCGCGTGGTGATCGGGGGTGACCTCGTAGAGTCCGGCCCAGCTGCGCCTGAGGTCGAGGCCTGCTTCGGCCACCCGTGGGAACCGCCGCTCGAACGGCCCGGAGATCCGCTCGGGAAACGTCGGATCGAGCGCCGTGACGAACCCCGCGGGCTCGTCGGGATTCGAGTACGCGACAAGGACGCGGTCCCCTTCCCGCCGAATCAGAATCCCGGTGTCCGCGTCGATCGTCATGGGGATCACCGGAGGAAGCGAAAGGCAAGGCCCGGTCATCAAGAGATGGCGCCGCACGGGTTCGACGGGCAAGTCCACCCCGACTGCTGCTGCCACCCCGGCCGACCACGCGCCCGCCGCGTTCACGACGACGCCGGCCTCGCGCTTTCCGGCGGTCGTCGTCACGACGAACGCGCCCCCCGCCGTCCGATCGATCGCCAAGACCTCGGCGCCGCAGACGAGTTCAACCCCGGCCCGCGTGGCCTCCCGCAGGAAGAATCCGGCCAGCGCCCCCGGATCGATGAACCCGTCGCGCGCCCCGAACGTCCCTCCGACGAGATCTGCGCCCTCGACGAACGGGGCGAGACGGAGCGCGTCGTCCCTGTCGAGAAGGTCAACCGTCACGCCCAGCGATCGCTGGAACGCGACCGCCCGCTCCATCGCCGCGAGGCGCTCCGTGCTCGCCGTGAGGAAGAGGTAGCCGGCCTTGCGGTAGACGGGCGGCTCGCCGATTTCTTTCGCCAGGGCGTCCAGGATCTCCATCGAGCGAAGCGACATCGCGACGTTCACGCTCGTTGTGAACTGGGCCCTTATCCCCCCGTTCGCCTTGGACGTCGACCCGGTTCCGGGGATGCGCTCGCGCTCGACGATCGCCACGCGCCGCACTCCGCGCCGCGCCAATTGGAACGCGACGCTGCAGCCGACGACGCCGGCTCCGACGATCAGCACGTCGTGTCGTGGGATCACGGGCGGATCACTCCTGCAGCAAGTTCTCTCCGAACAGCGGGCGGCCGGCGAATGACGTTTGGAAGCCATAGCCGGCGATCGCGACGATCCAGAGGACGGCCAAGATCGTCCCGGCTCCGTACCACGCGAACAGGTCCGCCGTGACGCAGTAACTCAGGGCGTTCTGCGTTGCAAAGAGCACCGTTGTGGCGAGCAGACCGAAACGCGTGAGGGACAGCAGGACGACGCCTGCGAAGATCAGCGCACTCACGGGATCGAGCCAGTGGTGGCCGAAAGCCCACCCGATGACACCGAAGACAACCAGGATCACCCCTGCGGCCAGCAGCATCTGGCGCAGCGCCACGCCGACAAGCATCAGGAGCACGAGGAAGAGCATCGGGGGCACCAGCGAATGGATTTGACCGTCCAGGAACTCGCCGAAGAGGTGCCGGGTGCCGGCTAGGCCCAACAGACCAATGGAGTCTGGGCGTCGCGGGTCCAAGCCCAACCATCGCGGGGCGTCGGAGAGCGCTTTCATCGCCACGCCCAGCAAACAACCCAGGAGTATGTCGCGGCCCACGAGCGGGTCCCGGAACCGGCCGGCAAGAGCGCGCGTCCAAGAGATGATGGTCTCGGGCCACCGCTTGCGCACGTAGGGCTCCAAGGCCAAGTAGAGAATCCACAACATGACGCCTTCGAAGAGTGTCGCCGCAAGCGTCCCGATGAAGGCACCCACCATCTCGTTGGTGTCCGCGAGGTAGGTGCCCCAGAACATCCAACCCAGCATGTGCACCGCGACGAAGATGCTCGCAATCCGAAACGCACCGTTGCGGTCGCTGCGGCCGAGCCGCATGTTGCGACGCGCCAAGAGGAACCCGCCGAGGAGAACGCCGAGGAAGAGAATGGACATGAATGCCTGTCCGGCGCGCTGCCCCTTCGTCTGCGGATCCGCCGCGGACTCGGCGGGCTTCTCCCAAGGCGCGATCAGCCTGAAATAGACCGGACGAGTCAGGTACGACGCGGCTTCCACGCGAAGCTCCGCATCCTTGTCGGCTTGGAACGGGCCGGTCCAGGCCTGGCGCCCGTCGGAATGAAACGGCGGATTCCAAATCGAGCCGGCACCGTGGAGCTCGGCGTCTCGAAGGCCCGCGGCGGTGAGGAGCCGGCTCCAATCCGTTCGAGGCGGCGCAACACCGGGAGCCGCCGGGTTGTCGCCTTCCGGCGGCACGACCTGCATCCGCAGCAGGCTTCCCGACGGGTCCATCCACACGGTCGCCATGCCGGGCGCGATCGACGGCGGATCGGTCACCGACATCCGGTAAGAGATCGAATTCATCGGGAGCAGGGGCTTCGGCGCTTCGCGGTACCAGAAGGTCAGCCCCGTTTTGGGGCCCGCGCCCAGACGGTCCCACCGGTCGGAGGTTCCGAGCTTCTCGAGCTCGTCGAGATAAGGCTTGTTCTCTTCGAAGCCCCAGAGCGTGTCGACGGGCGCGTTCGTGTATCCCGCTTCCTTGAGCAGGCCGCGCGCCTCGGCCCTCAGGACCTGCGGCTCCTTCGGCAACGGCGTACGCCCCAGGATGTTGACCCTGCCGGCGAGCGCAACGATGGGCACCAGCAAGATCAGGACGCCCGCGAGCGCCAGCCACGCCATCAGCGGTCGCAGGCCGCCGGTCTCGCCGGCCGCGGCGACCATCTCCGGAGAGGGCGTCTCGCCTGCCGCCAGCGCCGCCGCCATCGGATCGCCGCCGGGCAAGGCCGCGGCCACCGCCAGCGCCGATGAGGGACGCTCGGCCGGATGGCGAGAGAGGCAGCGTAGGATGACCCGCTCAACCGCCGGGTCGAGATCGGGCACGAAGCTCGACGGCGAGGTCCGGTTCTCCTGGTGCAGTTGCTGAAGCTCCGCCGACGAGCCCGCCTTGAATACGGGCTTACCCGTGAACAACTCGTAGAGGACGATCCCCAGAGAGAAGATGTCGCTCGCGACGGAGACGTCTTTGCCCGCGAGCTGCTCGGGCGCCATGTAGCCGGGCGTGCCGGCATGGACGTCGGCGCCAATCACCTGCCCCACGATCGCCGCCAGCCCGAAGTCGGTGATCCGCACGCGCCCTTCGCCGTCCAGCATCACGTTGGCCGGTTTCAGGTCGCGGTGCAGCACCCCCTTGTCGTGCGCCGCGGCGAGGCCGGCGCACAGCTGGCGTGCGATCTGAATCGCCTTGTCGCCCGGCAGGCGGCCGATCCGCCGCAGCAGACTGGCCAGATCCTCGCCGTCCACGTACTCCATCGAGAGGTAGTGGTGCCCGTCCACCTCACCGACGTCGTACACGCGGCAGACGTTCGGGTGGGAGATCTGCCGCGCGAGCTTCACTTCATTGAGGAAGCGCTGGAGCCGCTCCGCGTCGTTCTCCACGACCGCCGGCAGGAACTTCAGCGCCACCGCCTGGCCGAGCTTGAGGTCGTCGGCGCGGTAGACTTCACCCATCCCTCCGCGACCCAACAGGCCAACGACCCGGTATCGGCCCCCGAGCATGGTTCCCGGGAGGAACCGGCCGTGATCGGAGGAACTCGAAGCGGACAGACCGCGGGAAGCGGCCGACGTGCGCGTGGCGTCGAACGCAACCGCGTCCGAGGACGCACCGCAGTGCGGACAAAACCGGCTCCCTTCCGGAACCGTGCGCGAGCAAGACGTGCACGTCATCGGCGAAGCATACACGCGTCGTCAGCTTGGCCGGACAACGTAGCGCGTGCCCCGCCGGGTCCCCCGTCACGCAGACGAATCTTCTGGGGTCAATACCAAGAGCCGCCGGAATCGAGGATGGTCTCTCAAGGAGTCGAGATCGGGGTCGACTTCCATCCACTTCTTGTGACCGTCGTTGGGTGCTCCTTGGGCGATTTTCTCCAAGAGTTCGAGGGCCTTTTCCGCTTCGCCCGCACGCGCGTAGTCGCACGCCGCGTTGGAGAGCGTATCGACTCCTTCGGGGTCCAAGACGAGCGCGCGGGCGGTCCAATCGAGGCCACGATCACGCTCACCGAGCGAGAGGAGGGCGTTCGCGCCGAGGACCCGCGCGCGAACGTCGTCCGGGTTCAGAGCCAGCTGCTTCTCGACGATCGCGAGCTGCCGGCGACTCGCCCTCATCGCATCGTCTTCCCGCCCGAGTCTTCGGTACACGCCGGAGAGGACCCCGAGTGCCTGGTAGTCCTCAGGGCGAACCCGGGCGGCTTGCTCGAAGAGGGCGGCGGCGGCTTCCAGTTCTCCCTGCAGGAGTCGATCGCGCGCCGCACAGTAGTAGGCCTCGAAGAGGTCGGGGTTCAGCCGCATCGCCGCTTTGTACTCGGATTCGGCCTCGTCGAACCGACGAGCCAGCGCCAGCGCGAGTCCCCGGGAGACGTGCGACTCCGCGAGGTCGGGAGCTAGCTCGATCGCTCTGCGGCTTGCCGCGTTGGCTTGCTCGAAGTCCTCGGCGCGCCCGCCGTGCTTGTCGTGCAGAAGCGAATGACAGTCCGCGATACCGGCGTACGCGAGACCGTAGTCCGGGTCGATCTCGATCGCGCGAGCAAACATCTCGAGCGCGCGCTCGGCGCTCGTGCTCGTCCGCCGGGCGGCTTGATGGCGGCCTCGCAGGTAGAGATCGTAGGCCTCCCCGCTCGCAGCCGGCGCCTTTCGCGAGCCGAGCGCGGCCTCCGGCGCCAGCGACGGGCGCAGCGCCCCGACGATCGCCGCAGCGATCTCGTCCTGAATCGTGAAGACGTCTTCGAGCTGACGGTCGTAGCGCTCCGACCACCGTTGGTAGCCGCTCGCCACGTCGACGAGTTCGGCGGTAATCCGCAGTCTGTCTCCCGTCTTGCGGACGCTTCCTTCGAGAAGACTCGCCACGCCAAGCCGACGGCCGATGTCACGACGTTCCCCGTCACCGGGCATGAACTGGAACGACGACATGCGGGACGCGACCCGGAGTCCAGGAATCCCAGCCAGCGCGTGGATGACCTCTTCGGCCATTCCTTCGCACAAGTGCGCTTGATCCTGAGCTGGACTCCGGTCGCGGAAGGGAAGCACCGCGATCGAAGACACCGATCGCTCGGGAGGCGCTCCGGGGTCATGGCGGAGCGCGCTGAGTTCGTCGCGCACGTCGACGGCCCGCTGTGGCCGGTGCGCGGGTTCTTTTTCGAGGCAGCGTTGGAGGATCCGGTCGAACCCAGATCCCAACTCCGGATGAATCTCCGTGACCGACTGCGGAGCGTCCCTCAAGATCGACGAAATCAACTCTGCCGCGCTGGCTCCCTTGAAGGGCCGGCGGCCAGCGGCCAGCTCGTAGAGGACGGTTCCGAGCGAGAAGAGGTCCGAGCGGGCGTCGACCGGTTCGCCCCGAATCTGCTCCGGCGACATGTATGGAATCGTCCCCATCACCCGGCCGACCGTCGTAGCTTTGGTCACGGTGTCGTCCTCGACGTGAGGCGCAGGCTCGAGCTTCGCAAGACCGAAGTCGAGCACCTTGACTCGCCCCTCGCTGTTGACCATGACGTTTTGGGGCTTGACGTCCCGGTGCGTGATGCCCTGGTCGTGGGCGGCCGCCAGAGCGTCGGCAAGCGGGACCGCGATGTCGAGCAGCCTGTCGAGAGCGAGGCCTCCCGGCGCGAATAGTTCGGCCAGGGTTCGTCCTCGAACCAACTCCATCGTGAGGAAGTGGGTCCCGTCGTCCTCCTCGATCGAGTAGATCGTCACGATGTTGGGATGATTCAGCGCGGCGACCGCCCGCGCTTCCCGTTCGAACCGCGCGCGTCGCTCGGGGTCGGCAGCGAACTCCGCGGGCAGGATCTTCAGCGCGACCTTGCGACCGAGCTTCGTGTCCTCGGCGGCGTAGACGACTCCCATCCCACCGGCGCCGAGCTGCTCACCAATCTTGTAACGAGACAGCACTTGCGTGTCTCCTCGAGCAGGCGGACCGCCATTATCCGCCCAACCCGCCCATGGTAATGAGGCGAGCACCTCGCGCTACGCAAACTCCAGGCGTTGTGCGCCGCGCCTAGTCAGCGTTCGCAATGCCTGCGGTTCTGAGGGTTGCGCCCGTGGCGAGATTACGGGACTGGATTGGTCTGGATGAAAGCACCGTCGGGTGCCTTGCCGCGCGAAGACATCCCCATCTGCGCTCGACGCCGAGATACCATGCGCTCAACAGGATAGGAGGCACCGATGCGAGTTATTTACGTCCGCTTCGACGCAGACAAGGAATCTGTCGCCGTACTTCCCTCCGCTGAGGTCGTCTTCGCGGGCGACGAGATCGTGTGGGAGGTCTCCGTCATAGGTGGTTCGATCAAGCGGGTCGAGCTCGAGATCAAACACGGAAAGAAGCCGTCGTTCACCCTCGGGGGCTCCAAGAAGGAACTCCACTCCGAGAAGATCCGAAACAAAAGAGCTCGGATCCGCGGCGTGGCGCCGAAGGTCAAGGGGTCGGGTCATGCGCGGTACAAGTACACGATTCGCGGCTTCGACGGATCGGAAGAAGAATTGATCAAGCTGGATCCGGTGATCATCATCGTGCCGCCTGAACAGCCTGAGTAGACCTACTTCGCGAGCTGCAGGATCCTCTGGTAGCGGGGATCGCGGCCAAGCGGCGCGAATTCGGGGACCAGCTCGATCTGGGCTCTGCTGACCCCCTGCAGGACCGCCTTCTCGAGCCAGGTGAGGCTCTCCGCATCCTGTCCGAGGATGCGGTGGACGACGGCGTTGTCGAGGAGCAAAGACGCATCCTCGGAACGCATCGCGAGCGCGGCGCCCGCCTGCTTCACGGCGCACGCCGCGTCCTCCGCCCGGGCACAGTACTTCGCCCAGCTCATGATCTTGATCGGATCGCCGCTCTGCTCGGCCTGAACCTGCGCGGCCATGGCCGCCTTGCGGTAGGCATCGCGCGCCGCCCCACGCTTCTCCTGGACGGCGAGCACGTCGCCGAGGTTCCCCCAGTGCGCCGGATCCTCGGGCTCGAGCTCGGTGGCACGCTGGTACTGCTTGGCCGCATCCGCGTACCGTCCCCGGAAGTAGTAGGCGGTGCCGAGGTTCGAGCGCACCGCGCCGCGCTCCTCGATCTTGAGCGCTTGCTCGAGCGCCGGGATCGCTTCGTCGATCCGCTTCTTGTGCATCAGCATGCCGCCAAGGTTGTTCCAGCCCGAAAACGCGCCGGGATTCAGCTCCGTCGCCTTGCGGTGAGCCTCGAGCGCCTCGTCGTATTCCTGGAACATCACGTGGAAGATGCCGAGGTAGCCGCGGAACTTGAAGTTCAGGGGCTCGAGCTCGATCGCCATGCGCAGGGCCACGATCCCCTCGGCGTACTGTTCCAGCTTTCCGCGAGCCAGGCCCAGGTACGCCCAGGCGTGGCCCAGCTCGGGCTTGGTCTTCACCGCGGCTTCCAGGTCCGCCTCCGCGCCCCGGTAATCGCCCGCAAGAAAGAGGCCGAGCCCGCGCGCGACGAGAACCTCGGCGAGTTTCGGGCCGAGGTAGTAGGACTTGGCCACTGCGGCCTCCGCGTCCTCTCGGTCCGCGGGGTCGGAGTCCTTCCAGAAATTGAGCCAGTGCGCCTCGCCGAGCGCGGCCCAGGCGAGCGCCCAGTCGGGGCTGATGCGCAAGGCGTGGTTGAGGTTCTGGATCGCTTCGTCCAGGCTCGTCGGGGTCCCCTCGTCGCGCATCAGGTGAAGCCCGCGGTTGTAGTAGCCGAGCGCCCGCGCGTCGATCACGGGTGCAGCCGCGGGGTTGGGCGGCGCGCTCTCTTTCGACGCAGGTCCGAGCCAGCGCACGCCAACCACGACCAGGACGAGCGCCGCACAGGCCGCTACCACGATCGGCCACCACGCCCGTGGCCGCCTGACCGGCGCAGCGGCCATGACGGGCCGGCCCGATGTCGTCGCCCCTCGCAGATCCTTCAGCGCGACGACGAGATCCCGTGTGTCGTTGTACCGTTCCTCGGGGAGCTTCCGAAGGCAGCGCCTTACGACGCGGGCCAGCTCGGGCGGTAGGTTGGGGTTGATCGTCTCCAACGAATCCGGCTCCGACTCGAGAATCTTCGCAAAGATCGAGGCCGGGTTGTCACCCCGGAACGGCCGCCGCCCCGTGACCATCTCGTACAGCATCGTCCCGAACGAGAAGACGTCGGAGCGCGCGTCGAGCGTCTTTCCCATCGCCTGCTCGGGCGACATGTACACCACGGTGCCGAGAATCCGACCCTCCCGAGTCAGCTCATCGGAGAGTGTCTCCGTCGTGTCTTCGGGCGAACCGGCCGAGGAGACAACCGGCTTCGCCAAGCCGAAGTCGACGATCTTGACGTGCCCGTCGCGCGTGACCATGACGTTGCCGGGCTTGATATCGCGGTGGACGATTCCATGGCCGTGCGCGACCGCGAGCCCCTCGGCCACCTGGACCGCGATGGCGAGCTGGCTGTCGAGATCGCGAAGCTCGGGCGTCCCGATCAGGCTCGACAGAGGTCGGCCATCGATCCACTCCATCGAGATGTACGGGGTTCCAGCCGGCAGATCGGCGCCACCGGGGACGACGAGCTCCTCCCCCGGCTGCACTTCACGGACTTCGTGGATCGTGCAGATCGCGGGGTGGTTGAGCGCCGCGGCCATGCGCGCCTCGCGCAGGAATCGCACGCGCAACTCGACGTTTCCGAGCGCCCGCTCGGTCAGGAACTTCACCGCGACCGTGCGGTCGAGCGAGATCTGGTGGGCCTCGTAGACGACGCCCATCCCGCCTCGCCCGATCTCTCGAAGCAGTTTGAAGTCTGCGAGGCGGCGGTTGGGGTCGTTCTCGGTCATACCGGTCGAACTCCTGAAGCGAAGCATACCCACGAAAGGCTCCCGGGATGCAAGTCTGATCGACGAGAAGCTCGAGAATGCCTTCCGTTAAGGGAGTTCGATCACAAGTCGACGCGCGGATCGCGACGTGCTGATTTGCCTTCGGGTTGTGCGTAGTGCCTCCGCCTGGACTCGACGCCAAGGCGAGCAACCAGGGACCAGCGGATTGTGAGTAAACTTTTCGAGGGCGCCGTCACACTCCCGCGTTTACAACCCCATGCGCGCGAGGCCGACTTGCCACGGCAGGATCTCGATGCCTTCGATGAGTTTCTCCACCGTACCGAGATAGAGGACGACGGCGCCGCACTTTTTGCCGTGGAAGTCCCGAAACCGCTTGAGCCCGCGGAGGTCGTGCCTGCCGATGCTCTTCGAGGCCTTGACCTCGACCGCCCAGGTGTCCTTTCGCGTCTCGACGATGAAGTCGACCTCCGCACCGTGCTCCGTCCGGAACGAAGAGACCCGGATGTCCTGGTCCAGCGACGACGCGGTGTGAACGATCTGGTTGAACACCAGGTGCTCCATGAGAACCCCGATGCGGTCGGGAGAGGGCTCGAAGTTCCCCATTACCCCGTTCAGGACTCCCGTGTCGAAGAAGAAATAGCGTGGATGTTGGACCAGGCGGCGCCGCTCGCTCTTCGCGAAGGCCTCGGCGCGGCGCACGATCAGCGTGTCCTCCAGGATCTCGAAAAACCTCACCGCGGACTGGCGGGCAATGCCGGCTTCCGATGCCAGTTTCGAAAGGTCGAGGAACGACCCCGCGCAGGCCGCCGCCACATGCAGGAACCTGGAGAACCCCTCGATGTTGCGTGCGAGGGCCTCGGCTTGGATTTCCTCCTTGAGGTAGGTGGCGCAGTACGAGGACAGCGTCTTTACGCGGGAGGATCGGTCCGGGTCGACGTAGATCCCGGGGAGCGTTCCCGTCGAAAGCGCGGCGCGCGTGTCCAGCTCCCGGTCGAGCTCGCTGCTCACGAGCGGGCCGAGCGAGTAGGTGTGCACCCGTCCCGGGAGCAGGTTCGCCTGCCCGCGGCGGAGCTTCCGCGCGCTCGAGCCAGTCAGAAAGAAACGGGGCGCGCCGCGGCCGTCGAGGATCGACTGGATCGTGTTCAGTAGGCTGGGCAGGCGTTGGATCTCGTCCAAGAAGACCGTGCGGAAGTTCCGCAGGGCGCCGAGCCGCTGCTCCAGCTCCTCGGGGTTGCGTGCGAACTCGAGGAAGGTCGGTTCATGGGCGAGATTTATCGTCAGGTCCGGTTTGAGTGAGGCTACGAGAGTCGACTTCCCCGTCTGGCGCGGGCCGAGGAGCAGCAGGCTCTTGCGGGACCCGCGGAGAAGCTTCTCCAAAGCTCGTTGGATCATTATGCGGTTAAAATACGGCGTAATTTAACCGCGGTCAATTATCGCCCGGGAGCCCCTTGCGGAACACCGCGGAGACGACGGTCTTGTCGTTTCCTCCCATATTAATGAGGAGACCGTAGGGGCGCTTCGGGTCGAGGCGAACCTGGTAGTTCCCCGCCTTCCCCGTCAGCTGCTTCCAGAGGTCGACGGCCATGCGCACGCCCGAAGCACCCGTCGGATGGCCGTAGCCGACGAGCCCGCCGCCCGTGTTGAACGGCGTCTTCCCGTCGAGGCGCGTGTGGCCGGCGAGCACGTAGTCGGCTCCCTCGCCGCGCTTGGCGAGGCCCAGCGCCTCGCAGGCCAGGATCCCCGTGATCGTGAAGCAATCGTGAGTCTCGAAGACTCCGACCTGGTCCACCGTGATCCCGGCCATCTTCAACGCCTGCTCCGCCGCGCGCCGCGTCGTCTCGAGGACCGCGAGGTCCGGCGGGGCCGCGGTCAGGTCGGCGACCGCGTGGCCTAGGCCGACGAGCTCCACCGCGTCGGTCTTCGTCTTGCCGATCTTGGCGAGTCCTTCCTGCGAGACCACGAGAACCGCGGCGCCGCCGTCCGAGACCTTGGAGCAGTCGAGGAAGTTGATGTGGTCGCAGAAAGTCTTTCCGTTGGGCTTCATCGCCTGGTGCGCGGCGAAGAGATCTTCGGTCGTGTTGTGGAATTCTTGCGCCTTCGGGTTCTTCCGCGCATTCACGATCGCCTGCTCGTACCAGCGGCCCATCGCGGCCCAGGTCTTCTCGGCGCCGTACCTTTCTTTATAGGCGCCGGCGCGGTCGGAGAACTTCGCCGGGAAGAAGTAGGCGTGCCCGTTCTTCCGCTCGCCGGCGTAGTGCCCGGCCCCCGCCAGGATGTCGGCGCCGTAGATCGCCTTCACGGTGTTTTGAACCTCGAGCCCGAGCGAGAGCACCACGTCCGACTGCTCGGACAAGACGCTCTTGATCGCCGAGGCGAGCGAGAGGCCGCCCGAGCAGCAGGCCCCCTCGACGCGGGTGGACGGTTTGTACTCGAGAGACGGATGAACGAGCGACAGCATCGCCCCCAAGTGCCCTTGCCTGTTGAACCGCGCCGCCATGAAGTTCCCGACGACGCCCTCGTCGATCGCCGCGGCGTCCGGGATCTGGGCGAGCGCGCCCTTTCCGGCTTCCGCGATGTAGTGCTCCAGCCCGGGGCGCTCCTTCTTGGGGTTGAACTCTTTCCGCCCCGTGCCGAGGGAGACCGTGTAGTCGCCGCAGGTGAAGTAGACCGGCTTGCGCAACGCTTTCATCGCGACACCCCCGCCGCCAGGTAATCGTTGATCGGACCGTAGAGGTGGTAGAAGCCGCTCGTCAGGACGCCGTTGACGTCCTCGGGCTTGGCGGCCACACCTCGGGAGACGAGTCCCTTCCCGATCTCCCGCGAGCACTGGTGGTAGGCGCGCGCGAGCTCGGCGCCCAAGGTCTTCTGGTCGGCGAGCGCCTTGAAGTGCAAGGCCAAGGCCGCGTCTTTGTCGGGAGCCGAAAGGAGCGCCTTCCACGGACGGAACGGTTGCGGGAGCTCGCCCAGCGCCTTGTCGGCGGCGCCGGTCCAGCCCTGGGGATCGAGCGGCAGGTAGACGCGCTTCGCCGGGTCGTAAACGCCCGTGATCTTCCCGCGCTCGTACTCGAAAAACCCTGCCTTCTGCGAACCGTCGGGGCGCTGCCCGCCCGCCGCCTTCAGCTCCATCATCTTGTTGATGGTCGCGTTCGTCAGCTTCTCGTCGAGGTAGTGGTCCATCACGCCCTCGATGAACTGGAAGACGTCGACCCCGACGTAGTCGATGAGCTGGAAGATCCCCATCGGCCGCAAGAGCCAGTCCTGGCTCACCCGGTTCATCATCCAGACCGCAGACGGCCAGCCGTGCTTTGCGGCTAGCTTTTCGACTTCGGCGATCGCGTGGTGCCCGTCTCTAATGAAGTGACCGTTCCCGATGAACCCGGCCACGTCGGCGGAAGGGATCAGGGTCTTGCGGAGCCGCTTCCCGATTTCCGCGGCGGTCTGGGCGACGTCGTCGCGCGTCGTCGCGCCGCGGATCGTCTCCACCAGCTTCTGGACCGGCGGCGGGTTGTAGAAGTGGACGCCCATGATGCGCCCGCCGAGGCCGACCTCCTTGTCGAGGAGGCCGATCGGGACCGACGACGTGTTCGTGAAGAAGAACGCGTCGGGATCGCAGGTCTCGCGCAGCTGCTTGAAGACCGCGACTTTCACCGGGACCTTCTCGACGATCGCCTCGAAGACGATGCGCGCGCCCTTCGCCGCGGAGAGATCGGTCGATGGCCACACCATCGAGTCGACGCGGCGGACGAAGTCCTCGATGATCTCGCCGTTTTCGACCAGGTCCTTGCGGTCGGCGTACGCCGCCCGGAGCGACATGGCGTTTTTTTCGGCCGCCTTCACCGCCTGGCTATGGACGTAGTCCTGCAGCCCCCGCAACGCCTCGGGGTCGAGGTCGATCGCCGCGAGGCGGAAGAGCTTCCCTTTGTTTTCGGGGAGGAGCGTGAGACGCGCCATTTCTTGCGCCATGAGCAGCGTGATGCCGCTTCCCATCTTGCCGGCGGCGCCGATCACCGCGACGTGGGTGAGCCTGCTGTCGAGATCCATGGGTGACCTCCTAGGTTTCTGAATCGGCGCCAGGATGACACCGGGAGGGCACAGCTCGCACGGGGGGGACGGGACCGACTCACTCGGTTGACGCCGAGGCTATTTCCGCGGGTCAATCCCCCAAGCACAGCCCGATCAGGCGGGCGGACTCGATCAGCGGGTGGTCGAGGGGAACCGTCTTCCTTCGCCCGGCCACCTTCTCCAGGGGCACGGGCACGATCTCCTTGCCCTTGACGGCCACCATGACGCCGAAGACGCCGTCGTGGATCAGGCGGGCGGCGGTCGTTCCGAGTTGCGTGGCGAGGATGCGATCGGTCGCGGTGGGAATCCCGCCGCGCTGGATGTGGCCGAGAGTGGTGACCCGGGTATCGAGGCCGAGCGCCTCCTCGAGCAGCGGTGCGATGACGCTGCTGTTGGCGATCGGCTCGTCGGCGCGAGGGCTCCCGCGGGTCCTCTGCGAGGACCCGGTCCCGTTCACCGGACGCGCTCCCTCGGCGATCGAGACCAGGCTGAAGCGACGGCCGCTCTCGGCGCGGCGGCGCAGGGCATCGACGACGGAATCGAGGCGATAAGGGATCTCGGGGATCAGGCAGACGTCGGCGCCGCCGGCGAGGCTGGCGGCCAGGGCGAGCCACCCGGCGTTGTGCCCCATGACGTCGACGAGCATCAGGCGCTTGTGGCTCGACGCGGTCGAGTGCAGGCGGTCGATCGCCTCGGTGGCGATGGCCGTCGCGGAGTCGAAGCCGAAGGTGACGTCCGTCTCCGCGACGTCGTTGTCGATGGTCTTGGGCAGCGTGATCACGTTGAGCCCCGACTGCATCAGGTGAAGCGCGTTCTTGGCCGTTCCTCCGCCGCCGATGCAGACCAGGCAGTCGAGGTTCAGGCGCCGGTAGGTTTCGACCGCGGCCCCGGTCATGTCCCGCGTTGTCCCCCCGGGTCCCGGCATCTTGTGCGGCTTGTTGCGGCTCGTTCCGAGGATCGTGCCGCCGAGGGTGAGGAGGCCCGACATCACCCGGTCGTCGATCGGGAGCACACGGTTTTCGACCAGTCCGGCAAAGCCGTCCAGGATGCCGATCATCTCGATGCCGTAGGTGCCGATGGCGGCCTTGGCCACACCGCGGATCGCGGCGTTCAAACCTGGACAGTCACCGCCAGAGGTGAGGATCCCGAGGGTTCTGACCTTGCCGCCGTTCTTGCCCATTCGTCCGTCGCTCCCTGCGCAGGGACAATCTGGGCTCCGGAACTCCCGCGGGCCACCCGACGCGCGGAGGGGGACCGTCTTGGTGCGCGAGGATCGGGTCGACTTCGCTAGGAGCCGGACGGGAAACCAGCAGGGACGGCAGCCGCCGGCAAGCGAAGGGCGATCGCGGATGCGACTCGGATCGCGAGGTCGAGCGCGGCGTGAGCCTCCCGTTCGCTCGGGATCGGAGGCGCCCCCGGATATCGGAACGCCCAGGCGTACTCCGTGAGCGGAACCGCCTCGTCGACGAGATCCGTCAGTGCAGAATCAATCTCACAACACTCGCGGCCGAGCTCCTCGAGACTGTGTGTCTTGCGGAACGACCGGTCGTGCCAAACGAGAAACGCCTTGAGCACCTTCTCCAGCACCTGCTGACAATGGAAGAGTGCGTCTTCGAGCAGGGGCGGTTCAGCGCCCAGATCGATCTGGGCGCCCCGTAGGTCCAGCGCCGCCTTCATGAGCCACTCGCGAACTTCCGCCGCCCTTTCGGCATCAGGCGACATGAAGCAACCGTCCTTCCCTGTGAACGACCGCCGGGAGCGAAGCCGGAACGTCCCGACGGCGCTCGAAGTAGCCACGCGTCCAAACAACCACATCCACCGCCACCCCGGTGCCCCGGAGCGCTTCGTACGCCAGCCGGCTGCGGCGGCGTTCGGGGGCCGCATCGTCCGGGACGATCACGAGCAGGTCAAAATCGCTGTCCGGCCCTGCGTCCCCGCGCGCGTGAGATCCGAAGAGATAGACTCTTTCTGGCTGGTACGCGGCCACCAAACGCCGCACGATCTCATCGAGCGCTTTGTCCATCGGCTGCTGCCCTCGGCTGTCTGGCACAATCCACGGCGAGCCCAGTTTCGCACAGGGGACTCAAAACCCGTAGAGGAGAAGATAAGGGTTGTCATCGCCGCGATCTTCGCCTGTGCGGCGGCGGCGGAGGCCACCGGGTTGTCGGCGAAGGTGGCGAAGCCGCAGGACTGTTGGATGAGGACGCGGTCGCGGCCGAACAGGGAGATCGCGCGCTCGATGCGGGCGCGGATCTCCGCCACCGGGTCGACGTCCGGTCCGAAGCCGTCGCGCTTGCGCCAGGGACCGAGGACGCCCGGTGGCTTGGAAGGACCTAGCCGCCAACAATCCCGGCAATGTAGAGAACCGCCGCAACGATCCCGCCGACGAGCTACGAGCGCGTCGATCCGCTCCATCGCGATGAAGTGGATCGACTCCTTGGCTTCGATCACGAAGCGCCCGAGCCCAGCGCGCCGACGATTCTGTAGTGGGAGACCCCGCCCGCGGGCCTCTCCCAATGGGCCTACCGGGCGGTTGCCTACAGGCAACCCCAAACACTTGTCACAGGGATGCGCAACGCCGTACTCTTCCTCCATGCCGCTTCCGCTCCGCCATCGCGAAATGACCGTCGAAGACCTCTACGTGATGCCCGACGACGGCTACAAACACGAACTTCAAGCGGGGATATTGGTTTCGGAGCCGCTTCCTGGCTACCGTCACGGACGCATCATGGCGTTGATCGCGGAGCTTTTGTCCGCCCACGTCAGGCAACGCCGGCTCGGTGTCGTACTCGCTGGTGACTCAGGATTCATTCTGGCGCATTCACCGGATACGGTGCGTGGCCCCGATGTGGCATTCGTCTCGAGAGAACGCCACGAACGAAGCGGCGACACCGTCCGCGCTTTCGCGGGAGCGCCGGATCTGGCCGTCGAAGTCCTGTCGCCGAGCAATACGCCCGCGGCCATGCACGCCAAGGTCGCCGACTATCTCGCCGCCGGCACTCGTCGGGTGTGGGTCGTCGACCCGGAAACGCAAACCGTGACGGTCTACGCGTCGCTTCTGTCGCCGCACGTGCGCGGGGAAGACGACATGCTCGACGGGGAGGATGTCATCCCCGGATTCACGGTGCGAGTCGGCGAGATCTTCGACGTCTGAGTTAATGCTGGGGTTTTTGTCGTCGGTCGAGTTATCGGACCATACGGGTTTCCATCGGCCTCCGTTGGTTCTGTTCAGGGCAGGTGGGTGCAGGCCGTCCCGCCGCGGATTCCGATCTCGGGGTCGCGGCTCTCCTGCTGTCCACCCGCCAGCGGATCATCGTACGTCCCCGGAGATCCTCCGGAGCGATCGCCGCGCACGAGGTAATAGTAACCATCGCCGTAGCTCGGCGACGCAGAGTCGGAGCACGCCGCGGCGGGGACGTCGTCATCGATGCAGCTCGCGTCGCCGACCGAACCGTTCGCCCGCAGCCTCTAGGCGCCTTCCCCGGGCGCGGGCAGGTTGATGCCGAAGGTCCACTTCCACGCATCCCCTTCCTTGACGTAGATCGACGTGCCCCAGACGGATCCGACATTCTGGCCGTAGCAGGTGCCGTCGGCCCCGCCCGTGAACGTCAGGATCCCGACCGTCGGCGAGAGCATCGTGCCCGCGGCGTCCGTCACGCTGACGCTCTTGACGTCGCATCCGGGGCCGGTCCAGTCCTTCAAGGCCTCGGCCTTGTTCGGGAAGTAGGTGCCGAAGATGTTGATGAACGAGAACTCCCGGGTCGTCAGCTCCTCGATCGTCTTGGCGTCGTGAGCTCTCCAGGCTTCCCAAAGCGCCTTCTCGGCAACCAGCAAGGCCTCGGTGCCGGCACCGGCGGGTCGCGCCGCGCCTGCTTCAGACGCCTCCTGTTTGCCGACGGGCGCGGCGGGAGCCGCCTGGGGATCGACGATCGGCGCTTCGGCGTGGAAGGCCCCCTTCCATCGATCGCCGTCCCGGACGTACACGCTCGCCGCCCGGCTCCGAGCGGGGACCGCCTGCCCGCCGCACGTGCCGTCGACGGTCGACGTGTAGGTGAGCAGCGCCGCGTCTTGACCGAGTCGCGTCATCCGCTCGTCGGACGGCGCGTAGCTCCTGATCTCGCAATCGGCGCCGGCGTATTCCTTGGCCGCCGAGGCCTTGTCGAGCCTGCCGGACATGCCGTAGCCGACGAAGGCGTCCGAGAGAAACGTGTTCCAGAACGCCGCGTCCTTGGACTTCCACGCTTCGTTGGCGCTCTTCTCGAGCGTGACGAGCGCCTCCGTCGTCGGTGCGGCCGGCGGCGTTCCGGCGCAGGCCGTGACGACGAGAGCCGCGGCCGCGGCGAGAACGGAAGAACCGA
>Ga0315290_10001095_pt1 | contig 18514 bp, 16 predicted proteins | sample YL17G12_0_MG_FD_203627 | JGI IMG/M metagenome (GOLD analysis project Ga0315290, IMG submission 203627) | Sediment microbial communities from Yellowstone Lake, YNP, Wyoming, USA - YL17G12_0 | ecosystem: Environmental > Aquatic > Freshwater > Lake > Sediment | place: USA: Wyoming | collected... | reverse complement strand
ACAGCTCGACATTGGTGAAGCGCTTGACGGCTTCCCGCTTGGCGTCAGGATGCAGGTATAAATCGCTGCCGAAGAACAGGCTGCGCGCCATGAAGGTCGACAGGTGCGCGGCCACCTGGTCAAAAAGCTGACCGTCGAGCAGCGCGCCACGCAGAATGCGGTGCTCGCGCAGACGTTGCATCACCACCAGCGACTGATCTGAATCGGCGTGGAAGACTTCGGGCACGTGTTGCGGACACAGCGCCCGGAAATGGCGCAGCGCCGCGGTCTCGATATCCATGCGGTGCCGCGTCAGCGGCCACGATTCACCCACCACGCGCAGATACGGCACCGCCTGCTTCAGCACCACCGTTTCGTCGGGCCGGTGTCGATTGCTGACCAGGTAGACATAGTTGAGATTGCCATCGCCCACCTCGACCACGTCCAACGTATCGAAGGCCGTGAAGTGCGCATGCATCACTGGCAGGGACTGCAGGTAGCCTGGCACATCGGCTTCGGTGAGCCGGCGAAAGTCCATTGCGATATTTCTCCTGGTTGCCACCAGCTGCTCGGTGACCCGGAAGTATAGATGGAGTGGCAGCGCCGGGCTTCTGCCCGTGTTGTGGCGCGCGGCCCCAGACTGGCACCGGACGACCGGGCCGGCCCATTGCCGCGCTCACCGCCGGCCCGCACCCCCGAGGGTCTCGCGAAAAAGGGCACTTGTTCGTCCTGGACTCAGGGCCCTACGTAGATGCTGCTTCATCGCCGGAATCAAAACCCCCAGTCGACCACGCTTAACAGGCTATGAAAGTCGTCGGTCCAATATACCGGCCCGGTCTTGTCCCACTCCGGGCTTGCCACACCTCGGAACTCACGCCGATCGAAGAGCACCGGATTTCGGGTGAGCAAGACCCAATCGGCGCCGTAAATCTCATGATCATCATCGTCCGGACTGGAGATCATCACTGCGTAGAGACCGAAGGTCTCGGCAAGCCCACGCACGACCGGAACGAGATTGAGGTACCAGTTCGAAATATGGAAAGCGAGGATCCCGTCCGGCGCCAGATGCCGCATGTAGGTTCGAACGGCCTCTTCAGTAAGCAAGTGCACCGGGATCGCGTCTCCGCTGAAGGCATCGAGTGCGAGCAGATCGTACTGCTGCCCCGCTTCCTGTTCCAGACTTACCCGTGCATCGCCCCTGACGATCTCGACCGTGCACGGGCACTGCGGCACGAAGTGAAAGAACTCATGGGCAAATTTCTCACTCAGCGGATTTATTTCGTAGAATCGAACAATATCGCCGGCGCGCGCATGACCGGCCATTGAGCCGGCGCCGAGCCCGACGACCCCGATCCGGCGGCCTTCCTGTTTCGGATTGAAGCGAAGCGCGAGCCCGGCACCGCTGATCGGAGAATAATAGATCAGCGGCTTCCGCTGATCCGCAGGATCCTGGAATTCGGCACCGTGCACGACCCGGCCGTGATACATCTCCCGAATCAACGGCCGACCGTCTTCGTCGCGCGATTCTTCGACGCGAAGTACGCCGAAGAAATTTCGCGCCTGAGCGATCCGGACCGTGGGCTCGGGAATGATGCGTGTCACGTAGTACGTGAGCGCGACCCCTGCCGCCGCGAAGCCCGCGCAGACGATCACCTTCCAGAGTTCCGCACGGCCATAGTCATGCGCGACAAGCAGTCCGACGACGACCGGAACCGTTCCGAGCAGCAGTGGCAGTTCGAGGAACGAGTCAAAAAGTCTCGGTGCCAGAACTCCGACGAAGATCCCGCCGATCGCGCCGCCTGCGGCGACATGAAGGTAGAACAGCGTGAGCCCCGCGGTATTTGGCTTGCGTCGAACCAGCTCGCCATGGCAGACCATGCAGAATGAAAACAGGACCAGGAGCCACGCGGCGATCTGGGTCCATAACGGTCCCTCGGCTTCCATCACGTTCAGATAGCGGAGCAATCCAAGACTCCCCAATACGAGCGTGAGGAAGAGCGCGCGCAGATACAGTCGCTCAAAGTCAAAGCAGATGATGAAGGTGATCAGGTAAACCGCCAGCGGCATCACCCACAAAAACGGCATGACCGCCACGTCCTGCGAGAGTTCGTTGGTCACCGCAAGCAGCAGCGCCGACGCCAGCGCTGGAAGCAGGAACCAGCTGGTTCGCGCCAGCACGCCTGGGGATGCCGCCGACGCAGGAATTGTCCCGGTGGTATCGGCAACCGGATTACGGGCCAGGCGCGCACAGTAAAAGGCGGCCAATACGAACACGGCGTAGAGTACGGCCCAGATCATCCCTTGCTGGCGCACCGTAAAATTCATTTCAAAGACGGTCGGATACATCAGCAACGCGAGGAGCGAGCTTGCATTCGACCAGCCGTAGAGCCGATAGGGGGAGCGGCCGGGATGTACCTTCGCGTACCAAACCTGCATCAGCGGAGCGGTCGTCGCCAGGACCAGATACGGCAGCCCGACGACGGCAATCAGCAGAAACATGATCTGCAGTTCCGGATTGTCGACCCGGTCCGGGCGCCACGCGAGCGATGGCAGCGGTGGAATACAGAGCAGCGAGAGGGTCAGCAGAGATGCGTGAATGAGGTACTGCTTCTTCGGAGAGCAACGCGTCGCGAGCAGATGCGAGTAAAGATATCCGCCAAAGAGCATGATCTGGAAAAAGATCATGCACAGAGTCCAAAGCGACGGTGAGCCGCCGAACCAGGGCAGGATTACTCGTGCGACCATCGGTTGAACCAGGAACAACAGATAGGCGCTGAGGATCAGAGTCGCTGCAAATGCCATCAGACGAGCTTTCTAGCAGATGTCATTCCGTATGTCATGGCGCGTCGTTCACCCGCCTCGCAGCATGATCTGGGTAGATGGCTCCTTTCGTTCCCGCTTCTCACCGGACGACCGGGAAGGCACTAGACTCTGAGCGTGCCCCTACATCACATTCTGCTGCAGCTTCTGGCCGGCCTGCATCTGCTGATCGCTGGGATCTTTGTCATCGATCTGCTGCGTCAGCACCGCAGCCCTGCGGCAACCATCGCCTGGATGGCAATCCTTCTGCTGCTGCCCTACGTCGGCATCGCCCTCTATTTCCTGGGCGGCGCCCCGCGAAAGCGCGGCTCAGGGCTGGCGGAATTCCTGCGATTGCATGTCCACGAACCGCCGGGTGCCGCAGAGGGCTTCTGTCCGGACACTGAGCGATTGCTGCGCGCGCTCGGATTGCCGGGCGCCACGATCGGCAACCGCGTGCGCGTCTGCAGCCGCAACGAGCATGCGGCGCAGGAGTTGCTCGCGTTGATCCGCTCGGCGCGCAGACGAATCTTCCTGTCTGTATTCTCATTCGAGACCGACGCGATCGGGTGTCAGCTGATTGACGCGATGAAGGAGCGTGCTGCGGCTGGCGTGCAGGTGCGCATGCTGGTCGATGGCTACGGATCACTCAATCTGGCTTCGCAGCCACTGCGCGAATTGCGGGCGGCCGGCGGACGCATCGCGCGGTTCCGCCCCCTGGTGGCATCCGGGACCTTGCGTGGCGCTTTCAACTATCGCAATCACCGCAAGATGGTGATCGCGGACGGACGCGCGGCATGGGTTGGCGGACGAAATATCGCACGCAAGTATCTCTCCACCTTTCCGGATGGATCGCATTGGGTCGACGTTTCCCTGGTGATCGAGGGTCCTGCTGCTGCCGTATTTGAGTCCGTCTGCAGGTCGGACTGGCTGACGGCCAGTGGCGAAAATGTTCCCGACGACAACCCGGACCTCGCGGACGCCGGCGACGGCGGGTCCTGCGTCCAGATGCTGGCTGCAGGACCGGATCTGCCGGATGACACACTGCATGCAATGCTGTTGGCCGGTATCATGGGTGCGCGACGTCGAGTCTGGATCGTCTCGCCGTTTTTCGTGCCGGACGATGCGCTGCAATCAGCGCTGCATCTGGCCTGTCGCCGCGGAATGGATGTCCGCATCGTTGTGCCGCGCCGTTCGAACCAACGACAGGCAGACTGGGTGCGCACCAGCTACCTGCAGGAGATAGGCGCGGCTGGCGGACGCATTTTCGTGTTCGAGCCGACCATGCTTCACGCCAAGATCGTGATCCTGGATGATCGGATCGCGATGGTCGGGTCCGCCAATTTCGACATGCGCAGCCTGTTCATCAATCACGAGGTGGCCGCCGTGCTCTACAGTCCGGCAGACATCGAATCGGTGGCTATGATCGCCGCAGAATACATGGCAGCCGCAGTCGAGGACGTGCGGCCTGCGAGGTTTGCCCGCACCGCATTGAGCGGTGCCTTGCGGATTATCGCGCCCCTCATGTGAGCGGGACTTGTGAGCCGCCTCGCGGGCGTCGTGCACGCGGCATTTGACCGCAGGCGCCTTCCGCGTAATATCTGCGGGTATCAATCATTTTGCTGTGAAACAGGGCGTTCATGCAGGTCGATCCAAACATGCGCCAGCGCCGCTCTCTAGCCGGGCTCCTGATGCTGTTACTCCCCCTCGCCACGGGTGACAGCGTGGCCGCCGAGCGCACGTCCGACGTTTCGCCCGACGGTGTCCCGCAACGCCTGGTGCTGGCTCTCGATGGCATCCCGTACGACGTATTCGTCGAGCTTCAGGGGCAGGGATATTTCACTGACTTTCACCCGGCGGCACGAATGGTCTCCACTTTTCCGTCGCTGTCAGACGTTGCCTTCGCTGCCATTGGCGGCAGTGAACCGCCCCAGGGCTACCAGCAAATGCGATTCGACGCCGAGCGAAACAAGGTTGTCGGCAATACAATAGGTTCGCTCTCCAGCCAGGCGCATCCGAGCATCGGAGAGGACTCCAGAAGCTACTCGAGCTGGCATCGCATCATCGGCTATATGGCCCCCTATCATGTCGCGCTGGGCGAAATGCGGGAAATCGGCCGGGAGGTTTTGAGCAGCCGCAAGCAGACATTTGTTGCTTACCTCGAGACAAGCGATGCCGTGCTGCATGTCGAGGGCCGGCGCGCAGCGGAGAAATTCCTGATTCAGCTTGATGTGTTCCTGCAGGACCTGCAGGCCCGGGTGCGCACGCGAACGGGCCGTGAACTGTTCGTTGATATCGTCTCTGATCACGGCTCGACACTGACCAAGGGCCAGGTCGTGCCGGTCGAGCGGTTGCTCCAGCGCTGTGGCTTCCAGCGTCGCGACCGGATTGCGCATCCGTACGACGTGGCGTACTCGCTGGCCGGCATCATCGGCTCGGTGGCAATTACCACTTCCCATGAGCACGCCGAGGAGGCCGCGCGTTGTCTTGCGGTGGCCGATGGCGTGGACCTGGTTGCGATCGATCGCGGCGACGCGGTCGGCATTCTCACTTCCGATGGCATGGGGGAGGTGCGGTTGGCGGGCACTGTCCCCGACGCATTCGAATACCGGGTACTGAGCGGCGATCCGCTTGGGCTGCTGCAAGGGATGACGGCCGTCACGGAACGCCGATTCGATGAATCTTCGCTCTTCATGCAGACACTCGACGCGCCGCGGCCAGATCCGTTGCGCCGGCTGTGGTGGGCGTTTCATGGCGACGTGAAGGAGCCCAGCCCCATTCTCGTGTCGCTGGCCGACGGTTATGAAGCTGGCAACACCGAAGTGCGCGCCCTGGCCGGGATACGCGGCCGTGCCGGCACCCACGGTTCGATGACACGCCTGGCCTCGCTCGGTGTGTTCGCCTCGAATTGGCGCGATGTTGATGACGTTGATGCGCGCGGCGCGAACGACGCGCTATTCGGCGCCGGAACCGTGACCGCAATGCGCCGGGTACTGACTGAACAGATCGCACGGAACGACCTCCCGACAACAGGCGCCCCGCAAACACCACAACCGGCTGCGACTTCAGCGTCGGCTGCGCGCTGATCGCCGTAGACGCGGCACTAGGCTCGGCGGTATTCGAGGTTGAAGACCTTGTGGCCGAGGCGCAGGCCGCGCTGTTCGAAGCGCGACCGGTAAAGGGGACGCAACCCTTTACCTGCGAGGTAAAGGGTTGCGTCCCCTTTTTCCGACGCGGCGTTGGCGAGTCGCGGCTCGGCATTCAGCACCTCGAGCATCTGCAGGGCGTAGGGCTCCCAGTCGGTCGCGAGATGGAATGTGCCGCCGGGCTTCAGCCGGTCAGCGATGAGAGCGGCGAATGCCGGTTGCACGATGCGCCGCTTATGGTGACGTTTCTTGGGCCAGGGATCCGGGAAATACAGCAGTACTTCGTCCAGCGAACCGGGTGTCAGCTGCTGTTCAAGCACTTCAACTGCATCGTGCGCAATCAAGCGGATGTTGGTCAGGCCGCCGGCCTCGATCGCAAGAAGGCAGTGCCCGATGCCGGGCGGGTGGACCTCGATACCGAGGAAATCCGTGTCGGGTCGCATGCGGGCGAGCTCTATAAGCGTCGCGCCGTCGCCAAAACCGATTTCCAGCACGCGCGGACGGTAACGGCCGAAAGCGGCGTCCAGGTCGAGCGGTTCAGGCGTGAATGGCAGCCCCCATTGCGGCCACAGCTCATCGAGCGCGCGCCTTTGCGCGCGCGTGATCCGGCCACCGCGGAGCACATAACTCCGGATCGGCTGCCGTGGGCGCTCGCTGCCCGGGGGGCCTGCGGTCATGCGCGTGTCGCGATCAGGTCTGCCGTCAGCTCTGTGACATTGCGGCAACCGGTCAGCGCAAGCGTCCTGTCGAACTCGTCGGTGAGGATCTCGATCGCGCGTGTTACACCTGCCGCGCCACCGGCGGCCAGGCCGTAAACAGGCGCACGGCCCAGCAACACGCCCTCGGCGCCAAGTGCGATTGCCTTTGCGATGTCGCTGCCGCGGCGCACGCCGCCATCGACCAGGATGGACACCCGGCCGCCGACTGCGCGCGCCACTTCTGGCAGCGCCTCGATCCCGCTGATCGCGCCATCGAGTTGCCGGCCGCCGTGATTCGACAGCACGAGTCCGTCCACGCCCGCGGCGACCGCGCGCTCTGCGTCATCGGCACGCAGCAGTCCCTTCAGCAACAGCTTTCGTGGCCAGAGGTCGCGAAAGTGCTTCAGGTCGTCCCAGCGGAACGACGGATCGAACATGCCGTGACCGACGAAGTTATTGACGTCCTGGCCGGGCGCCAGCTCGCGCTCGACATTGACGAATCGCGGCCGGCGAGTCGCAACCGTCGCGAGCCAGCGCGGGTGCATCAGCATGTCGAGCTTCGTCGCGAGAGTGAATTGCTGTTTCGGCAAGAGGCCCGTGCGCCAGTCGCGCTCGCGCTTGCCGGCGACCGGGAAATCACTGGTCAGGATGAGTCCTTCGAATCCGGCATCCAGCGCGCGCCGTATCAATGCGTCGGTGATGCGCCGTTCCGAGAACACATAAGCCTGCAGCCACAGCCGTCCCGGAGCCTCGCGCGCGATATCCTCGACGAAGCTCATCGAGACCGTGGACATCGCGAAGGGGACGCCGGCGCGTGATGCCACGCGCGCGAGTTCCATGTCACCCTCCCGCCAGGACAGGCCATTCAATCCGGTCGGGCCGACCACGATCGGCAATGCCGAGCGCTTGCCGAGCAACTGCGTGGACAGGTCCCGCGTCGAAACATCGACCAGCGTGCGCGGCCGGAAATGCAACCTGGCAAACGCCTCGCGATTGCCGCGCAGCGTGATTTCATCCTCCGCGCCGCCATCCACGTAGGTAAAAACAAAGCGCGGCAGTTTGCGGCGCGCGATCCTGCGCAGGTCCTCGATGTTAATTGCGTCCCGGTAATTCATTCAGGCCACCTGCCCGGCGATCCGGCCTGTGAGCATGCAGCCACCGAGGAATGTTCCCTCGAGACTGCGCTTTCCATTCATTCCTCCACCGCCGAATCCGGCCGCTTCGCCGATTGCGAACAGCCCTTCGATCGGCTGGCCCCTGCGATCGAGCACGCGGCACTCGAGATCGGTCTGGATGCCGCCCATGCTCTTGCGGCTGATCACGTACTCGCGAATCGCCATCAATGGCCGCGCGCCCGGATCCAGGATCTTCTGGAACTTGCAGGTCCGCAACCGCTCGCCCGGCCAGCGTCGTGCGAAGGCAATGCGCCGCAGCTGCTCGTCATTGTGGAAGCGCGGCCCGCGCTCGATTGCGGCATCGTAGCCCGTGGCGGCCGCATCGACCATCGCGAGGTCGACGATGTATTCGCCATTGAGCGCGTTCATGCGCTCGACCAGTTCAGGCAGCGTATCGGCGAGCACGATGTCCTCGCTGTTGCGCGTCAGCTCTTCGTAGAGCCAGCGATTGCCGAACAGTAAATCGCGCAAAACCGGGAGTCGCCGCCGGTCCCTGAACGCGGGATTGAATTCCGCACCCGATACGCCGAGTTCCTTCAGGGCGATCTTTCGGTTCAGCAGCTGCCAGCTGTAACCACCGGGTTGCCTGCAAATCTGCGCGACCAGGTCGTGCGTGTCGTAACCCGTCACGAGCGGCATCGGGCCGATGCGTTCGCCGCGCGCATTGAGCCAAAGCGCGGATTTCGGCGGTACCAGCGAAAGCCCGTGGTCCGGCTTGCGCGGCCGCCAGTGCCGGATGCCGGCAGCGTAGTTCCACTGCCAGTCCAGATGCGTGACCCTTGCACCCGCGGCGGCGGCGGCCACGTGCAGTGTTCCGTCGGCAAAGCGGTGCGATCCGTTCAGGATGACGGCAGGCGGCTCGCCCCAGTCTGCATGCCAGTTCTGCCGCACGCGCTCCAGATCGCCGTTGATTCCGCCGGCGGCAATGACGACCGATTCAGCCGCGACCTCAAATGGCTTGCCGTCCAGTTCGATCACCCCATTCAGGCCGGTGACGCGACTGCCACCGGTCACGAGCGAATCAACACGGTGGCCAAAGCGGAATTCGAGCAGTTCGCGCCGCGGGTGATTGATCAAGCGGCTCGTCAGCGTCTCGACCAGCGCCTGGCCGGTTCCCCAGACGAAGTGAAAGCGCGGAACGGAGTTCCCCGGCTGATACAGGCCTCTCTCGACCCACATCGGCATGGGCATGAATTCGACACCGAGTCCCGTCAGCCAGTCATAGACGTCCGGGATGCAGCGTTCGACATAAGCCCTGGCCCAGGCGCGCGGCCAGTGGTGCTCAGGCCCCAGTTCGCCCCAGGCCAGCCAGTCCTGCAGGCCCAGCTCAACGCTGTCGCGGATCCGGTAGCGCTTCTGCAACGGCGTTCCGGCGAACCACAGCCCGCCGAATGACTCCCGGGCGAGGCCGCCCAGATTCTCCTGGGTGTCGCGGTCAACCAGCAGTACGCGCCGGCCGCGGTTGAGGGCTTCGAGCGCGGCGGCGATGCCAGCAATGCCGGCGCCGGCGATCGCAACGTCGGTGGCATGGCGGGTGGGCGGCATGACCGTGAATGTACACGCGCGCGAGTGCCAAGGTATATTGCCCTTGGCGGCTGGCCCCCCATGCTCCGCGGGCCCCGCAGACGAACTGCCTGCAGATTCCCGGCCCAACGCAATTGGCGGGTACGGATGGTGTGCTTACAATCAAGCGGCGCGGGTGTAGTTCAATGGTAGAACTGCAGCTTCCCAAGCTGCTAACGTGGGTTCGATTCCCATCACCCGCTCCAATTCTGCTGGCGGCTTTGATGCTGATGCCGGCGTCGGTCTGCGCCGATGCAATCGACGATCTGGTTCGCACCGAAATGCAGCGCCAGATGATTCCCGGCCTCGCCCTCGCAGTCATCCGGGGCGGACAGCCGCTGAAAATCGCCGGTTATGGCGAGTCCAACGTCGAACACCGCGTGCCGGTCACTCCCGAGACGGTTTTCCAGACCGGTTCCGTCGGCAAGCAATTCGCGGCCGCAGCCATACAGCTGCTCGCAGCAGACGGAAAGCTGACGCTCGACGATCCACTGGCGCGCTGGTTCGCGCCCGTTCCGCCAGCCTGGAATGCCATTACTGTCCGGCATCTGTTGACGCACACGTCCGGCATCCCGGACTACACCGAGGGTGAAAATGGCGCCAGGATCGACATGCGCCGTGATTACACGGAGGACGAGCTGGTCGAAATGGCCAAGCGGCTGCCGCCCGCTTTCGAGCCGGGGGCGAGCTGGAGCTACAGCAATACCGGTTATTTGCTGCTCGGAGCCCTGATCCGGCGTGCGAGCGGGCAGTTTTACGGCGACTTCCTGCGCAAGCGCGTGTTCGCTCCGCTCGGCATGACTACCACGAGCATCATCAGCGAGGCGGACATCGTTCCTAACCGTGCTGCGGGCTATCGTCTCGTCGACGGCGCGCTGAAGAACCAGGAATGGGTCGCGCCCAGTATCAACACGACGGCCGATGGTGCGCTGTATGTGTCGATTCTCGATCTGGTCCGCTGGGACCAGGGACTGCGATCGGCAACAGTTCTTTCGCGCGAACAACTGGATCAGGCGTGGACCCCGGTCAAGCTGAATGATGGCAGCCAATATCCCTACGGCTTCGGCTGGTCTATCAGCGAGCAGCACGGTTGGCGCAATATCGAGCACAGCGGCTCGTGGCAGGGATTCAAGGCACAGATCTCGCGCTACGTAGATCGTGACCTCAGCGTCATGGTGCTGGTGAATCTGGCGGAGGGCGATCCCGGGCGGATCGCGCATGCCGTCGCCGCGTTGGTGGATCCGGCGCTGACAACCAGCGCAGATTGAGGCAGGCACATGAGCAGTTGGGCACAGGGTCTGTTGGGCGGCGCGCTGATCGGTCTCTCGGCGACGCTGCTGTTGTGGTCCATCGGCCGCATCGCCGGCATCAGCGGAATCGTGAATGGTCTCGGTACCGCTCCGCGTTCTGATCGCGCCTGGCGCGCGGCCTTCCTGCTCGGCCTGATGCTGGCGGGAGGGATCGCGATGCAACTCCTGCCATACGCACCTTCCCACCTGCAAACCGGTTCGACGTCGCTCCTGCTGCTGGCCGGGCTGCTGGTCGGCTTTGGCACGCGCATGGGCGGCGGCTGCACCAGCGGGCACGGAGTCTGCGGACTGGGGCGCCTGTCGTGGCGTTCACTCGCGGCGGTGCTGACCTTCATGCTGACTGCGATCGCGACCGTATTCCTGATGCGTCACGTGACCGTAACACTGCCATGAACAGGAGCGTGATCGCGGCGCTTGCTTCCGGCGCGTTGTTTGGCGTCGGACTTGCGATCTCGGGGATGACCGACCGTCTTGTCGTGCTGGGATTTCTCGACTTGTACGGTGACTTCAATCCGCAGCTGGCATTCGTGCTGGCCGGTGCCGTCGTGGTCACCGCGATCGCGTTTCGCTTCGTGCTGCGATTGCCGCAGCCCGTCCTCGCGGCTGGCTTCAAATTGCCTGCTGCAACCGCCGTCGATCGCCAGTTATTGCTCGGTGCTGCGATATTCGGCATTGGCTGGGGACTCGTTGGTTTCTGCCCCGGTCCTGCGCTCGTCGGGCTCGCCGGTGGTCTGCGCGACGCGATGATTTTCGTGCCGGCGATGCTGGCCGGAAGCTTCACGCACTATCTGATGGAGCGTCGCGGTAAGATCGGCGAGGAATGACTGACACCCATGATTCGCTGATCGCCGCGGCACGCGGCTGCTGTCGGCAGGCGCATTCGCCGTACTCCGGAATCCGTGTCGGCGCCGCGATCCGCGCAACAAGCGGGGCCGTGTACCTGGGCACCAATGTCGAGAATGCGTCCTATCCGCTTGGCAATTGCGCGGAAACGAGCGCGATAGCGGCCGGGGTGCAGTCCGAAGGCGCCGGATTCCGGATCGCCGAGATCGCGGTCTGGGCGACGGACCCCGATGGTCGGACCCTTGCGTGCTCGCCCTGCGGCGGATGCCGACAGCGAATCCGTGAATTCGCCACGAGCGGGGCCGTGCCGATCCATTTCCCATGGCAAGCGGACAAGATTCGCACCGTGACGATCGACGAGTTGCTGCCATTCGCCTTCTCGCTGCCCAACAGCCAGCCGCAGAGTTAGCTGGCCTGGGCAGGCATTCGCCTGATTTGACGTCCGTGTACATTTGTGCATACACTATTCAGAATGGAGTGCGAGTGGGATCCGGCCAAGGCGGCGGCTAATCCCCGCAAGCACAAGGTCGACTCATCGCGACCAGCAAGTCCGGCCGAGCGCCGCCATTACGAGGAACACCGATGAGGAAAGAGTACGACTTTTCCAAAGCCAAGCGCGGGTCGATGATAGCGGTCCAAAAGGGGAAGACGCGCATCACAATCCGACTGGACGATGACATCGTGGCCTGGTTCAAGCGCCGGGTTCACGAGGCGGGGGGCGGCAACTACCAGTCCCTCATCAATGCCGCGCTCCGGGAACATGTGCGACGTACCGATGAACCACTCGAGCGGACTTTGCGGCGTGTTCTGCGCGAGGAACTGCGCAAGGCCAGCTAACAATGCGATGCAGCATTCGGCGTTTGTCGTCACGCCGCTTGCAAGATCTGCAAGCGGCATTCCAACCGCAACCTGGGCAAGCGGCGCACCGACTGCGCGCTGCCGCTGATCGCGAGCGATGAAAGGCGCCGACCGGACGGTGGCGGCACGTATCCTTGCGGCTCTCGACCTCACGAGCCTCGGCGAGGACGACACGCCCGAGGCGATCATCAGTCTGTGCAAGGCCGCGGCGGAAGGCGGGCACCCGGCCGCTGTCTGCGTCTACCCCGAGCACGTCGAAACTTCGCGCAGGGTTCTGGATTCTCAGCGAGCGACTGATGTAGCAGTCGCGACCGTCGTGAATTTCCCGGACGGCAGCAATGACATCTCCCGCGCATTGCGGGAGACGCGGAGGGCGCTCGCCGCCGGCGCGGACGAGATCGACATGGTGTTCCCCTGGCGCGCGTACATGAGTGGCGATCGCGAATGCGGGCCGCTGATGCTGCAGGAGTGCAAGACCATCTGCGGCACGAAGATCCTGAAAGCAATATTGGAGACGGGCGAGATCGGCGATTTGCTCGTCGTCCGCGAACTCGCCCTCGCGGCGCTCGATGCCGGTGCGGACTTCATCAAGACCTCGACCGGCAAGACGAAGATCGGCGCGACGCCCGCGGCCGCGCGGGTGATGCTCGAATGCATCCGCGAGCGCGGCGGCAGGGCCGGCTTCAAGGCCGCAGGCGGTGTGCGGACCTTGATCGACGCTGGCCGCTACCTTGCGCTTGCTGACAAGATCCTCGGCGCCGGCTGGGCGACGCCTGCGCGATTCCGGATCGGCGCGAGCGTGCTGCTCGCGGAACTGCGTGCTGTGCTCGCATGACCGCCGCGCCAACGACGTGGTTGCCGCAGGAAGCGATCCGCCGCAAACGCGACGGTGAAACGCTCGGTGCCGACGATCTGCGCGCGCTGGTGCGCGGCATGGCCGACGGCAGCCTGGCGGACGCACAGGTCGCTGCACTCGCGATGGCGGTCTATTTCCGCGGCATGACATCCGCCGAATGCGCCGGCCTCACGCTCGCAATGCGCGACAGCGGGGAAATCTTCGACTGGCGCAATGAATCCCTTCCGGGGCCGGTACTCGACAAGCATTCGACCGGCGGCATCGGTGATCTCGTGTCGCTGGCGCTTGCCCCAATGCTGGCTGCCTGCGGCGCCTGGGTGCCGATGATCGCCGGCCGTGGGCTCGCGCACACCGGCGGCACCGTCGACAAGCTGGAAGCGATTCCCGGATATTGTTCGCAGCCGGAGCCGGAACTCCTGCGTCGCACGCTGCGCGAGGCCGGCGTTGCGATCATCGGTCCGGGCGAACGAATCGCGCCGGCCGACCGGCGCCTCTATGCGATCCGCGATGTCACGGCGACCGTCGACTGCATCCCGCTGATCGTCGCGTCGATCCTCTCCAAGAAGCTGGCGGCGGGGCTCGATGCGCTCGTGCTCGATGTCAAGACCGGCAATGGCGCCGTCATGACCGATCCGGATCGTGGCCGCGAGCTGGCGACACGAATGATCGATACCGCGGCCGAGGCGGGCTTGCGCGCCTGTGCTCTCCTGACCGACATGTCCGAGCCACTCGCGCGTTCCGCGGGCAATGCACTGGAAGTGCAGGAGACACTCAGCATGCTGCGCGGAGAGCCGGCCGATGCCCGGCTCATGGAAGTTACGCTCGCGCTCGGTATCGAGGTCATGGTGCGGGGCGGACTCGCGGCCAGCGCGGATGCGGCGAGGGCAGCACTCGTGAATTCGCTGGCAAGCGGTGCTGCCGCCGAGCGATTCGCACGCATGGTCGCGTGTCTCGGCGGGCCGGTGGATTTCATGGAGCGGCCTGATCGCTATCTGGCAACTGCACCGGTCATCGTGGACTTGCCGGCATCACGCGACGGATTCGTCACCGCGATCGACACGCGCGCGCTGGGTTTTGTGGTGGTCGCGCTTGGCGGTGGTCGAACAGCGCCTGGACAGGCCGTGGATCCCGCCGTGGGTCTGGACCGGCTGGCGTCACTCACACAGCCGATGCGGGCCGGGATGCCGCTTGCGCGAGTGCACGCGGCGAGCGTGGATGCTGCGCGGCGGGCGGCACTTGCAGTCACGCGTGCTTATACGATTGGTGAAGCGCCGTCTGCGCGGCCGCAACTAATCGAGCGGATCGAGCGCCGGACTTAGCTTGCCCGCCGCGGCCGAAAGTGTCGCGTTGGCGTTGCGGCGCGCCGGGCAGGCGATGCGTGTTCCATGCGTTGCACAGGCTCTGCATGGTTGGTGCGTGCGAATGCGGGCGTCGGCGCGAATGGCACAGCCTGGCGCATGGTCCGCTCGATGTCCCTGAGCAACGAAGTCTCGTCCTCGGACACGAGCGACACCGCGTGACCGTCATTGCCCGCGCGCGCCGTGCGGCCGATGCGATGCACGTAATCCTCTGGCACATGCGGCATGTCGTAGTTCACGACCTGCGGCAGTTCCCGGATATCCAGCCCGCGTGAGGCGACTTCGGTCGCAACCAGCGCCGTGAGCTTGCCGGCCTTGAAGTCGGCGAGTGCACGCGTGCGCGCGGCCTGGCTCTTGTTGCCGTGAATCGCAGCGGAGCGGATGCCGGCCCGCTCAAGCTGCTCGGACAGGCGATTCGCGCCGTGCTTGGTGCGGGTGAATACCAGCGCCTGGTGCCAGCGGCCCTCGCCATTGGCGCCGTTCTGGAACAGGTGCACCAGCAGGTGCCGCTTGTCGTCCTTGGAAACGCGAAACGCGCGCTGCACGACGCGATCCACGGTGCTGTTTGGCGGCGTCACTTCGACCTGCACTGGCTTGACCAGGATTCGTGCGGCAAGCACACGGATGTCCGGCGTGTAGGTTGCGGAGAACATCAGATTCTGGCGTTGCGCCGGCAGCAGTTTGATGATGCGCCGGATGTCGTGGATGAAACCCATGTCGAGCATGCGGTCGGCTTCGTCGAGCACCAGGTGCTTCACTTGCGAAAAATCCACGAAGCCGCGATTTGCGAGGTCGAGCAGCCGGCCAGGTGTCGCAACCAGGATGTCGCAGCCCGAACGCAGCTTGTCGATCTGCGGTTGTTCGCCAACGCCGCCGAAGATCACGAGCGCGCGCAGGTTCTTGCGTACGCCATAGGTCCGGATGCTCTCCAGGATCTGCGCCGCGAGTTCGCGTGTCGGCGCCAGGATCAATACGCGCGGCGCGCGGCCGCTGGCCGCCCGCAGGATCTGCAGCAGCGGCAGCACGAATGCTGCCGTCTTGCCGGTGCCGGTCTGGGCGCCGCCCAGCAGGTCGCGACCGGCAAGCACCGGCGGAATGGCCTCGACCTGGATCGGTGTCGGCGTGTCGTAGCCACGGTCGGCAACAGCCGAGAGCAGCCCGGGCTCGAGCCCTAGGTCATTGAATTGCATGGGTATTTTGTGAGGTCCGGGGAGGGTTAGGCGCGCGGACTATACAGGAAATCGGGTGGGCTCGTAAGGTAATATTTGGGCTGAAACTTGGGGTGGAATTTGAGCAAATTCGACAAGCGCGGGAATCCTGTTTCATACGGCGTGCAGGCGGCGGTCGACTCCCTCGATCGCGTGTGCGACATGCTGCACGCCTATCAGGCCGATCCGCTGGCCGAGGTCGACAAAATCATCGCCGACCATCCGGATTTTGCGATGGCGCATGCCTTTCGCGCTGGCGCGCTGGCGACCGCGACCGACAAGGCCTTTGAACCGGAAATGATCAAGAGCGTGCAGGCGGCCGAAGCGCTGGCGCCGAACGCCAACGAGCGCGAACGAACGCACATCGCCGCCGTGTGCGCCTGGCGCGATGGAGAATGGGAAAGGGCGGCGGAACATTGGGGACGCGCGGCGATCGCCTGGCCGCGCGACCTGTTGGCGCTTCAATATGCGCATCTCAGCGATTTCTTCCTGGGCTATTCGCACATGCTGCGCGATCGCATTGCACGCGTGCTGCCGCACTGGAATCGAGGCGTACCTGGCTATGGCTTCGTCGAGGGCATGTATGCCTTCGGCCTCGAAGAGGCGGGCGACTACCAACAGGCGGAAGCGCGGGGTCGCGAGGCTGTGGCCCTGAACCGGCAGGACGGTTGGGCGGTGCACGCCGTCACGCATGTCCTCGAAATGCAGGGCCGCGCCATTGAGGGCGCGGATTTCCTTGAGAAAGGCGCCGATGGCTGGGCGCCCAACAGCATGTTCGCGTACCACCTGTGGTGGCACAAGGCGCTGTTCCACCTCGATTCGAATGACGTGGCCTCTGCGCTTACGCTGTTCGACGAGAAGATCTCGGCCGGTGGTTTTGGCCAGGCGCTCGAACTGCTCGACGGATCGGCATTGCTGTGGCGGGTTTCGTTGCTCGGCCACGATGTCGGCGATCGTTGGAATGATATCGGCGGGAAATGGGAGTCGCGTGCGGACGATGCCTATTACGCCTTCAATGACGTGAACGCGATGATGGCGTTCGTCGGTGCCGGCAATGGCAAGGCGCAGAAGCGGCAGACCGAAACTGTCAGGCGCGCTGCGGCAGGAACCGGAACCAATGCGATGATGAGCCGCGAGGTCGGCCTGCCGGCCTGCGAAGGCTTCGCTGCGTTTGGTCGCGGTGCCTACGCGCAGGCGATCGAGTTGCTGTTGCCGCTGCGCGCCAAGGCCAATCGATTCGGCGGCAGCCACGCGCAGCGCGACATGTTCTCCTGGACACTGACCGAGGCGGCGATCCGTCTGGGCAATCGCGCACTTGCCGATACGTTCGTCGCGGAGCGCCTGTCATGGAAGCCGGAGAGCCCGGTCAATCGGGCGTGGGCGATGCGCGCCAGCAAATTGAAGCCGGCACAGGCGGCGTAGGCCCGCCCGTGCCCCGCAAATTTACGAAACGGAGGATCTTATGCGTTTACTTGCTACCGGCCTGCTCGCGCTGTTGAGCCTGGCCCTTACCGGCTGCGGCTACAACACGATCCAGACCCAGGACGAGGCCGTGAAAGCCGCGTGGTCCGAGGTCGTCAACCAGTATCAGCGTCGTGCGGACCTGATCCCGAATCTCGTGAATACCGTCAAGGGCTACGCGGCGCAGGAACAGAAAGTGCTGATCGGCGTGACGGAGGCGCGCGCCCGCGCGACCTCGATCCAGGTGACGCCGGAGGTGCTCAACGATCCGGAGGCGCTCAAGAAGTTCCAGGCCGCGCAGGGGGAACTCACCAACGCGCTCAAGAGCCTGATTGCCATCAGCGAGAATTACCCGCAGCTGAAGTCGGACCAGAATTTCCGCGACCTGCAGGCGCAGCTCGAGGGCACAGAAAACCGCATCACGGTCGCGCGCAACCGCTACATCGAGTCGGTGCAGACCTTTAATGGCACGATCCGGAAATTCCCGGTCAACCTGACCGCGAAGATGTTCAGCTACGGCGTCAAGCCTAACTTCACGGTCGAGAACGAGGCCGAGATCGCCCGGCCGCCGACCGTGGATTTCGGCACGACTGCGCCCGCTCCGGCTGAAACGCCGGCGCCGGCCAACTGACGTCGCAACCAAAGCGCCCGCGATGATCCAACACCCTGCGCTGCGCCTCGCTGCGCTGGCATCGGCGCTACTGCTCGCGGCGCTGCCCGGGAGCGCGGCATTGGCACAGGCGCTGAAGCCGATACCGCCGCTCAACGCGCGCTTCACCGATCTGACGGGCACACTGACGAGCGCTGAGCAGGCGCAACTCGAATCTCGACTCGCCGAATTCGAGTCGCGCAAGGGCGCGCAGATCGCGGTCCTGATCGTTCCGAGTACGCAGCCCGAGGAAATCGAGCAGTACTCGATCCGCGTGGTCGACGCCTGGAAGCTCGGGCGTGCGAAGCCGGACGATGGCGCGCTGCTCTTGATCGCAAAAGACGACCGCATCATGCGCATCGAGGTGGGCCGCGGTCTCGAGGGTGCGCTCACCGATCTCGTGAGCAAGCGGATCATTTCCGACACGATCACGCCGCTGTTTCGGCAGGGCGATTTTGCCGGTGGCATCGCAGCCGGTGTCGAGCAGATGATCCGCGTCGTCGACGGCGAACCTCTGCCTGAGCCCGATCAACAATGGGGCGGCGGGACGGAGCGACTCGCCAACATGCTGCCGTTCCTGCTGGGCGTCGTCTTCGTTGGTTCGGCGGTGC
>Ga0315290_10001092_pt1 | contig 18540 bp, 18 predicted proteins | sample YL17G12_0_MG_FD_203627 | JGI IMG/M metagenome (GOLD analysis project Ga0315290, IMG submission 203627) | Sediment microbial communities from Yellowstone Lake, YNP, Wyoming, USA - YL17G12_0 | ecosystem: Environmental > Aquatic > Freshwater > Lake > Sediment | place: USA: Wyoming | collected... | reverse complement strand
CCAACAGAAAAACACTCGGACAGAAAAGCAAACACATCAAAGATCGTTGACTTTCCGCTGCCATTAGGACCAAGGAAGACGGTTAAAGGGGTAAGGCCTTTTAGGTTTAGATTCCGTAAAGCCCTGTAATTTATTACTGACAATTCCTCGATGCGTGGAACAGACTGCCTAATTAAATTACTCATAATTCACCTCTTTTTTCCATAGGTAATTTTGTCACGACAAATTCTTTTAAAATATTTCCTATTTTATCTCCACATCGTCCAGTTTGCTCTGGTGTCGTTTGGACTTCAGCAATAAGTTCAAGTGTATTTGTCAAGTCCGCATCCCGCAATCAGCATTCCGCATTTGAATGCTGCCAACTTTTTTACGGATGACACATCATTTCTCTCAATGAACTACCCCGCCGCAAGCAGCGGGGTATCAAAGACCACAACGGGCAAAACCCTTCGCCCCAAGGGGCGGGGTATTCACCCGGACGGAATAAAATAGCCGAGAAAATTACAATCAAGCCGGTTTGGATCGGCCTCAAAAAGAAAGTAGTGACTGCTGACTATTGCACCGTCAAGTTCATCAGGAACAATACCATACCCTCCCACTTTTGCATCAATCTCAGCAACAAGAAAATCACCGGAACGACAGATCTGTTGTTCTTTCGTCTTTAACTCACTCCCTGTAATGTGATCCCGAATTACAATCCCCTTGGCGTGCAGTTGAACACGACAACGCTTGTAGGTTTTGAAGTCATCAATTCGCACAAACTCTTTGCGGTGATTGATCACTTCTCCTAGTTTTACCATTGACCAAGGCTTGTTCATTGCCGTGGCTCCTTCTTTGCACTAACAAGGATACGGCTCTCCAGCAGTTTCCGTGATCGCTTCAATTCCGCTACGAGCATCTTTTCGTCTGGGAGTTTCATCTTATATTCGGCAGCCAAAACTTTATTGGGCAGACCTTCCAAAGCATAGTGTGCGGCAGCAGCGTTTTTCTCGGCACAGAGGATCAGGCCAACGGGTGGGTTCTCGCCCTCGTTCATCCAGTGCTCTCGGGCATAGTTGAGGTAAAGATGCATCTGTCCAGCGTCAGCATGGGTGAATTTGCCGACCTTGAGGTCAATTACCACCAAACACTGCAACCGGCGATGAAAGAAGAGTAAATCCACGCGATACCAATCGTCGCCGATGCGCAGGCGACGCTGTCTTCCGATAAAGGCAAAGTCGCCACCGAGTTCGAGCAGGAACTTTTCTAACTGTTGGATGAGGGCTTCTTCCAGGTCGTTTTCGGAGTACTCGTCCTTCAGATTTAGAAATTCGAGAATGTAGGGATCTTTGATCTCCTCATCTGGAGTGACCATATCCTCGGGTCTGGATGGAGCACCTTTTTTCAGCATGGCTGTTTTATTCTTTGAAAGTAGTATCCGCTCGTAGAATAGCGAGGATATCTGCCTGTCGAGTTGCCGGACGGACCACCCGCAACGAAGTGCCTCGGTCTCATAAAAAGCACGTGCCTCCGCTGAGCGGCTACGGCGCAAGAGCTGGACATAGTGTGACCAGGAGAGGGGAAACGCTCCAGACAGATCACTCAGGTTGAATTTCCGAAACGGTGTCTCGGATTTTGAAGTAGAACTCAGATGGGCACTAGATTTCCGAGACAGTGTCTCGGAAATTCTCTCCGGTGGGTAAGTCTTGTAGAAGAGGCGCATGGTTTCCAAGTTGTCTACCGAGAGCCCTCGTCCAAAACGGCTTGTCAGATCTTTGGAAAGCCTTTCAAGAAGACCTGCTCTGTATTTCGCACGGATATTCCCACCCTGTTCAAACTCTACAATTCTCCTCCCAATTTCCCAGTAAGTGGCAGTCATGATTGTATTTACGGTGCGGGAGGATGTTCTCCGTGCGCTTTCCAGCAAATCCACGAGGCCGGACAATACAGAGTCGTAACCCTTTAGCGAACCGGGGGCGGTCTCGGACTTCTTGACGAAAGGATTCTTCATGCCTTTGGTTCCTGGGCAAGGACCTGTTTGATCTCACCCATAATTTCGATGATGCGTTGCTCCTTCTTTAGAATATCTTCAACCAACTGCTCTGGACGCATGTGCTCGAAGTCTCGCTTGCTATTTGGATTCTTAATATCAAGATTAGCCGAAATGAGGTTGCCTGCCTTGTCATATTTCAGGATTTCATCTCCTGAGACCTTCCAAGCCCATCCGTTTTCTTTTCGGTTCTTCCACCAGTCCAAGCATTCTGCAAACTCCTCATATTGCAATGGCTGGGTCTTGGTGTATTGCTTCCGGCCCCCTGGCAACGGAAGTTCATAGTACCAAATACCCCTTGTGGGCCCGGAGCGGTCGAAAAAGAGCAGATTTGTTGGGATGCTGGTATAAGGTGCGAAGACGCCGTTGGGTAATCGCACGAGTGTATGAAGATTGAATTCTTTCAGCAGTTCCTCCTTTATGCGGGCACAGATACCATCACCAAAAAGTGTTCCATTGGGGACAACAACACCAGCCCGACCCGGCTTGGGAGGCTTTTTCAATTTACGCATGATGAGTTGAAGAAAAAGAAGGGCTGTTTCTGCGGTTTGCTTGTCTTCGGGGAAGTTGCCTAAAATTCCCCGTTCCTCTTCTCCACCAAAGGGTGGATTAGTGAGGATGACGTCCACTCGATCCTTATCTCCAATTTCCCTGAGAGGAAAACGCAAGCTGTTGAGTGGATCTATCCTTGGATATTCAAGACCGTGAAGCAACAGATTCATTTGGGCAAGAAGGTACGGCAGAGGTTTTGCCTCGCCTCCTAAGATGCTCTTTGTTTGGAGAATCTCTCGATCCTGAACAGTCTTACACTGCTTTTCTAAGTGTTTGAAGGCTTCTACGAGGAAGCCCCCTGTCCCACAGGCAGGGTCAAGAACAGTCTCCCCAAGGCGTGGATCGATAACCTCAACCATGAAACGAACAACAGGTCGAGGCGTATAAAATTCTCCTGAGTCGCCTCCTGAGTCACGCATTTCCTTAAGCATGGATTCATAGAGATGACTGAGTGTGTGAATCTCTTCTGAGGATTTGAAGTGGATGCCGTTAACCTTGTTGATGATATCCCGAAGGAGGTAACCACTGATCATGCGGTTTGTAACGCCTTTAAAAACAGTGGCAATGACATCACGGCGATCACCGCCATTTGAACTTTGTAGACTTCTTAAATAAGCGAAAAGACCAGGGCCTTTCGTCCCATCCGGGCGCACAGCTTCTTCATTGTTAATAAAAGCAGTCAGTTCATTACCAGTGATTCCATCTTCTTTCGCAGCCCAATCCCTCCATCGGTATGGTGGCACGATAGCTTTCCGGAACTTTTTACCAGCCATGGCAGCCTCATGCTCACGGATCTGCTCCAAGTCATCAAGAAACTTGAGAAACATGATCCATGTCAGCATTGGCAGGCGATCCAGATCTCCGCTTAATCCTTTGTCCTTCCGCATGATGTCCCGGGAAGATTTAATGAGGCTGCCAAGTTGTTGGACTGTGGTTAAGGGTTGGGTATCTTTCTTTCTCTTCATTTATGATTCACCCTTTATGTGACCCCTCACCCCATCCCTCTCCCCTTTGTTTTCTGGCAGGGGGAGAGGGGGAGGAAAAATTTTATGCAGCATAAAGTAATGTTTGCAACTGATTAACTGCTTCCTTTAACTTCTCCGGCCCTCCAAACAAGTTTGCAATCTCTATCACATTACCATGGTTAGAAATCGGTGGAACCTTTAGCACATCGGGAATAATGAACTGGGCAGTTCCATAATCAGAATATTTATCGAGTAGTTCATTAAGTATCACCTTAGCTTCAGGACCATATTGGTCAAAAAAATCTTTCTTATCCTTTCTCAACCGATCTGCCCTTTCACGCCGTGTTCTCAGTGGAGCATTGTAGGCAATGTGACAGAGAAGGTCGAAAGGATCGGCCTCGGGTTGATTTGTAGCAGAGGCTAACTCCTCGAAGTCGATTCCTCTTTCCTCAAGTAAGGCAATAACCTCGGACCGCTGTTCTGAATTCTCCCAGCGTCTTCGTAATTCAATAGCTGTAGGACAGAGTGTTCGCATTTTCTCTGCGGTATAGTCCGTGAATTTAACAACCCGGAGTTGCCTTCCATCGGTATCAAGTTCATAAACGAGATGAGCAGCGATTTCAACATGGCCACCATCGAAATAGTACTTCCGCCGCTGTCCCTCCGAATCATCTGGAATAGTAGGCGTGACTTCCCATTCCATTTCTGGTTCGGGGACAACGAGATCTCCTTCAACAACTTCGTAGGTATTGGGGATTAATTCTCCTTGTTCATTAATCTCCTCTTCAGTTAATAGCGCTGGCTCCCCATCAAATTCTGGGTCCGCAAAAAGGCGAGTGGCACTGCCGGTATAATCCAAAATGTTAAAGAAAAATTTGTCATAATCATCACGAACACGGGTGCCACGGCCTATGATCTGCTTGAATTCTGTCATTGAATTAATAACGTGAACCAAGGCAACGTTTTTGCAGGTCTGAACATCTACCCCGGTCGTAAGAAGTTTCGATGTAGTAACAATTACAGGAGTGACTGTCTCAAGCTCCTGAAATCTACTGAGATGCCCTCGGCCGGCTTGTCCCTCATCGGATGTGACACGGCAGACATAATCAGGATACTTCTGCACAAGCTCGGCATTTAAATTATTCAGGGCATGATGCATCTCGTCGGCATGCTCCTGGTCCACACAGAAGATAATGGTTTTGGCAAATGGATCGTTTTTCTTTAGAAACTCGGTTAAGTGACGAGATACAGCCTCAGTTCTTGCACGGAGTGCGACAATGCGTTCAAAATCCGGGGTATGATATTCCTCGTCTGGGATCTCCCGACCAAAACGATCAAGATCGCCTTTACTCGGGCGCCATCCGGCAGCGTCATAAGTCGTTATAACCCGGTGCACTCGGTAAGGGGCGAGGAATCCATCATCAATTCCCTGACGAAGACTGTAAGTATAAACTGGATTCCCGAAGTACCGGTAAGTGTCCCTATTATCCTCCCGAAGGGGCGTTGCGGTCATACCAAGTTGATAAGCTGGTTTAAAATACTCAAGGATCTCCCGCCAGTTACTTTCGTCACGCGCACTTCCTCGATGGCACTCGTCCACGATAATGAGATCGAAGAAATCAGGCGAATATTCCCTGTATAAACCAGGACGTCGCTCATCTTTGGCAATGGCCTGATAGGTTGAGAAGTAAATCTCCCGGTCTTTGTTGGTTACCCCATTCTCGATTTTCCAGCGGGCATCTCCAAAAGGAGCAAAGTCTTTATCTTTGGGATCGTCAACAAGAATGTTTCGATCTGCGAGATAAAGGATCTTGGGGTGCCCATATTCGCCAGTCTTATTCCATAATGCGCTCCAGAGCTTCCAGCAAATTTGAAAGGCAACCAATGTCTTTCCGGACCCTGTTGCCATGGTTAGAAGGATTCGACGCTTTCCCTGGAGGATTGCCTGGACTGCGCGGTTTATTGCAATCTCTTGATAATATCTGGGGGCCTTTTGACTTTGGGTATAATAAGGCGTCAGGAGCCGTCTTGTTATCTCTTCATTCAGATTCTGTGAAGATCTGAGGCGTGCCCAGAGCTCGGCTGGGGTTGGGAATGAGTTAAGTTCTCTTTCCTGGCCAGACAGATAATCAAATTCAATGATGCCATGGCCATTTGTCGAATAAGCAAACTTTAAACCTAGAATTTCAGCGTATTCCTTGGCCTGTTGAAGCCCATCACCCGGTAATTTATAAGCGGCTTTTGCTTCAATAACAGCAATCATGAAGTCGCGGGTGTAACGAAGTAGATAGTCAGCTCGCTTTTGTTTCTGGCGTTTGATCTTTTTGCCTGTGACTACGATACGGCCATCTGTAAAGGTTTTTTGTTCTGTAAAAGAATGGGGGTCATTATCCCAAGCAGCCTCGATGAGTTTAGGGAGTACGTATTTTCGGCAGGTATCAGCTTCGGTAATCATAATTCAATTTCTTCTTTGGTTACAAATTAGGATCGGACCTTCAATTTTCATCTTATATCTTCAACTAACCCCGCTGATTTTTTCTAATTCCCCCTTCCCTTTCAACTCCTAATTGAAGCCAAAGAATCCATTCCAGAGGCCGCTCTGGAGAAAGGTTCATCATCGTTTCTCCATTTTTGATCTTTTTGAGGATTTGTAAGGCACATGCGGTTCTTCAACCAAAAAACCTATCCGTTTCTTTGGCGGTTCTGGTTTGGGTTCCGGGGGTGGAAGAAACAGTGGGCGAATTTTCTCGTAAAGATTCCGTATATGGTGGTCATGCGCAAGAAGGATGTTTTCAACTTTGAGCAGACGCTTCTCCAACTCCGACCGGCTGATAAGTTCTCTTCTCATCAGAACAAACGCCCGCACGACAAAGACACTCATCTTCACCGCTTTTGCACTGTTGAGCACATTGGCGGCCATGACTGAGCCGTGTTCGGTAAAGGCATAAGGAAGATATCTGGGGTTCCGGTGCTTTTGGGAACCGGTCACAAATTGTGACCGGTTGGATGCACGACTCAAGGTCACAAATTGTGACCTCAAACCCTCGTATTCCTCTGCTGTCAACTGGAACATGAAGTCTGCGGGGAACTTTCGTTTGTTCCGCTTGACAGCCTGATTAAAAACCTTTGTTGTCACCCCATATATCCGCGCCAACTCTGCGTCTAAAATCACTTTTTGGCCACGAACGGTGAGAATCAGGGGTTCACTCGCCTGGGGAGTGTATCCCTCCAGCTTCTCCATCATAGGACATCCCTATAAACCGTTAGGGAGAAATGTTTAAGAAGAAGTTGAATATGGCCTTATTTTATCGAAAACAACAAATTAGTCAATTTTGTTTTGTGAATTACTGAGCCGCTAATTCGGAGGTTGGAGTGAACCGTGATAATTTTAATTCTCCACTCATGACTCTTTGGCAAAGGAGAGATGGGCTTTGATTGAGGGTAGTAGAATTAATTCTTCCGCATCATGGTGCTGACCGCTTTCTCCAGGCCATCGAGGGTCAGCTCAAACATGGGAAAGATCTCCCTGATATGACTGATGGTTCGAGTGTATGCCCAGTGCTCGGCAAGCACTGGATTGATCCAGACAGAATGTGGAAAGGTTTTGGCAATGAATTGTAGCTTCATATAGCTCGGCTTTCCTGACCTCTCCTCGATATGGATGGAGCCATCTGTGGCCATCAGTTCGTAAGGAGCCATGCTCGCATCGCCTACAATGATAAACCTTGTTTCTGGATCCAGACGAACCAATTCATCAACGGAATGAGGTTTGGAATGCCTCGGAGGATCCTCCCACAAATAATCGTAAATGGTATTATGAAAGAAAAAGGTCTTGAGATCCTTGAATTGTGCCCGGGCATAATTAAAAAGGGTTTGCACGAGATCGACATAAGGGTCCATGGACCATCCGCCATTGTCGATGGCCAATATTACCTTTAAACGGTCCTTGAGGCTCCGATCAAATACGATCTCTATTTCTCCCGCATTCTTCATGGTCTGGTAAATGGTCTGATCGATGTTGATCCTATCCTTGGGACCAAAGGGCACCATATTTCTCAATCTTTTCATGGCCTCACCCATTTGGGATTGGGTCAATAAGCCTTCCTGTGAGTAATCGCGATACCTTCTGTCCATGGCCACCTTAACGGCCGACTTATTTCTCGAAATTCCCCCAACCCTCATCCCGCCCGGATGATATCCGGAATGCCCCACGGGAGAAGTCCCGCCTGTTCCAATCCACTTGCTTCCACCATGGTGTGCCTCGGTTTGCTCTTTTAACCGGTCAAGAAAGTACTGGATTAATTCCTCAGGACTCAATTTGCTCAGATCTTCTTCATTGATTCCAAGAGCATCCGCCAGGCCCTTAGGGTCTTTCAACCACTCATCGAGCAGGGCACGGGCCACCTCTGATAATTCAAATTCGGTCGGTTCTTTAAGTTCAATGCCCTGGAATCGATGAGCGAAAACCTGATCATAGAGATCAAAATATCTTTCGCTCTTGACCAGAATTGAACGGGCACCTGTGTAAAAGTCATCAACGGAGTTGATCAATCCCATGCTCAAGGCTTTTTGAAGCGTTAAGAAGGAGGTGGGGGATACCGGAATACCTACTTTTTTCAATAAGTAAAAAAAGTCGACGAACATAATTGAACTCTATCACATCCATTAGAATCCCCCCTCGCCCCCCCTGAAGCTGTGAAAAAATTGCTTCAAGTTGAGAGGGCGGGCGGGGATATCGGGCGGATTTCCGGGAAGCCGCCGTCAGGCGGGAATCTTCCCAAAGTTTTACAGCGGTACATTTTCTCGTTAACTACCCTCGATGAAAAACTTGAATATTCATCGCTCATTGCAGAGCCTTATTACCTCTCCCTTCAAAACGACCGCATTTGTAAAACTTTGAAGATATTCCCACCTGACCTGCAGTCCCGATTTTTTCACGTCTCCCCTTTTGTAAAAGGGGTTGGGGAGATTATTCATTTCAGGCCCTGAACCTGGTAACAGCATTCTGAGCAACGACATAATCGGGGCTTTTTTTAAACAGAACGCCTAAATAAGGGACCTCCCCTTTAATGAGGTCCTTAACTTTGAAGTCGGTATCTGCTCTTAAAGCCCTGATCCAGTTAATCAACTCTCTGGTCGCTGGTTTTTTCTCGATGCCTCTGATTTCTCTGAGGCGGTAAAATGTTCTGATAGTACTATCGAGCAGATCCTTGTTGATATCAGGGAAATGGACCTGGACGATCGTTCTCATCATGTCCGGCTCCGGGAAGGCAATGTGGTGGAAATTGCAGCGACCTAAAAACGGATCGGAGAGATCTTTTTTAGCATTGGAGGTGATGACGATGACCGGCCTGTTTTTTGCTCTGATGGTTTTATCGATCTCGATGATATCGAATTCCATCTGGTCCAAGACATCCAGCATATCGTCCTGGAAATCGGTATCCGCCTTATCGACTTCGTCAATCAGCAAGACCACTCTCTCTTCGGATACAAAGGATTGTCCGATTTTACCCATTCTGATGTAGTCTTCGATATTGCTGACATCCCTTTTGGAATCTCCAAAGCGGCTATCATTTAAACGGGTCAGTGTATCATACTGATAAAGGGCATCGATGAGCTTCATGCTCGATTTGACATTCAGAACGATCAGCCTCATGCTAAAGGCTTCGGCAATGGCATGGGCCAGCATGGTCTTTCCCGTTCCAGGTTCTCCTTTGAGCAGGAGGGGCATTTCCAGGGCCATCGAAATGTTGACGATTCCTGCCAGCTCTTCATCCAGCACATATTTTGAAGCACCACTAAAACTTTTTACTTGATTTTCCTCATCCATGGTCAGGCTCCTTCACAAAAAGATATTTTCCAAACTTGAAAAAGATAATCTCTTTCATATCGGGCGAGTTTTTAATGTTAAATAATAACTATTTTTTAATCATCTTTCAACATCCGCTTTCATCTGTCATTTAAACTTCAAAAGTGCACAGGTTTTGGTAAATTTAAAGTAGAAAAGTCCCTACCTAATTTCCTCGGTAGCGGCCATGGCAGGTCATCAGTGATGACAGTCAAAATCAGACGATGAAAATCAATCATTTTCCCTCTCCCGCTGGCGGGAGAGGGTTAGGGTGAGGGTGGAGCCTAAATATATCCCCCTCACCTTCATCCTCTCCCCCTGGGGAGAGGAGATGAGAAGGTATGCACTTTTCAACTTTAGCTAACACATCCGCTTTCATCTTCGGGGTCCGAACCAAACTGATTTCGTAACACTTTAGCGCTTTGAAAAATCGCCCCCACGAAACACCGGTCAGGGGTGTTGGAAAAGTTTTAGAGCGGAAACCTTTTACCCCGTTAGAAAGCCCCGGCATTTAAGCCGGGGATGTCATAAATAGAAAGCATCAGCTCCTTGTAAAGGTGGGGTCAAAGCCCCACCTTTCTAACGGGGTTTACTCGATCATTCCGATGGCTCCAATACGATTGCAGGGTCTTGTTCGTCTTCTCCGTTTTGAAAAGATAAAGCATAAAAGACCGTATTCTAAAACTTTGGAAGCATCCCTGACCGGGGAACCAATCGCATTGGATTTCAAACAGCTAAAGTGTTAACTAATTTTTATTTTCAGATTATCCAATCCCTGCCTATGCCTGCCTGCGGTAGACAGGGCAGGCTTGCAATTTGCAACCCACAATCTACAATTAAATCGCGCCTTGCGTAAATATTGAAAATCTGTTTAAATTTGGGCAGGAAAACGATGGTCTCAAGGATATCATCAAGCATCTCACTATGAGGCACTGAGTCAGATGTCCCTTCCTGCAATGGATCGGCGCTGGTGGGTGGTCCTCAACATCTCCATTGGCATCTATATGTCCACATTGGATGCCAGCGTCGTCAACATCTCCCTGCCTACGATCACAAATGCTTTGAATACCTATCTGAAGGCTGTTGCCTGGGTGGTGATGGCCTATCTCATCGTCATCACAGGGTGCCTTCTGTTGATGGGGAGATTGGCCGATCTGTTCGGACAAAGGAGGGTTTATATCCTGGGTTTTATAACATTTACGATAGGATCGGCCCTATGTGGATTTTCCCCAACGATCCATTTTCTGATCGGTTCGAGGATAATCCAAGGTTTGGGTTCTTCTGCCTTGATGGCCATTGGCCCAGCGATCATCATGACTGCTTTTCCGGAAAAGGACCGGGGCCAGGCCCTTGGGATCGTTGCCTCCATCGTCGCTGTCGGTTTTATAACAGGGCCTCTCATTGGAGGATTTCTGGTAGAACATCTTGGGTGGCGATCCATCTTCTTTGTTAATCTTCCAATTGGAGCTTTTGGAATCTATCTCTCTTCAAGGGTCTTGGAAGAGGGGGAACCAACGGGTAAAGTCCAGTTGGATCTCTGGGGAGCCCTTCTGTTTTTTTCCTTTCTTGCCTCTCTTCTTATTTTTCTTAACCGCGTGGGTTATGGGTGGCTCATCCTTTGTCTATTCTGCCTTAGCTCATTCATTGCTGTGGAACATCGATCTTCTTTCCCTTTAGTGGACCTTCAACTCTTCAAGAGACGACTCTTCATCTCCTCTATTGGGGCAAGCCTTTTCTCTTTTTGGATGAATGGTGCCCACACCTTTGTCGTCCCTTTTTTCCTTCAGAATATTTTGGAATGCTCGCCATCGAAGGTAGGAATGTTAATCTTCCCTGGCGCCCTCACTGTGATGGTGATGGCACCTCTGGGTGGGAGAATTTCCGATCGGGTCGGGGTAAGAATTCCAGCCACCATTGGTTTAACCGTTACCTCGCTCACCATCTTCTCCTTCACTTTTCTGAAGACCGGTGTGAGTGATTATGATATTGTGTGGCGGCAAGTGGTCTTGGGAATTGGGATCGCGCTCTTCAATCCCGCCAACAATAGTGCCATCATTGGCTCTCTGCCCCGGGAGAGGATAGGTTTCGCTTCGAGTTTTTTGGCTCTCTCAAGGAATCTGGGGATGGTGATTGGTGTTGCCTTTGCAGAGATGGTCATTGCTTTCAGAGCGCCCACGACCCCATTGGACACAGGAAGAGGTGGCCCTTCGCTCGAGAGCATCCAGGATGTTTGGAGGTTGGCTCTCATCATCGGGCTGAGTGCGATCCTCATCTCTTGGACAAGGGAAGGAAAGAGTGCCTCTCGGGCAGTAAAGGAACAGCAAGAGTCCAGAAAACCTTTTTGACTTTTTAGGATTTTTTTAGGAGAATATTTTTGGAGGTTCTTGTGAAACGGTCAGATGGAAGAGAGCCTGGAGTTTTGAGACCGGTAAAAATTACGAGGCATTATATGAAACATGCTGAGGGCTCGGTCCTTATCGAAATAGGGGATACCAAAGTCATCTGCTCAGCCAGTGTGGAAGAGAGGGTCCCCCAATTTTTACGAAATACTGGAAAAGGCTGGATCACAGCGGAATATTCCATGCTCCCTCGGTCAACTCACACCCGTACCTCTAGAGATTCGCTGACGGGTCGCGGAAGTGGCCGTGCCTTTGAGATCCAAAGATTAATCGGGCGCTCTTTAAGGTCTGTGACCGTTCTCAGCGGGTTCGGAGAGAGGACGATCTGGATTGACTGTGATGTGATTCAAGCCGATGGTGGGACAAGGACCGCTTCGATCACAGGCGCCTATGTTGCCTTGGTGGATGCTTTTCGAAAGATGGTTAAAAATGGGTTGATTGAAAAAGTTCCTCTCAAGGATTCTGTCGCTGCCATCAGTGTGGGGAAAGTGGAAGGGAAGGTGTTATTGGATTTGAATTATGAGGAGGATTCCAGAGCTGAGGTGGATATGAATGTGGTGATGACAGGTCATGGAAAGTTTGTTGAGATCCAGGGCACCGCAGAGGAGGCCGTTTTTACAAGAAAGGAGATGGATGAGTTGACGGCCCTTGCCCAGAAAGGGATAAAAGAACTCACGAGAATCCAAAAAAAGTGTTTGGAAGGGATAAAATTAGAGAACGATTAGAACTGATTGTTGCAACTCGAAACCGAGGAAAGGTCCGTGAAATTCAAAGGGCCTTGAAAGGGTTGGGGCTTCGAATTTATTCATTAGGCGATTTTTCAGATGCTCCAGAGATCGAAGAGGACGGGAAGAGTTTTACTGAGAATGCTTTAAAGAAGGCTCGATTTTATTCAAAATACTTTGGGAAATTGACCATTGCGGATGATTCTGGATTAGAAGTTGATATTTTAAAGGGATTGCCCGGGATCTATTCTGCAAGGTATGCTGGGGAAGGGGCTTCGAATAGAGAGAATAATCGAAAGCTGCTTCGTGAGATGGAGGGAATTCCACTTTCGAAGAGAGGAGCAAGATTTAGGTGTGCCATTGTCATGGTATCCGATGAGGGAAAAGAGGTCGTCGCAAAAGGATCATGTAAAGGGAGGATCGGATTTAGGGAGGTAGGAAAGAGAGGGTTTGGATATGATCCTCTCTTCATTCTCCCTCAATATGGAAAGACAATGGCTCAACTTACCCTCGAAGAAAAAAATAGGATTAGTCATAGAGGAAAGGCTTTAACGAAAATAAGAAAGTTGATCGATGGCTTCAGGGGCTAAAGATGGCCAGGAAACTCGTTCTATTATTGATTATGTGTTATTAATATATGCACACTATTAGTGGGATACTTACCAAACGCGTTTCGGTTATTTTGATATTGGTTAATTGGAATTTATTCCTGAACCTGTCAGGAACGGGTTTGGAATTTGGTTATTGGAAATTGGTTATTACGATGTGATTCATTTCCTTTAAACAAGGCGGTCGGGGCGTAGCGCAGCCTGGTTAGCGCGCCTGCCTTGGGAGCAGGAGGTCGGCCGTTCAAATCGGCTCGCCCCGACCAATTATTTTTTCAAGAACAATTCAACGATTGATTGAACGGCCGAGCTCCTGCGGGGAGCAGGAGGGTGGCGTCGCGACGAGTAAGGAGCGACTTTTTGCCACGCCGCCGAGAGGGTGAGGTGGCCGGACCGGCCGTTCAAATCGGCTCGCCCCGACCATATTAGTAATTAGTTCGTAGGGAACGGTTTGAAACCGTTCCCTACAGGACTTCGAAGTTCAGAGTTAAGGCCGAATGACTGCGGCACCCCTTCTATAAATTTTCCACATTCAAAATCCCTTCTCTCTATTTTTGTAAGAATTCCGGACAAAATGTCAAGCAATGGGAAAAAATCGAACGTCATTCCGCTAAAATAGAGAAAAATCAACAGGTGTTGAAATTCTTATAAATTTAAAAATTCCAAATAGTTAGTAATTGTTCGGATAGTATTACCTTTCAATTTTTCTATTTGGTATGCTTATTGCGAATTAATATCTTTATGGAAAACATAAAAAACCAAGATAGAAAAAAAGTTGTCTTAGCGCTTAGATGGACCGTAATTATTGTAACCTGTTACCTTATCCTGCTTGGCAGGGGTAGGGTCACGAACCTACATCTAAGTTATCTACTCATTTTCGGATATATCTTATCAAATCTTTTACTCACCTTTTTTCCGAAGGCATGGTTTTGGAATCCAAAGCTCTTCTATTCGTTAGTCATCATTGACACTGGGATCGTCTCATTCGGAATGTACCTTTCAGAAAAAATGACGAGCGATTTTTATCTCGTCTTTTTCCTGATCATCATCTTTGCATCGATTAGTCGCAATTTTAAATTATTAATGGCGATTGGAGGTGTGACGGCACTACTCTATGGATTTCTCCTCTATTCCTGGGGACTTTTGATTTCGCAAAATAGTGGCAGTTATACCCTTCGTGTCCCCTTCATCTTCATCATGACCGCCTTCTACGGGTACATCGTTCAAACCTTTACCATAGAGAAACATCAACAACTCACCATCTCCGAAGACAAGTATCGAGGTCTCTTTGAAAATGCCAATGATGGAATCCTCATCTTGAGAGATTCCCAATTTTTTATTGCAGATGTCAACAGAGAGGTCGAACGGCTAACCGGATACAAAAAAGAGGAACTTCTTGACAAGGCTTTTATTGATTTATTCGGACCCGTGGAGCAAGGAAATGCATTGGGTTATTTAGAGGAGGTGCTTGAAAAGGGGGAGGCGAGGACGGATTCCTTCTCCTTAATGAAAAAAGACGGAACGCCATTAGAGGTGGATCTTTCCACAAAAAGAATCGATTTAGGAGACGAGTCCTTCTATCAGGTGATCTTTCGTGACTTAACAGAGCAGAGGAAGCTTGGAAAGAGAATAAGGCAAAGTAAAAGGAATCTTGAAGCCATCTTCGATGGCATCAGGGATCAGCTGTCCCTCCAGAGTCCCGACTTTCGGATTCTCCGCGTCAATAAGGCAGTCATAGAAAATTACCACACTACTTTTAATGAGTTGATTGAAAAGAAATGTTATGAAGCTTACTTTTAGAGATCCATCCCCTGTGAAAAGTGTCCGGTATCGGTAACGATCGAAACAAAACAACCTGCCTCCTCCATCCTGAAGGTCCCTGAGGTTGACACCACCTTGCGGATCTTCTCCTACCCCATTTTTGATGAGAAAGGAGATCTGCTCTCTGTCATTGAACATGTAAAGGATATCACCGATGAACAGCGACTTCAGGAACAACTGATCCAGTCAGAGAAGTTGGCGGGGATAGGAACATTGGCTTCTGGGGTAGCCCATGAAATCAACAATCCTCTGAGTGGAATCATCGGGATGGCAGAAATCGCCATGGAAGAGGAAGATCCATCCAACATCAAAAGTCATTTAACGGATATCTTTAACTGTGCCCAAAGAATAGGTGAAATTACCAAAGGGTTAAGGTCCTACTCTCGAATCGCAAAGAAGGAAGAACAGAGCCTTGTGGATATCAATGAGATTCTTGAAAATTCTCTAAAGATGGCGCGGTTGGTGATCAAAACCACCCCGGTTGAAGTGATCACAAAATTCCAATCCATTGGAAAAATAGAGGCCAACATCGGTGAGATTCAGCAGGTGTTTACCAATTTGATTACCAATGCATTTCAGGCGATGAATGGAAAAGGGGGAACCCTGGCCCTCTCCACCCGATCATCAAAAGATTCGGTCGAGGTCAAAGTGACGGATAGTGGGGTGGGCATTCCTCAAAAATATCTTAACAAAATTTTTGATCCTTTCTTCACCACCAAAAACCCTGGTGAAGGGACGGGCCTCGGCTTGAATATTGTCTACCGCATTGTGACCAAATATGAGGGAACCATCGATGTCGAAAGCAAAGAGAATATAGGAACAACCTTTACCATTAAATTTCCAATCAGGAGGGATGAATGATGGGAAAGAAGATCTTGATCGTAGATGATGAAGAGGTGATTCGGAAGTTCTTAAGAATCCATCTCAGCAAATTGGGGTATGAGGTAAAAGAAGCCACGGATGGAGCAGAGGCCTTGAAACAATTGGGCAAGGACGATTTTGACCTCCTTATCTGCGATATCCTCATGCCGAATAAGGATGGATGGCAGGTATTGAAGGAGATGAGGTCAGATCCAAAAACAAAGGACATTCCGGTCATTGTTCTCACGGCTAAAAATGAAGATTCTGATATGTTCAAAGGATACGACCTGGGGGCCAATTATTATATGACCAAACCCTTTACCAAGGCCCAACTCCTTTACGGGTTAAAGTTGATGCTTGGGGAAGATTCGGAAAAGATAAGAATGTAATGTTTTCGTTTATCTGAAATTCTCTCAACTCACCAGGTGGGGAGAACTTTCTCTCCCTATTAAATTACTCTTTCGGCAAAACTCACAAATCCTCGCGTCCCGGTCCTTTTTATTAATTTACTCGATAAGAAGAAGTACGGAATGGGCTTTGATCCACAAGGTGGAGAAGAACTGGTCCAAAGCGGTCTCTGCGGACTCCCCCATGGACCAGACGTTTTTCCCCAAAAATCGGGTGAAGCTGGAAAGAGATCGGTGCAGAAAGCAATGGATAAGGAACTGAACTATCGAGGAGGTGCGGACTTCTTTGCTCAATCGGATGAAGTCGATCATAAAGGATGAAAAAATCTTGAATGAAGGTCTTGAAAAACTTCTGAGAAAAAGGATAATATGAACTGGAGATCTTGTTTAGCATTTTGTAACTCCATAGGTTGTTTTCGTTCTTTGGCCAACTTAAGAATTGACAGTTTTTTGGGGATGATCTTAACTCTTTTTCTTATTTTCAAATTTTACAAAAGCGAGAAACCCAAAAAACTCAAATAATTCGTAATGCTTTAGCGCTTTAAAAATCCCTCCTTGCCTCCCTTTGCCTGTCTTTGACAGGAAAAAGATTACCAAAGGGAGGAGATATGAGCTTCCCCCCTTTGAAAAAGGGGGATAGAGGGGGATTTTATAGTGATTCTTTTATTCAATAAACCGGTCCTAACGAACTAAAGATCTTAACGATTAACGCAGTGACCCAATGACTGGGTTACACAACGACGCAATCATATTGTCATGACTCTGCGACGCAGTAGACACAATAACCCAAGGCCCAATATTTACGCCATCATCCTTGCTGGGGGGTCTGGTGTTCGCTTCTGGCCCTTGAGTCGGGAAAGCTCTCCTAAGCAGATGCTCCAGATCGTAGGAGGAGATACTCTCCTCCGGCAGACCATCCAGCGAATCAATGGTTTTGTTCCTCCGGAGAATATCTGGATCGTGACGACTGAAGACAAGGCTCAGGATATCCGTTTTCATATCGAGTCCTTAAGATCGATAGCCGAAAAGATCCAATTTATAAAAGAACCCAGCGGAAGAAACACAGCTCCTGCCATAGGTCTGACTGCTATCTACCTCCATCGTCTTTCCCCTGAATCTGTGATGGTTGTAATGCCCTCTGACCATGCCATCCCTGAAAAAGAAAATTTCTTGAGCGACTTGGAATTAGCCATTCAGGGAGCGAAAAAAAACTATCTGATTACCTTTGGAATCAAACCCAGCCGACCAGAGACTGGTTATGGATATATCAAAGCAAATCGTTCCTCAAAAACTGAAGTGAAGGGGCTCCTCAAAGTTAAATGCTTTGTCGAGAAACCTGACCTCGAAACTGCAAAAACCTACCTGTCTGATGACAGCTACTTCTGGAACTCTGGTATCTTCGTCTGGAAGACCTCCAAAATCCTCTCAGAAATCGAAAAACATCTTCCGTCCCTTTATAAAACTCTGAGAGAAATCGAAGGTCTCCTTTTTAGCGATCTAAACGTTCGTAACGATCCAAACATTCTTAACCGTTTTAAAGATCGTTACTCTTGTCTGGAAAACATTTCTATCGATTATGGCATTATGGAACGAAGTCATAAAACCTTGATGGTTCCTGCTACGTTTCAGTGGTCTGATTTGGGAAGTTGGAGCGCTTTAGACGAAATGATTGTAAAAGATGATGGAGGGAATATCCTAAGAGGAAATACGATTGATATCGGAAGCCAAGACTCAATTATATTTGCAGGTGAAAGGCTCATTGCTACCCTTGGTCTCAAAGACATGGTCGTGGTGGATACCCCGGATGCAACCCTGGTGACTCCAAAGAAGCGGGCTCAGGAGGTTAGGAAGATTGTGGAGGTGTTGAAGCGAAGTGGCCGGGAGGAACATCTCATCCATAAAACAGTCGAAAGGCCTTGGGGTAGTTATACGGTATTGGAGAAGGGGCAAGGATACAAGATTAAAAGGGTCGTTATCAAGCCTAAGGCTAAGTTAAGTCTTCAACTTCATAAGAGAAGGAGTGAGCATTGGGTTGTGGTTGCAGGAGAAGCCAGAGTCACCAAAGAAGATCAAACCTACTTGGTTCGGACGAACGAAAGCACTTATATACCAAAACAGACAAGGCATCGCCTGGAGAATCCTGCAGATGCGCCCCTTCAAATCATCGAAGTTCAAAATGGTGACTACTTGGAAGAAGATGACATTGAGCGCTTCGACGATGACTATGGCCGGTTAACCAATGACCAATGAGTCCGTGGACGTTTTTTATAATGCCTTTACCCAACTACGCATCAATGCATTGACCGATCAACCCAATGATTGTCAAAA
>Ga0315290_10001090_pt1 | contig 18553 bp, 15 predicted proteins | sample YL17G12_0_MG_FD_203627 | JGI IMG/M metagenome (GOLD analysis project Ga0315290, IMG submission 203627) | Sediment microbial communities from Yellowstone Lake, YNP, Wyoming, USA - YL17G12_0 | ecosystem: Environmental > Aquatic > Freshwater > Lake > Sediment | place: USA: Wyoming | collected... | reverse complement strand
TCGAGCTGATGACGACGTCGCAGGACTGGTGGCCGGCCGACTACGGTCACTACGGGCCGCTCTTCATCCGGATGGCGTGGCACAGCGCCGGCACCTACCGCACCGCGGACGGCCGCGGCGGCGCCTCCTCGGGCACGCAGCGCTTCGCGCCCCTGAACAGCTGGCCCGACAACGGGAATCTCGACAAGGCACGTCGGCTGCTTTGGCCGATCAAGCAGAAGTACGGCAAGAAGATCTCCTGGGCCGACCTCATGATCTTAGCCGGCAACTGCGCGATCGAGTCGATGGGGCTCAAGCCCTTCGGCTTCGCCGGCGGCCGCGCGGACGTCTGGGAGCCCGAACAGGACATCTACTGGGGCGCCGAGGCGGAATGGCTTGGCGACAAGCGCTACTCCGGCGACCGGGAACTCGACAACCCGCTCGCCGCCGTGCAGATGGGGCTCATCTACGTGAACCCGGAAGGGCCGAACGGCAATCCGGATCCCCTCGCGTCAGCCCGGGACATCCGCGAGACCTTCGCGCGCATGGCGATGAACGACGAAGAGACCGTCGCTCTCACCGCCGGCGGGCACACCTTCGGCAAGGCGCACGGCGCGGGCGATCCGAAGCTGGTGGGGCCCGAGCCCGAGGGGGCCGGGATCGAAGAGCAGGGCCTCGGCTGGAAGAACAGCTTCGGCAGCGGCAAGGGTGTGCACACGACCACCAGCGGCCTGGAAGGCGCCTGGACGCCCAACCCGATCCAGTGGGACAACGGCTACTTCGACACGCTGCTCGGCTACGAGTGGGAGCTGACGAAGAGCCCCGCCGGCGCGCACCAGTGGAAGCCGAAGGATCCCGCGGCGGCGACGCTCGTGCCGGACGCGCACGACCCGGGCAGGCGCCACGCGCCCATGATGACCACCGCCGACATGGCGATGCGGGTGGATCCGATCTACCTGGAGATCTCCAAGCGGTTCCACAAGCACCCCGATCAGTTCGCCGATGCGTTCGCGCGCGCGTGGTTCAAGCTGACGCACCGCGACATGGGCCCGCGCACGCGCTACCTCGGCGCGCTCGCTCCGAAGGAAGAGCTGCTGTGGCAGGATCCGATCCCGGCCGTCAATCATCCGCTGATGGACGCGAAGGACATTGCGGACCTCAAGAAGAAGATCCTCGCCTCGGGGCTGTCCATCTCCCAGCTCGTCGCGACGGCGTGGGCGTCGGCCTCCACCTTCCGCGGCTCCGACAAGCGCGGTGGGGCGAACGGTGCGCGCATCCGTCTCGCGCCGCAGAAGAATTGGGAAGTCAACCAGCCTGCCAAGCTCGCGCGCGCGCTTGCGATCTACGAGACGATCCAGAAGGAGTTTGGCGGCGCGCAGAAGGGCGGCAAGAAGGTCTCGCTCGCCGACCTGATCGTGCTCGGCGGCTGTGCTGCGGTCGAGGCCGCGGCGAAGAAGGCCGGGGTCGACGTCCCCGTGCCGTTCACGCCAGGGCGCATGGATGCGTCGCAGGAGCAGACGGATGTGGCGTCAGTCGGTGTGCTCGAACCGATCGCCGACGGGTTCCGCAACTACCAGAAGGCCGCCTACACCGTGTCGTCCGAGACGCTGCTCCTCGACAAGGCGCAACTCCTGACGCTCACCGCCCCTGAGATGACTGTGCTCGTCGGCGGCCTGCGCGTCCTGAATGCGAACTACGGACAGTTGAAGCACGGCGTTTTCACCGACCGTCCCGAGTCACTCACCAACGACTTCTTCGTGAACCTACTCGATATGAGCACCACGTGGAAAGGGACCTCGGACGCGCAGGACGCTTTCGAAGGGCGCGATCGCGTGGCGGGGGACGTGAAGTGGACCGCGACGCGCGTGGATCTCATCTTCGGGTCGAACTCGCAGCTCCGCGCGCTCGCGGAGGTGTACGCGTGTGACGATGCGAAGGAGAAGTTCGTGCGGGCCTTCGTGGCGGCGTGGACCAAGGTGATGAACCTGGATCGCTTCGATCTGGCCTGAACCGAAACGCCACCCTTCTTCGTGCGGACGAGCTCGCGTTCGTTCTCACCGAGCGGGAGCCCGTCCCGGGGCTCGCGTGCGACCAAGAGGGAACTGCGGACAATGGTTTGCGATTCGGAGTGAGCTGGTGCGCGAGCTTGGGAAAGACAGGAAAGACACGATGTTGACCGACGCCTTTTTCGCGGGTTACCTCGAACCCATCGCGAATGCGATCGCGATCGCGAAGGCGTACGCGCCGCTCCACGTGGTGAGGCACTTGACCTCGGATCGCATGAAGAAGGCGTTCGGGTAGGGAGACTCGAGCGTGCCTCGCATCGTCGCGACACTCCTCCTCACGCTCGTCGGGTCGGCGGTCACCGCAGCGGCGAGCGACCCGATCGGGATCCTGAGGTTCGCCGACGTCGACGGACACACGATCGCGCTCGATGCGCCGGGGATGTTGTATCTGGTCGACTTCTGGGCGTTGGGATGCAAGCCCTGCATCCTGGAGATGCCCGAGCTCGAACGCCTCGCGAAAGAGCACGAGCCGGGCGGACGATTCCGCTTCGTCAGCGTCGCCGCGGGCGGCTGGAACGGGAAAGGCCTTCTTTCGGTCGCCAAACAAGCCGGGACGACGCTTCCGATCTATTCCGATCCCGAGGACTGGCTCGGCCAACTCGAGATCAACGCGTTTCCAACGAAGCTTCTGATTCGAGACGGCAAGGTGTTGCGCCGCGCACGCGGCGGCGGGATTGAAGCGTACGCGACTTGGGAGAAGGCGATCGACGCCGTCTTGCGGAGCCCCCCGGGCGCAAATCCGCCGTGACCAGTGGCGCGCGACGGACCGCATCGCGAGATCGTGCGCATCGTGATCGGCACTCACGGCCATGTCGGCCGGGTCTTGGACTCTCCGATGACGCGATCGGACGGCGACGGGGAAATCCGACGAGAAGGTCATGGCGTCGTGAGGACGATCCCATGACGTGCAGGCGGGTGCTCCTGCTGGTGGCCGCGGCGGTGTCCATCGCCGCTCACGGTGCGGACGCTGGTGGAAAGGACCGGACGCTGGAGCGGCTGGCGCGCGTCGCCGAGCTGTACCGCGACAACGCCCTCGGGTTCGCCTGTCAGGAAACGATTGCCTACTCCGGCTCGGAGTCCGGCCGGATCCAGTTCGCCTACCTCTTCATTCGCGACGAGGGAGGGCGACTGCGCGACTTCCGGACGTGGAGGACGGGAACCACCGCCAAGGAACGCGGGCAGGAGGTCCACCCGGCCGATTACCACGTGCCGGTCTTCCTCGAGAGCGCCTACCTCTGGGCGTTCGTCTTCCGCTCGGACCGTCAACCGTTGTTTCGATTCACACGGCTCGGTGACGACGGCGCGCTCGAGCGAGCCGCCGTGAAACTCGGATTTGAACCGCGAGAGCCGATCAGGAAGGGCCTGAACGACTGGGCGGGCGTCGCGTGGATCGATCGCGACACGACGCAGATTCTCAGAGTCGAAGCGTACACGCCCACCGATTGGAAACGAAAGATGCGCAGAGACGCCGGTGTCGCGATGGAGCGCCAGCCCTACGATATCGAGCGATTCGTTACGGAGTTCGGCTTCGAGAAGAACGGCATGCGGTTCCCCTCGCACGTCGAGATCACGACGATCCGGTCCAGGGTCGTACCCGGAGCGATCCCCGAGGTCCTACGGGAATCCACACTGCGAAGGGTGACCCAGGACTACTCCCGATTTCGGTTCTTCAGCGTGCGATCGAGGGAAGAGATAACCCACTTCGTCAACGGCGAGGGGCCGTTGCCGGCGGTACCGTAAGGCCTGACTCCAGTGACGAAAGGGGGAGGCCCCTTGCCCCCCCAACTCTCAACTCTTAACTGTGAACTGTGAACTGTGAACTTCTTCTACGAACACCCACTCGTGCTCCCGCAATTGACGCACGCGTAGCACGCTCCGTTCCTGATCATGATCGAGCCGCACTCGTGGCAGGGCGGCGCATCGGCCTGGCGCACGTAGACGTCGCGCTCGCGCGCCTGGGCGGCTGCCGCTTGGGCGGTCGCGGAGGCGTCGGTGTCGGCCGAGATCGAAAGATCGTGGCCGTTGCCGGGGGCGGGCATCGACGGTTGCTCTTCCTTCGGGAGGAACTGGATCGCCATCCAGCGGAAGACGTAATCGACGATGGACTTGGCGATCGGGATTTGCGGGTTCCCGGTGAACCCGGACGGCTCGAAGCGGACGTGGGTGAACTTGTCCACGAGGAACCGCAGCTCGACGCCGTGCTGGAGCGAAAACGAGATCGCCGTGGCGAAGGCGTCGGCGAAACCGGCCAGCGTGGAGCCGGCCTTGCCGAGCGTGATGAAGATCTCTCCGGGCTGGCCGTCTTCGTAGAGGCCCACGGTGATGTACCCGTCGAAGCCGGCCACCGAGAACCTGTGCGTGACCGACTGGCGCGTGTCGGGGAGCTTGCGGCGTTGCGCCCGCGGCTCGAGCGCCGTGGCCAGGGTGCCGATGATCTTGTCCTCGTCCTTCCCGGTCGAAAGAGGTTGGCTTCGCTTGCAGCCGTCGCGGTAGATCGCGATCGCCTTCAACCCCATCCTCCAGGCTTCGATGTAGGTCTTCTCGATCTCCTCGACGGTCGTGTCGTGCGGCATGTTGACCGTCTTTGAGATCGCGCCCGACAGGAACGGCTGGGCGGCCGCCATCATCTTGACGTGGCCCATGTATTGGATCGTGCGGGTCCCCTTCACGGGCTTGAACGCGCAGTCGAAGACCGGGAGGTGCTCGTCCTTCAACCCCGGCGCGCCTTCGATGGTGTCGTTCGCGTTGATGTAATCGACGATGCGCTGGATGTCGTCATGGGCGTAGCCCAGTTTCTTGAGGGCCAGGGGCACGGTGTTGTTGACGATCTTGAAAACGCCGCCGCCGACGAGCTTCTTGTACTTAACCAGCGAGATGTCGGGCTCGATGCCGGTCGTGTCGCAATCCATCATGAAGGCGATCGTCCCGGTCGGCGCCAGAACCGTGGCCTGGCCGTTCCTGTAGCCGTGCTCGGTCCCCAGGGTGACGACGTCGGCCCACGACGAGCGCGCCGCCGAGAGCAGATCGGGCGGAACCAGCTGGCCGTCGATCCCGTCGACGAGCGCCTGGTGCTTGCGCATGACGCCGAGGAACGGCTCGCGGTTCCGCTCGTAGCCCGCGAAGGGCTGCTTGTGGGCCGCGATCTTGGCCGAGGTGGTGTAGGCCTCGCCGCACATGAGCGCGGTGATCGTCGCCGCGTACGCGCGGCCCGCGTCGCTGTCGTAGGGAAGCCCGCGCGCCATCAGGAGCGCGCCGAGATTGGCGTACCCCAGGCCCAGAGGCCTGAAGTCGTGCGAGTTCTTTTCGATCGCGGGAGTCGGGTAGGACGCGTTGTCCACCCAGATCTCCATCGCGGTGGAGGTCACCTCGACCGCGTGGCGGAAGGCGTCGATGTCGAACTCGCCGGAAGGCAAGCGGAAGCGCATCAGGTTCAAGGACGCCAGATTGCACGCCGAATCGTCGAGGTACATGTACTCGGAGCACGGGTTCGACGCGTTGATCCGGCCGCTGTTCGGCGAGGTGTGCCACGTGTTGATGGTCGTGTCGTACTGCATCCCGGGATCGCCGCAGATCCACGCGGCCTCGGCCATCTCGCGGAGCAGGTTGCGGGCGCGGTAGGTCCCCATCGGCTTGCCTGTCGTGACCGCGCGCGTGAGCCACTCGCCGTCCGAAACGACCGCGCGCATGAACTCGTCGGTCACGCGGATCGAGTGATTCGCGTTCTGGAAGAACACGGAGTCGTAGGCGCCGCCGTGGACGTTGAACTCGCCCGAGTAGCCGGCGTCGATCAAGGCCCAGGCTTTCTTTTCTTCGCCGGCCTTCGAATGGATGAAGTCTTTGATGTCCGGGTGATCGACGTTCAGGATCACCATCTTCGCCGCGCGGCGCGTCTTGCCTCCCGACTTGATCACGCCGGCGAACGCGTCGTACCCCTTCATGAACGAAACCGGCCCCGACGCGGTGCCGCCTCCGGCCAGGTGCTCGCGCGACGAGCGGATCGCGGAGAGGTTCGAACCGGTGCCCGAGCCGTACTTGAAGAGCATCCCCTCGGTCTTGGCCAGCTCGAGGATCGACGGCATCGTGTCCTGCACGGCGTTGATGAAGCACGCCGATACCTGCGGGTGCGCTTCGATGCCGCAGTTGAACCAGACCGGCGAGTTGAAAGAGACCATCTGGTGGAGCAGCAGGTGGGTCAGCTCGGACTCGAAGACCTCGGCGTCTTCGACGGTCGCGAAGTAGTTCCACTCGCGCCCCCAGCTGGCAGCCGTCTTGGCCACGCGGTCGAGCAGTTGCCTCACCGAGTGCTCGCGCTCCGGGCTTCCCAGGGAGCCCCGGAAGTACTTCTGCGCGACCACGTTGGTCGCCAGCTGCGACCAAAATTTCGGCACCTCGACGTTGCGCTGCTCGAAGGCGACCTCCCCCGTGCCGGAGGAGATCACGGCGTCCCTCAACTCCCATTCGATTTCGTCGTAGGGGTGAACGCCCGGTTTCGTGAAGCGGCGTGCGAAGCGCATCCCGTCGCGGGGGCTCGGAGTCGAGGATTTGGCGGTGTTCATCTCCCCGGGAACTTGGACCGAGCGATCGTCCTTCGCGGGTCTCGGCTCGCGCTCAAGCATCGTTGGCGTCCTCCTGGTACGGGCTCACGCGCCATCCGGTGGAGGAATGGCGCGAGGGTTTCATCTCATCTCACAGAGGAGCCGCATCCCACCCGAGTGCTCCTCAGCGAATCTCGTCCGAAGCTCGTCTGTGATAGCAGGACGAGAAAGGACGTGTCAAGACTGAATTGCACAAAATGTCGGGGTATGAAAGGAACGTGCCACAAGATATAGGGGTTTCCAGACCTAAGATTCGTCTATGATTCCGGCCTTCTTCTTCCACTCGAGAAAGAACGCCTTCCAGTCGGGGGCCGGGTCGATGAAGTGGACCCCCATCCCGCATTCGAGAACGTGGGCGAGCTGCGGTGGGACGACCTTCGCCCACACGACTTGGGCCCACATGCTGAAGGTCTCTTGGGGAAACTGGATCTGAACGTGGATCGTCGTCCCCGGCTTGAACACCTGGTTGGTCTGGAGGAACAGGCCGGTTTCGGAGAGGTTCTTCGTGAACGCGGTCTTGTCCGCGGTCGAGAGGCCGTATTTCACCATCATGCGCCGTTTCGCGCGGTTTCTCTTGCGCTTGTCGTTCGGTTTAACGCCCATCGAACCGCTCCCCGCGGAAACTATAGCCTCGATTCAGCGCGCACGGTCCTCGATCCGCGCGATCGCCCAGAGGGCATGCTCGCGCAAGACCGGATCGGGATCGCCGGCCGCGGCACGGAGCGCCGGAAGGGCGCAGGCATCGCCGCGGTTCCCGAGGACGATGCAGGCGTTGCGGCGCATCCCGTCAAAGCGCGCGCGCATCAGCGACGTCCCCGAATAACGCCCGCGAAACGCAGATTCGTCGAGCCCCAGGATCTCGGCGGGATCGAGGCCTGAGAGGTCCTCGCGGCGCGCGAACGGATCGTCCCTGGCGGGCTTCGCGAACGAGACGTTCCAGGGGCAGACGTCCTGGCAGACGTCGCAGCCGAAGATCCAATCGCCTACGCCTTCGCGCCGCGCCTCCGGAATCGCGCCGCGGTGCTCGATCGTCCAGTACGAGATGCACGCGTTCGAATCGACGACGCCGGGAGACGTGATTGCCCGCGTCGGGCAGGCGTCAAGGCACGCCGTGCACGTGCCGCAGAAATCCTCGTGAGGGCCCGAGTCGGCTTCGAGCGCGGCACAGGTCAGCACCTCGCCCAGAAGGATCCACGACCCGAGATCGCGCGTCAGCAGGTTGGCGTTCTTCCCGATCCACCCGAGGCCCGCGCGTTCGGCCCAGGCGCGCTCGAGCACCGGCCCGGTGTCGACGAACGTCCGCGAGGCCGAGCCGCTTTCGGTCGTGAGCCACCCTGCTAACCCCTTGAGCTTCCGTCCCATGACCTTGTGATAGTCGCGCCCGCGCGCGTATCGCGCGACGCGCGCGAGGCCCTCGCGCTCTGCCGCCTCGTCCTCGCCGGGCCAATAGTTGACGGCGAGCGCGACGACGCTTCTACAGCCCGGGAGCATCGCCTCGGGATCGGCGCGCTTGTCGGGATCCTTGGCCATCCACGCCATCGTCGCGTGCCGGTCGCCGCGAATCCACGCGGAAAGCGCCGCGCGGTCGCGCGCAAGCGGCGCAGCAGCCGCGATCGCCACCTTGTGAAACCCGAGCGCCACCGCCTGAGCCTTGAGCGCGAGCGTCAGCTCTGACGCGTTCACGGCTGTTTCGACAGATCGAGTCGCGCCTGCTTGGCCAGCCAGAGGATCTGCCTGCTGATCCCGCGCACGACGTCCACATCGCCGGCGGTCAGCTCCGCGCGGGAGAGGATGCGGCGCAGGCGGCGCATCATCCCTTCGAGCTGGCCGAGCTTGAGAAAGCCGATCGCGAGCAGCGCTTCTTCGAGGTGCGCGTACATCGCCTCGCGGCCCGCGTGATCGACCAGGGCTTCTTCGTCGGTGTTCGAAGCCTCAGGCGTTGCGGCGTCTAGAGCGCTCCGCAGCTCGTACGCGACGATGGCGATCGTCTGCGCAACGTTCAACGCGGGGTAGGCCTCTCCCGTCGGCACGTAGACGAGGTGGGTGCAGCGGTCGAGATCGGCGTCGCTCAAACCGTGATCCTCGCGGCCGAACACCAGCGCGACCTCGCCGCGTTGGGCCAAGCCCGGGAGCAGCGGGGCCAGCGCGTCGAGGCGGTGATGGGGCTGGCGGTGCTTTCCCATCCGGCGCGAGGTCCCGACGACGGTCGCGACGCCGTGAAGCGCGTCGTCGAGCGTTGCGTGCGTCCGCGCGGCAGCCAAGACGTCGGTCGCGTCGACGGCCATGCGGACCGCCTCTTCGTGGTCCGGCCCCTCCCGGGGAGCGACGACGTCGAGCCTGCCGAATCCGAAGTTCTTGAGGACGCGCGCGGCCGCGCCGACGTTTCCGCCGTAGCGCGGCTCGACGAACACGAAGCGGATGGCGTGTCTTTTTGTGTCGGGCATCGTCTCACCTGGCATTATGCCCGAGAGGTATCGATGAAGTTGACCGTTCATGGCAAAAGCGGCCCGCTCGTCGTCAAACTCGCGGGGATCGCGGGCGGCATTCGGCTCTACGACGAGGAGATCGCCGCCGCAATCGCCGTCGGCTTCCGCGTCGCCGCCCTCGACGTCAGCGGCGACAGGCGCGACGACCCCCCGAATCGGCAGCTCGACTGGGACCTTTACGCCGACGAGGTCCAGGAGGCGATCGACCGCGCGCTGGAGACTCGCGCCCTCGTGTGGGGGACGTCGTTCGGCTGTCTCATCGCGCTCGCCGCCGCGTCGCGTTATCCGGAGCGCGTCTCCGGCCTGCTGCTTTCCCACCCGCCCGATCCGCTGTGGCGCCCGCGCGTCCATCGGGCGCTGCTTGACTGGGCCGAGCGCCGCTCCGACCCCGACCTCGTCGCGCGCGTGATGTTCACGACGGCGTTTCTGGGGCTGACCTCGTGGGAAGGGGTCGCGCCGGCGCTGTGGGTGCGCCTCCCGGCGCTGCTGCGCGCATCGCTCGAAGCGGCGACCCCGCCGGCCACCGTGAAGCGCAAACTCGAGTTGCTCTTCCGCGACGACCCCGGGCTCCTCCCAAAAGGGGCCTCCATCCCCGTCGAGATCATCGCGGGCGCCTGGGATCTCGTGGCGCCGCTCGCGGGAGCGCGCCGCCTCGCCTCGCGCATCCCCGGCGCAAGGATCCAGGTCGTGGACTATGTGGGTCACGCGGGCGCGTACACGAGGCCTCGCGCGCACCTCGACGCCGTCATCGCGGCGCTGAAGCGGATGGCGTGAAGGTCACCGTCGCTACTCGATCGCTCTCAACCGCGCGCCGCCGCGCACACGATAGTCGCGCTGCTCGCGATTGGCGAACGGCTCGTACTGGATGGATTCCCACTGCCCCTGCGCGTTCTGTCGGGTCCAGGCGAGCTCTCCGGAACCTTCCGTGGTCTCGTGGTCGACCCAATCCACCCAGAGATGCCCGGCGTGGTTGTGTACCTGAGGCCGGACGTCGCCGAGGTTGTTCGTCATGGCGACGACCTCGGGGGTGAACGCGCCACTCTCGAAGCGCGCCAGCACCACCTGTTTTGGCGTGTTGCCGCTCCCGAAGTTGTGGACCTCGTAGGCCACGCGCAAAACGCCGTTGTAGAACGCTCCGGCAGGCCGGAACGAGGCCTCGCCGGGTTGCGAGACGAGGACCGGAGCGGACCACGACGACAGGTCGGATGGCGCCACCGTGTGAAACACCTGCGGCGTCGTGCCGTCGACCCAGTAGAACATGTGCACGGAGCCATCGGGATCGAGCACCAACTGCGGGTCGAGCTCGCTCACGGACGAGCCGGCGACGACCTGAGGCGTCGTCCATGCGTCGGCGACGAAACGGCTGACGACGATGTCGAAACCGCTCGCTGAGTTGCGTGACCACGCGGCCGCGACCAGGCCGGTGTTCGCGTCCGAGATGATCGACGGCATCCCATCGCCGTTTGCTTCCCCCTCGGGATTCAGAGTGAGGTGGATCGCGTCGATCGGCGAGAGCTTTCGCCAAATGGTGGTGATGGGCGTTGGGCCCTCGTCGATGACCCCCACGACATAGACGACGCGGAACGCCGAAGAACCGGGTTGGGTGGCGACGCCAACTTCGGCACGCGCCGTTCCGTGTGCGAGCAGTCCCATGGCGAGGGCGAAGCGCGAGGCCCACGCGGGGAACCCGGGGGTGCGTTTGGCGTTCATGACTGGTCCCCTGCGGTGAGCCGACGGAATTCGTCGAGCTCCGGAAGCGATTCTTCGATGCGCGCGAGGTAGCTTCTCAAGGTGCGCTCGTTCAGGCGAACCGCGCCGTCGTCGCCCCTTTTCTGGGCGATCTGCCACAAGTAGAAGCAATTTCGAAACACGAGGGTGTTGTATTCGCGCGCTCTGGCGATCGAGTTTGACTTGATGACGAAGCCCTCCGCCGCATCAAACCTCCCGCTCCGGAAGTGGATGAGGCCGAGCTGACTCAGCGCCAGCGCGCGCAAACGCTCGTGCTGCCCGGCCTCGAGCACAAGGAGCAGCGCTTCCAACCTGTCGCGGGCGGAATCGAGCCTGGAGCAGTCGGTCTCGGCGATCGCCATGTTGAGGCGGACGGTGAGCACCTCGTAAGCGTCTCCGGCCGCGCTGTAGATTTCGAGCGCCTGTTCGTACGCCGCCAAGGCGTCGCCCGGCCGGGCAGCAGCTCGATGCAGAATGCCGCGAAGCGCCAGAACGTCGGCTCGGTATCGGCCAGACCCGCCGACGTGATGAGCCCCCTGCTCGCACGCATCGAGGGCCCAAAGCGCCACGTCGTGGAGTTGAAGCCGGAAACATGTCTCCGCGTAGAGCTGCAACGCGCGAAGTCTCGTCGATTCTTGGAGCTTGGGACCGCTGAGGATTTCTTCGCAGTGGCTCTTGGCGAACCCGTACCGGCCGAGCTTCATCAGGCAAACGATAATGTTCAGTCTGAGATCGAGAATGGTCTCGCCAGGTCCGTCGCTTGCCCGCACCCGGTCAGCCAGGGCCCAGACGAGAATCAGCGCTTCGTTGAAGTCCCCGCTGTAGACGAGACCCTCGAACTCTCTCAGAACCGACTCGTCGGACTTCCCGCTCAACTCGACCGGTTTCATCGATCGCCGAAGCTCGATTTCGTACCGCTCGGCGAGAGACCCAATCGGCACGCCGTAGATGTGGCTCATCGCCATCAGGCGCGGGAAGTTGGGCAGCGCCAAGCCGTTCTCGATGCGCGAGAGATGCGACTTGGTGACCTTGTCGGGAAAGGTGGCGGAGAGCTCTTCGACGGCATCGAGGGACAGCCGGCGCGTCTCGCGCAGTTTCTTGAGGTAGGCGCCGAACGCCACGCTTCCCTGGGTCTCTTCAATGTGTTCCAACGAACCCCCCCAGGACCTGGACACCCACCGCCCTGCGTGGTTATGGATACACGCTCAGAATCCCTTTTCGGCAACCGGTTTCTTTGAAGTGGGTTGCCCATACGCAACACGCTGCCGGAGGAGGGGGCGCGATCCCCGGAACTTCGCCCCTTTCGACCTGTCCCATCTCCTCGAGAGCCCGTAACGGTCGCTCAGGAGGAGACGTGATGAGATCCCCCGCCCGCCTGCTCGCCATCCTTTTCGCAACTTTCGCCGTCGCGACGGTTTGGCCGGTCGCAGCCATTTCGGTCGATTCGCCCACCCCCGGCGCGCTGCGCGTTGCCCGGGCGGACGGCGCCGTCGTCGAGCTTCCCCTGCGCCACACGAGGGTCGCCATCGAGGTGACCGCGTTCGTAACGCGCTCGACGATCGAGCCGGTGTTCGGGAATCCGTTCGCCGATCCGGTCGAAGCGGTCTATACGTTCCCGTTGGGCGAGCGCGCCGCGGGGTATCAGGCCGCGCTTTTCGAGCAGGAGCGGCCGAATGTCTTCACGCAGTCGGTTGCCAATCTCGAGCCGGGGAAGACGATCACCGTCCGCCTGCGCACCATCGAGACGCTGCGGTACGAGCGTGGCGTCTACCGGCTCACCTTCCCGCTCGTTGTCGGCCCGCGCTACATCCCCGGCGGATCGGTCGCCGATGCGGCGCGGATCACGCCCCCGGTCCTTGCGCCGGGCACGCGCTCGGGCCACGACGTCGAGATCTCGGTGACGATCGACGCCGGCGTTCCGCTTACGAATCTCCTGAGCCCCAGCCACCAGACGGTCGTGAAGACGACCGGAGCTCGAGGCGCCACAGTGGCCCTCGCGGCCGACGACGCGATCCCCAAAAAGGACTTCCTCCTCCGCTGGAGCGTCTCCTCCGATGGGCGAGGCTCGTTCTCGGATCGATTCGACCGGCCTCTGTGGCATCGATTCCAGCGACGAAGGGCGACCCCAGCGAGCGCTACGCGCAGCTGCGCGCCGCCCGAGGCCACGGGCCGGTCGCCGTTCGATCGTTTCGTCCGCGCGATCGGGCAAAGCCATCCTTCGCCTAAGCTGAACACTGGGTAGACGGAGGGTTCATCGATGTTGCTCTACGACAGCGCGCGTTCGGGGAATTGCTACAAGGTCCGGCTCCTGCTCGCGCACCTCGGGATCCCCTACGAGCGGCGCGAGCTTTCGGTCCACGACCGCGCAAACCGGCCCGCGCTGCTCGGCGGGTTGAACCCCGCGCTGCGCGTGCCGACGATCGTGCTCGACGACGGGCGCTCGCTCGGCGAGTCGAACGCGATCCTCTGGTACTTCGGCGACCATACGCGGTACGTGCCGGACGACCGGTACGAACGCGCGCAAGTCTTGCAGTGGCAGTTCTATGAGCAGTACGACCACGAGCCCAACATCGCCGTCCCGCGGTTCTGGCTGCATTACAAGGGAGGCGCGATCGACCCGGTCGCCCTCGCGGCGCGCCAATCCGCCGGCTACCGCGCGCTCGACGCGATGGAAAAGCACCTCGCCGGCCGCGAGTTTCTCGTCGGATCGCGCTATTCGTTGGCGGACATCTCGCTGTACGCGTACACGCACGTCGCCGAGGAAGGCAACTTCGACATGGCGCGCTACCCGGCGATCCGCAGCTGGCTCGCGCGCGTCGCCGCGCAGCCGGGGCACGTCACGATCGACGCGTAAATGCCCGCATCACTCCAGGCCCGGCACGAAGAGGTCCCTCGGGAAGCGGACCGTGTAGGCGAGCACGACGTCCTTCTTTTCGCGCGGCGCCAACGTCAGCTTCCACAGCATCACGCCGGGTCGCATCTTGCTCGCCGTCGAGTTGGGCGTCGTCGCCTTCCCGAGCTCGACGACGATCCTCTCGTCCTCCGAGACCGGCACGCGATCCTCGAGGGTCACCGTTACGTCCTGGTCGCGGAGGTTTTCGAGCTTGGTTTTGAACTCGTAGGCGATCTGCCGGGTCTTGCCGGTGATCCCCTCCAAGCTGCGGTCTTGCGGCTGGCGCACGCGGTCGACCTTGATCCGATTGTCGCGGCCGAACGGGACCAGGAGCTCCGCGCCCGGGGCCGTTTCCGGGAGCATGTAGACGCCGAGGTACGTCCCGCCTGCCAGAACCCGCATCGCCCCCGAAAGCAGCGGGTACTGCGCGGGGGCGTTCACGACCGAGGTGAGGAACGCCGCCGGCTCGATCGCCGGCACCGTGCGGTAGCTCAGCGTTCCGGGCAACGACTCTTGGCGCAACACGACGCGATGATCGGCGCTGTCCGCCGGCACGTCGGAACGTCCCGGAACTTCGAACGCGACGTTGTAGGCGGAGTGGACGACTTCGGCTTCGAGCAGTTCGGCGTTCACGGTGTCGGAGCGCACCGCATCCGAAATGCCCGGGGCCAGAGTGAGCACGTTCTGGAAGTCTCTGGCTCTGGCCCCGGCGACGTTGGGGTTCCCGTCGCCATCCGACTCGAGACGGCCTTTTGCTCCAACCTCCATGGGCCGCAAAAGGAGCGGCGTCAACTGGGGCGGCGCGACCCCGCGCGCCGGAGACGCCGTCGAAAGGCGAAGCGCGACACCATTCCAGCCCTCTCCCGTTTGCTGCCGAACGACACCCTCCGAAACCAGCGAGACCTCTCCCGTTCCCGCATCGAGCGTCGCCCGATACGAAGGGGCCCACGAAGCACCCGACACGAGGTACGAAAGCTTCAATGTGAGCGTGCCGGCCTGCAGGGTCGTAAGCTCCGCGGCGGCGACCCGCGATTGAATCGAGCCGCCCTCCGGCGCGGCCCGGAGCTTGGCGCGCGCCACCTCGAGCTCTCGCGTGAGTCGCGACGTCACGTCCCGCCGCGCGAGGTCCTGGTCGCCGAGCTCGGTGAGTTTCTTCGCGATGAGGTCGTACACGCCTGCGATCGCCGCCGGGTCGGCTCGACCCGAGCCGATGTTTTCGGACTCACGCTGCACGGTGGTCGCGCGGAGTGATTTCAGGAACTCGCGCAAGTCCGCGGCGACGCGGTCCTGCGAGCCGATCTTCGACAGCTCGCCCTCGATCCGCTTCACGTCGTCCCTAAAGGCGATCTGCTCGGGCGTTGCCTTGGGGGTGTCGGCACGCTCGCGAATTGCAACGGCGCCGAGCACGGCGGGGACGCCCTTGGCCGCGACGCGCAGCGAGTCGGGCTCGGCGACGACCGGGATGTCCCGGAACTCCACGGTAGACGCGCCCGCCGGGACCTCGAACGTCGCCTCGCGGACGACCTCGGCCCGGTCCGGGTAGACGGTGACCTCGACGACGCGGGCGCTTTTCGCCTCGATCGTCGCGGCGGGCACCGAAAGCGGCACGAAGCAAGCGAGAAGGACGAAAACGACGCGGAATCGTACGGTCAGTCTTCTGAAATCGATCATGGGGCGAACCTCCGTTTTGCGTTGCGACTCTGCGGCGGTTGGCCGGATCGTGTCAATGACTCCCCGAGCCCGGTTGTCCCCGTTGAACTGGTCGTCGTCGGCTCTGGACGACGGCAGCGTGGGATTACGAGATCACGGCTGTCATACCCGAGAACTGGGGGTTCCCTCCCAAGCATTGACTGAGGGGGACATTCCCCTATTTCGCGACAAGGCGGTATCCGGGGAGCTTTGGAAGAAGAAGGCGAATGCCCCCCTAGCGGAGCGGTTTTTCGCTGTGCTTTCGTCGATTTCGGGGGTCCCGGTAGCCCGGCCGGAGCCGCGATCGCGTCCCCTGGACGATCCTACGAGGCCATTTCCGCCGCAGAAGGCCGTTCAAAGCGCCCGAAACGCCGTTCTCTATGGAAAAAGCTCGGAAAGTCGGGGAATCAAGCCGTCGCGGTGGCTGCGCAGATCGTTTTCGCGTTGTCTGCGGCGTGCTCCCCGGGGCGGAGGGTCGCCGCAGCCTCGAGCGCCTCGACCGGGAAAACGCCCAGCTCTTTCAGCGCGAGGGAAACGCTGTACAACGCCACCTGCCCGGAGCCTAAGCGCATCGACGCCTTCGCCGGGTCGATGACGCGTACCGTCGCCTTCGTCTTGATGTCCGCGACATCGGGGAGCGCGAACACGCGATCTTCGGGCCACATCGCGGCGAGCTGGCGCCCCACCTTGGAAACGCCGTCGCGGCTCAGGAGGATCATCGCGTCGGGCCGGGCGATCGCGGTGTAGTCGATCGTGCGCGGGCTGAACACCAGCTCCGCGATGCTGTGGCCGGTCTTGACTGTGATCGGGTAATCGTCGCGCTGCGCCGCCCACAACCCCGACAGCAACGCGGCCTCGCCCGCCAGCCGCGCCGCGGAGCGAATCTTGTCGCCGGCCGAGCCCGCGATCACAAGGCGGAAGGGACGATCGAGCGGCGAGGCGAACCGCGGCTCGATGGGGCGCGGCGCCGGGAGCGGCTTGCCGCGAAGCGGAGCCGAGGCCTCGCGGTACGCGGCGGCGTACTCCGGGTACTCGGCCCGGTGCAGGAGGCCGGCCTTCATCCCCAGGTCGTCGAGCGTCGTCGCCAGGGTCTTTTTCGAGGCGTGGTTGCTCGGCACGTAGTACGCCGTGCACAGCTCCCAGATGTCGAGGAGCGCGAAACACTCGGCGCGCACGGCCTCCGCGATGCGCTCCGACAGGTCCTTGTCGAAGCTGGTGCCGCGCCACACGTAGCCGGCGCCGTTCGCGGCGACGGTGGCGCAGATGTCGAGAGGCCTCTCGAGGTTCCCGCCCGGCGTCGTCGCGGTGATCGCGCCGGCCGGGGTCGTGGTCGAGTGCTGGCCGCCGGTCATGCCGAAATTGAAGTTGTTGAACACGAGCACGGTCAGCCCGATGTTGCGCCGCGCGGCGTTCAGCAGGTGCGCGCCGCCGATGCCGGTGCCGCCGTCCCCCATGATCACGATCACTTTCAGATCGGGGCGGGCGAGCTTGATGCCGGTGGCGTAGGTGATGCTGCGGCCGTGAAGCCCGTGGAAGGCGCTGGTGGCGAAGTACTGGTCGGACAGCCCCGAGCAGCCGATGTCGCTCACCAACACGACTTGGCTCGGGTCGAGCTGCTGCGATACCAGCGCGGCGTTCAGGTGCTCGAGGATCGCATGGTGGCCGCAACCAGGGCAGAACGGGTACGGCGTGTCGTTGCGATAGGTGGACAGCGACGTGATGGTGGTCGGGGGGGTCATCGCACGGCCTCCTCGAAGGCCTCGGGGGCGATCAGCTCGCCGTCCACGCGGTTCAGGCCGACGACCTCGGCGCTTCCGGCCAGCCGTTCGATCTCGCGGCGGTACTGGCCGTGGTTAAGCTCGGCGACGACGACGCGCGAGATGCCGGTGAGCGCCTCGCGGATCGCGCGCTCGGGGACGGGCCAGAGGCTTTGCAGCGTCAGGGACGACACCGCCTTGCCCGCGGCGCGCAGGGAGGTCATGGCCTCGCGCATCGCGCCGGCGGTGACCCCGTAGCTGACGAAGAGGGTCGTGGCACCTGGTTGGGGGTCGGCCACCACGAGCTCGATCTCGTCCGCGTGGTCCTCGATCTTGGCGCGCAGGTGCTCGTTCAATTGCGCGACCTTGGCGGGGGCCTTGGTGATGATCGCGCGCTCGTCGTGGGTCGAGCCGGTGAAGCGGACGAGCCCGTCGCCGCCGTACTGGGCCAACGGCGGGACGTCGGCGGCGGGGACGTAGCGATACGGCGGCTCGGTAGCAGGAAGCACGCTGCGCTCGCGCACTTCAGGCTTCTCGTAAGAGTCCACCTCGACGGTGGTCGTCGTCATGTTGAGTTCTTTGTCGGTGAGGAGGAACACGGGGCAGCGGAAGCGCTCGGCCAGATCGAAGGCGCGGCGCGTGAGCGCATAGCACTCCGCCACCGACGAGGGTGCTAACGCGATGATCGGATAACCGCCTGCCGTTCCCCACCGCACGAACTGCACGTCCCCTTGCCCGACCGTCGTGGCTCCACCCGTCGCAGGGCCGAGCCGCTGCACGTCGACGATGACGAGCGGCACCTCGCCGATGATCGCGAGGCCGATGTTCTCGCTGTAGAGCGAAAGGCCCGGGCCGGAAGTCGCCGTCATCGCCCGCGCGCCCGCCAGCGTGGCGCCGATGCACATGCCGATCGAGGAGATCTCGTCCTCGCCTTGGACCGCGACGCCGTTCGCCTTCGGCAGCTCGCGCATCATCTGCATCAGGATCGGCGAGGCGGGGGTGATGGGATAGCCGGCGAAAAAAGTGCAGCCGGCATCGAGGGCGCCGCGCACGATCGCGGTCGATCCATCGGTGAATTCGCGCATGGGGCGGTCCTTTCCGGGACAATCTACCGTCGATTGCGGCCTTCTCTCGCGCCCGGGAAGGTCCGTTGGGCTCTAGAGCCGTAAGGAGCGGTCCGCGCTAGAATCCTCGGCCACGCACCAATTTTGTCATTCGGAGGTTTCCCATGCGACTCGTCGCTCTGATCGCCGCTCTCGTAATGGTTATCGCTCCCGCCGCCGCGGCCGAAGAAGGCAAGACCTACGGCAAGGGTGTGAGCGGCACCGAAGTCACCAAGGTGTCCGAGCTCGTCGCCAAC
>Ga0315290_10001089_pt1 | contig 18558 bp, 8 predicted proteins | sample YL17G12_0_MG_FD_203627 | JGI IMG/M metagenome (GOLD analysis project Ga0315290, IMG submission 203627) | Sediment microbial communities from Yellowstone Lake, YNP, Wyoming, USA - YL17G12_0 | ecosystem: Environmental > Aquatic > Freshwater > Lake > Sediment | place: USA: Wyoming | collected... | reverse complement strand
TGCCGATTTTGTTTTGGCCGGCTGCGAGAAATATTTGAGGAAATGCACGGCGAAAAAACCTGCGGACCGCATTTCCGCCACCTCTCTATGGGAATGAGCCACGACTACATCGCCGCCGTCGAGGAAGGCGCCACTATGCTGCGCATCGGAACCGCCCTCTTCGAATAGCTCGCTATGTACGCCCAATGTAAAATTCCACTTTCTTGCATGTTTTTTATTTTCTATGAATACTCAATATGTTGGGCCGACCGGGGCGGCGCCGCTGTGAAAAGCTCCTAAAACAGACTTAACGCCTGACTTGTACATGCACAAAATCAGCTTGTGGTTCTTCTTTACCCCTTGAGGAACCGACTCGATTTTTGTATCATGGAAGCGGATTTTCACTAATATCGCACAAGAACAGGAGTTCCATAATGACCAGGACGACAAAAAAAACCTCTAAAAAAGCTGGCCTGGCGCCCGGCACATTAGTACATGTAGGAGAAAGAAAGGCCGAATCTGTACACATTACGGTCACCGACTACGATGAACAAAATTACCAGGAAAAGAAAGTCCCATCTATAGAGGAGTGTGTGCCGCTCAAGACAACCCCCACAACTACATGGATTAATATCGACGGTCTGCACCAGACGGAAGTCATTGAAGAAATCGGCAAAAAATTTGATCTGCATCCTATGATGCTCGAGGATGTGCTTAATACCAACCAAAGACCCAAAGTTGAGGATTACGAGTCATGTCTTTTTGTGGTCCTGGAAATGCTCAGTTATGATGAAAAAAAAGGCAAAATCCTCTCCGAGCAGATCAGTCTGATTCTCGGCGGCCATTACTTAATTACTTTTCAGGAAAGCGTGGGTGATGTTTTCGGACCCGTTCGGGACAGAATCAAAAATACAAAATGGCGGATTCGCAAACTGGGGGCGGACTATTTATTGTATGCCTTGGTCGATTGTATCGTGGATAACTATTTTGTGGTCCTGGAAAAAGTCGCGGACAAAATCGAGCTTTTACAGGAACAGGTGGCTGCCGACCCCTCCCAGGAAATCTTACAGCAGATACACGAACTTAAACGCGAGATGATATTTTTTCGAAAGTCCGTCTGGCCGGTCAGAGAGCTGGTAAATTCACTTTTACGCAGTGAATCTCCGCTAATGCAAAAAACAACAGAAATTTATCTGCGCGACATTTACGATCATGCCGTCCAGATTATCGACACAATGGAAACCTATCGCGAGATGATTTCGGGTATGCTTGATGTTTACCTGTCAAGTATCAGCAATAAAATGAATTCCGTCATGAAGGTACTCACCATAATTGCCACTATCTTCATCCCGCTCACTTTCGTAGCGGGTGTTTACGGCATGAACTTCAAATACATGCCGGAACTGGAGTGGCGTTGGGCTTATCCAGCAATATGGGTGGTTATGTTTGCGATATTCATTGGGATGATGGTATATTTCAAAAGGAAAAAGTGGTTATAGAATAAAATATCCCAACTAAGCAAATTAAGGAATGATTTAGAATGAATAACGAGCGAAAAATAGCGTACTTCTCCATGGAAATTGGTCTCGACGTTGGCATACCAACTTATAGCGGTGGATTAGGGATATTGGCGGGAGATACCATTCGCTCAGCGGCGGACCTGGCCGTTCCTATGGTTGCGATGACCTTGCTGTACCGTAAGGGCCACCTTTACCAGCGATTGGACGCAAACGGATGGCAAAGCGAGGAACCGATGGAATGGACGCCGAATGATTACCTTAAGGAAGTGAAAGCGCGGGCCTCGGTAACATTAGAGGGCCGTACAGTTGCTGTTCGGGCATGGAAATATGAAGTAACAGGCTTTGGCGGGTTTTCTGTGCCGGTATATTTCTTGGACACCGACCTTCCGGAAAATTCCGAGCAGGACAGAACATTATCACATTTTCTTTATGGGGGCGATTCGCGTTACCGGTTCTGCCAGGAGGTTATTTTAGGTATTGGTGGGGTGAAAATGCTTCGAGCCTTGGGATACGATAATATCGAGCGATTCCACATGAATGAAGGCCATGCCAGCCTTTTAACACTGGAGCTTCTGGATGAAAGTATAAAACAAAAAAACGAAAAAGTGATTTCAGAAAGTGATCTAGATTCCGTAAGAAAAAAGTGTGTCTTTACGACCCACACTCCGGTGGCAGCCGGTCACGACAAATTTCCCATGGATATGGTGACCCGAATAATCGGCGAACATGAGGCATTCAACCTCAAAAACGTATTTTGTTGTGACAACAAACTTAATATGACTTACTTAGCCCTGAATCTAAGCCACTATGTCAACGGGGTGGCAAAAAAACACGGCGAAGTCACCCGGCACATGTTTGCGCCATATATAATCGATTCGATTACCAACGGCATTCATGCCGCCACCTGGGCTTCTCCACCTTTTCAGACCCTTTTTGACCAGTTTATCCCCGGATGGCGGGAAGACAATTTCAATCTTAGGTACGCTTTGAGTATCCCCAAAGAAAAAATTTGGCAGGCTCATACGGCCGCCAAGCAAAATCTTATCCAATATGTCAATCGGGTGTGCAATTCCGGGATGGACTTTGACGTGCTCACCTTGGGATTCGCTCGCAGAGCGGCCAGTTATAAACGCGCGGACTTGCTTTTTGAGGATATTGACAAACTCAGGCAAATTTCCTCACAAGTTGGACCGATACAAATTATTTACGCCGGCAAAGCACACCCTCAGGACCAAGGTGGAAAGGAACTTATCCATAAAATATTTCAGGCAAAGAAATTATTAAAACCGCAAGTGAAGATAGCATACCTTGCCAACTATGACATAGAGCTTGGCAAGATGATCACAGCCGGCGTGGATGTTTGGCTGAACACCCCTCTGCCTCCACTCGAAGCATCCGGGACCAGTGGGATGAAGGCCGCTCTCAATGGTGTGCCCTCTCTTAGTATTTTGGACGGGTGGTGGATCGAAGGTTGTATCGAAAATGTGACAGGCTGGGCAATCGGCCAGTATTTGGAAGAGCCGAATGTGGATCAGCGAAGGACTAATGACAGCCTGTTACTATACGAAAAGTTGGAGCACACCGTCGTACCTAGTTTTTACCATAATCGAGACAGCTTCATTAACGTTATGAAGCACTGCATAGCATTGAACGGGTCATTTTTTAATACACAAAGAATGATGAATCAATACGTGTTGAAAGCGTACTTTCCATAACCAACCCTTTCGTTCTCGGGAATGACAGTTTTTTGTTTTCGCGACAGACGGTAACTACATATATTTTGACAAAGTTATCGGGCCTCGATATTTTTTTGACGAGTCAGGAAAACGGGGTTGAGGGTGGTTATTGATACTGTTATGGGGTTTTCTTGGATATAGTTATCGGGCGTGGCCAAGTAAACGTTAACGGAACACTGCTTTTTGCCGACCTATAGTGTGTGAGATTGTTGGGCGGAAAATAGCAGGAGATGCACTTGAAGCGTCAGGAACAAGTTAACCAAATCGAACGTAACTGCATTCATTACAAGGGGGATCGGCCCTGTCAGCCGCACAAACGAGAGGGTGCGGTATGTCGGTGCCGGGCGTATAGTCCGCGCAGCGCCAAGATTCTGATGATACAACTATCCTCACCGGTGACGGTTATCCGCAGTAGTGCCCTGGTGCATCGTTTTCGGACGGATGACCCCAACGTTCATATCGTCTATCTTACCGATTGGCCGGAGTTGGTTGCCTCAGAAGTGGACGAGGTGTTGGGCGTGGACGACGGCAGCCTGTTGCGCCTGCAACTGGACCAGTTCGACGCGGCTTATAATCTGGATATGGACAAGCGTGCCTGCGCCGTTATGAACACGGTCAGCGCCGATACCAAAAAGGGCTTTTACCTGAAACGGGGACAACCCGTGCCGTTAGATGAAAGCGGCGCCGAAGCCGATCTGTATATAAGCACAGTTATGCCCGGCCTGATCAAGCATGATCGGCCTGACGAACTGCAGGAGTTGTTCCAGTTATGCGGCATCGAATACCGCCGTGAGATACCACACCTGACCATCAAAAACACGTCCGTGACAAATACAACCGAATGGCCGCAGGAGCAAGGACCGGTTATCGCACTTAACACCGCCGGCGATCTGCAATTCGGCGATAAAGACGCTTGGCCTAAGAATCATTGGGAAAAACTGGCCGAGATGATTAGCGCCGTTAAAATAACCTCTGTATTGCTGGGCGATTGCCAGACGGACGAACTGAATTACCGAATAACACAAAATAATCCATCGAATCCCGGTACGCCGGTGCGAGCTGTACAGCCGAGCGATCTGCTCGATCTGATCTCGCTGGTCAATCACTGCGATGTGATGGTCTCCACGGCAGGGGCGACACTGGAATTGGCCTGGGCACTGGGTAAAGAGGTAGTTCTTTTAGGCACCGGATTGATGGATGGGCCGTACGCTAATCGGGGTTTTGGCAGATGCCCAGTCCACGACAGCTACTTCCATGGCCGAGGCTCGATCACCACGCCTTCGGGAACAGCACAGCACAAAAACGCCTTAGCCGATCTCCTGCCCGATAAGGTTTTCACAGCCGTATTGGAGCGCGTAAACCACCATGCCAGCCGGGAAATCGTGCCAGGTAAAAGCTTTCGCCAAACCCAAAGTGATGATTTAGAGACAATATCCCTGTGCGACACTGAACTGAGCACGGCAAATGCTCAGCAGGCCATCTCCGTAGTGCGCAGCCGGGTCTCTCATCGCAGACGCCGCCCCCACAAATAAGACGCCAGCGTCAAAAGGATCGTGAAAGGTTGATTCCGATACTACAGCAGCATTTTTAGGCGTGAATATCGACTTTTGACGCCAACATCAATATCTATTCAAAAATTCAAATTACCTTTTGTCGATTGAATTGCGGTAGTCGTTTCCAGAGGTTCGCTTAGGCCTTATTGCGGCTGTGATTTTATCGAGGGTTCCCCATAAGGAACTGTACTCGCCTGGCAAAGTCCGGGTCGAGAGTTTTATCTACCACATTACGGGCGTATCTGATGTCGGTGCGATGACTGAGATGTGTCAGTACTATGAACTCGTTTTCCATTGTCGGCAGTAGTTTGGCCAGTTGGTCAAAATGGTAATGCCTTCCCGCCTGAGCCCGGTCGCGATGTTCACTATCGAAAAAGGTGCACTCCGCAATGAGAACCTGGCTTTGACGCACGCAGGCGAGATTCTCAAAATCGCCTCCCATCGTATCGCCCAGATAGCTCACCAATGGCAGATTAAGCGTATAAGTAACGGGCACACCATTTTTCCGTAAACGAGCGATTTCGGTACCGGGCAAACCGAGGTATTGCTCTTTGAGCTTCTGACGCCGTTCGATAATGGTGTACCCCAGTGAATTTCTGCAATGGTTGGTCTCAAAAGCAAAGGCAAAAAGGTTCTGCCGGATTTGGTATTCCTCACCGGCGATCATGGGGATGATATTAGCCGGCGGCCTGCTCCCGTCGAGTTTGGTCCAGCTATTGAGCAGATCATCAACGGCCGAGGCCAGCCCATAAGGCAGCAAAATAGTCCCCGGCGACATTTCGCGAAAGTTCCGCTGAGAACAATAATAAGCAATCCCGGCAGCATGGTCCATGTGCCCATGTGTGAGCAGTACGTGATTGACAGAAAGCAACTCGTCCGGGGCCTTGCCTATATCAAAACAGACGTCCAGAGAAGGTGCCGCCACCACCGTTTCTTCACCGCCTACAGAATAACCGCATATCTCCAGTGATCCCAGGGTCAACTTTACAAGATTACGGTCGGCCATTTAATTCTTTTCCTATTTCATAATCACACTAAGATATAAAGCTGTATTCTAGTGAATCGCTGACAGTTGACAAGCCCAAACCCAGGAGAACAGATTGTGCAGACAATTTCAATCAAAACCAACCGGCGTAATGAGATGGTCGATGTCACCGAGCGGGTCAGTGAATTCGTGAGAGCCAGCGGTATTCAGAAGGGTCTGGCCGTGATATACGTACCACACACCACCGCGGGAATAACCATCAACGAAAACGCCGATCCCAGCGTAGTACACGATATCCTGCTCACCCTGAACCAGTTAGTTCCTCCCGACCAGCCTGGTTATCGTCACAACGAAGGTAATTCCGACGCCCATGTCAAGGCCGGACTGATCGGCTGCTCCGTGACTGTCATAATTGAAAATGGCGACTTGCATCTGGGCAACTGGCAGGGAATATATTTTTGTGAATTCGACGGTCCCCGCAACCGTAAGTTGTGGGTTCGATTTTCGCCGGACGTGTTGCCATAAGTGATTTCACGGCAATGTCAAGAATCTGACACCACAGATTTTTACGTGTGAATGTTGACTTCTGACGCCAACACAAAGAAAAGGCTCAGCCTGGTTTCCCAGACTGAGCCTTTACCATTTATCGGATCGGGTTTAAGACTCACTTATCAGCAAGTACTTCTGATAACCTTAGCCCAACCTCTAGTGTCTTTAACCTCATAGTCATTTCCATTTCCCAAATTGTTTATACCAATAACATTAGTATTGGAGAGCGAACCTAAACTAAAGACACTATTGACCATGCGAGCTGAAGTGCCCGTCAGGGTTACACCATTGAGGGTTGTCCTTCCAAAGACGTCTACGTTAATGATCTTATGGGCAGAGAAAGACTCGACATTGCCGGCAATTGATATCTTAGCGGTTTCATAAGCTACCACCGTATTGACGTTACCATTGATCTCAACGTTATTGATCTTGGAAGCATGCAACCAATCAACATCACCACTTACAAACAGGCCATTGATCTTACCGGCTGTACTCAGCGAATCAACATCACCCTGAACAACCATGTTTTTCAGTTGCAACTTCGAGGAGTTAACAACGACATCGCCAATATTCGCAGAACCTGCCGGCAGGTTACCAGCCTGAGCGTCCTTGATGATATCATTGAATTCACTGACAGTTGTAACCGAACCCTCAACAGCCACCAGGGTAGCGCTACCATTACCTGAGAGAACTACCCCAGTAACTTTACCGAACAGGGCCTCGTAATCCGCTTCGGTCGATCCGCCACCCTTGAGGTACATTGACGTATTGCCAACGGTCTTTATCCTGTCAGCTTTGCTGAGCGTTCCGGTTTCAACCAGAGAAGGAGCAATGCCACCTTCGGCATTAATATCACCATAGTTGTAAACCGAGAAGCCAGCCGTTGCGGTTATTGCACCTGATACGTTCAAGTAAGTTACTTCACCGTTTACTGGATGTTCGGCATTTTCTGTATCGGCATCAATACCGGAAACAGTAATGGTTCCGGCAAGATTGCCAATAACATCAAGCTGAGTTACATCACCGGCTACATCCATTGTCGTGCCTACAGCACCAAGACCAACCACTGTGATCCGCTCAATGATTGCATACGAGATATCCGAGCTATTGTTGTTATCAACGATAGCCGCTACACCGCCACTTACTTCTACCGCGGTGTCACCGGCATTATAAGAGTTGTTCTCGGTAACAACGATCTCATCATTAAGAGCCTGAATCGTTGCATCCTGGTGAACACCCGTAACAGCACTATGGTTAGGCATAATCAGGAAGTCGATACTGCCTTCAACATTCATAAAGTCAATGTCACCAGGATCAGCAAATGGTGCCTGGATTCCTACAATATTTCCAAATGCGTTTATCGAAGTGCCATCGACATCACCAGTTAAGGCATAAATGCCACCTACTGCATAGCCGGTATTGATCCCAATAAGACCAGTAGTACCAACAAGCGCAGTGTCATCATTTACAGCATCAATGTCGATATCAATATCACCGGCTTCCGAGATAATACCACCAGTAAACCAGCTAGGTACGCCACCGGAGATCGCTGTGCCATAACCACTCAGATTGATCACTGTGCCGATCGCTACCGGACCTTCACAAATAATGTCACCTGTAATATTTTCACTGGCAACAATCGAACCAACAGAGGTTGATGCGTGGATAGTACCAAGTGCTACATTGCCGCTCAGCGAGATGATATCGCCAATTGAAGCAATATCGGTTACACCAATCGTCAGATCGCCGGATGCGACAACAGAACCGATTGACCTAACACCGGCAGCGCCTTCTGATAAGGTCAAAGCGATCGTCTCGTCATCATTCAACTCAACATCAAGATCTGAAGGCAGATTTGCTGAAGTAACAATGTCACCTGTTACTGTCGTGCCTTCCTCAGTGTTGTAGGCTGACAGGAAGTTCGCTGCCAGGGTATTCGAATTAAGAATCGCGGTGTTGCCATCGGCAGCGATTACATCGCCCAGAGTGCCTTCCAGTGCCACGCTTAATGCCGCGGTGCTATTCTCAATTATCAGTAGTTTACTGATATTGATTGTTACACCGCCTGTTCGTGTGCCGGTCAGTGCGGCAGAATCAGCAAACAGGGTCACACTATCAATTGTCAAACCAGTTGCGGTTATACCGGTATCAGCATCAATGTCAACCATTGCGGCCGCACCAGTTGTCAGGGTGTAAGTAATACCAGCATCGAACTGATCGGCTTTATCGACGATTGTTACAGTGGTAGCTCCGGCGAGTGCACCGAAGAGCCAGTCACCGCCGAAGTTGACACCGGTTATGGTACCGATTTCACCACCAGTGAAGATGTCAGCGGTTACGTCACCATCGGTCGCGGTTACATCGCCAAGGATGCTGCCGCCAGTCATGATGATGCCCGAACCACCAATATCAATCTGAGCTGTTATTGAATCGATATTACCGCGTGCAAGGATCGAGCCGGTAAAGCTTCCAGTTGCCTGGTCGCCCGCCTGGGCCGTGATCTCCTGGCCAATTTCTATCGCGCCAATTGTGCTGTCAGCATAGATAGAACCGGAAAGGTCGCCTAGAATTGTCACATCGCCAATCACTCCGTTAAGGGCGGCAAACGCACCGTCTGTCACGTCGGTAGATGAAATAACGCCGGCCATATCACCTGAAGTCAGGACGCCTACGGTACCAACCGTAATAGCACCAATATTATTGGCCCTGATTCCGCCAGTGGAAGTTATTGAGCCACTAATGTTTACATCGCCAAGATCGGTACCGTACAGCATGTATGCCAAGTCACCGGTAATTATCACATTACCATCAGCTACATTACCTGTACCGTCAATACCGGTAATAGCGCCACCTGCAATCGTCAGTACAAACTGACTGGCAAATGCAGTGTCAACATTGCCGGTGGTCAGAACTGTCAAACCTGAAAGGTTTGTTCCGTTACCGAGTGCAATCGAGATGTCATCGACTATCCCACCACTTTCATCACTGAGAGGAACGGTAAGCGTACCATTGGCAGGAACCGCAAATATTACCGTGCCTGCCGTCGGATGGATGAACATAGCTTCCAGTTCGGCAAGGGTCGGCTGAGGGACGCCCAGCGCCGCACCAACAGACACCATCCTTACTGATGCGGTCCTGACCGGAACTGCTACATCACCTTCAACGATCAGGTTCGCCATCGATCCGGCCTTACCAAGGTCAATTCCGCCAGTGACGTCACCTTCAACAAGTACCGTACCCATTATGTTACCGGCGTTGGTTACCGTATCATTATCAAAGTCCAGACTGGCCAGATTGAACTGTGCGTCACTAAGAATTGTAGCACCGTCAGTGTCAACCGCTGTCGTTGTCAGTTTCAGATCAATCGCACTTGTCGTATATTTTGCGGCACCATCCCAGTTATCAATTGTATCAGTCAGTGACGGAACTGCACCACCAGTGTATGTGTAGTTATGGATAGGACCGGCAGTTGCTTCTAATGTGTAAGTAACATTACCAGCAGTCCAGGTTGTAACCGGTGAACCGGTTGTACCCAGTGTTGCGCTTGTGTCACCGCTAATTGCCGCACCAGCTACAGTGTCAACATCGCCACCTGCTTTTATATCACCTGAAACATCACCAGTATTAAGAATAGTGTCTGCGTCAGTTCCATCAAGAACTGTTACAGCGTTAATATTACCCGAAGTGGCTGAAATCGCTGCCGAGATATCGGCCTCAACAGTGCTTACTGTGCCAATATTGCCAGCAATAGATGTAATGGTACCGGTTACGATACCTTCATCTGCATCATCGGGGGTGCTCTCACCGCCGTCATCATAGGTAGCCGTTACTGCGGTAATGTTACCATGTGCAGTAATTGTACCATTGATACCATAAGAACCACCCGCTGAAACGGTACCGATCGTACCGGCAGTTGCTGTTACAACTACTGGTGAATCAGCATCACCAACATCACCACTGATTGATTTGACATCACCAACGTTGGTAGCGGCAGTAATGATTGTTGTGCCTGTTGCTGCAACAGTTACACCAATGTTACCTGCCGCAACTATATTACCAACACTGCCGGTTGTAGATACAATTGATATCGTCTGACCCGCTACGTCGGCACCGATCGTACCGCCAACAAAGATGTTGCCGATATTACCGGTAGTTGCGGTAATGCTTTCATTATTTCCCATAGCGTTACCGAGGTTACCACCAATCTGAACATTACCGATCGTCGTTGCCGAAACAGACCCGTTAACGTTACCGTCAACTGTCAGTCCGCCAAGGGCGCCGGTAACTGTTATGTCAGCACCGTCGTCAATATCACCGGTCTGGCCGGTGCCGGACTCGCCAACGATAATCCTACCGATGCCGCCCGTAATGGTTACGTCACCCAAAATATCGTCGTTGACGACAAGGTCACCCATTGTGCCGGCGCCCACAACGTTAATTGTCAGGCCCTCGGCGGCAATTGAACCATAATTTAGACTTTCACCGGCTGCCGGGGTAGCTGTACCGCGAACACCACCTTCGACTATAACGGTTGTTGCTGTGATGTTCGTCAAGGTGTCAAGGTTAACACTACCCTCAGCACGAATGGTGTTTACAGTCACAGCCGACGCGGCTGTAATTGTAATAGTTATCGGAGCATCGATAACATCAACATCGGCATCTGCCAATGTCTGCTGGGCACCAGTTGACTGACGTGTAGTTATCAGCAGGTCATTATTAGCGTCGATACCGGTAAGATTCGATATCTTCATTTCTGTGCCGTTAAACTCTACCTTAGCTGTTACACCCGTATCAGTTGTTGTCGTACCGGTATTTACAGCCCAAACCGCATAGCTTATACCACCGTCGATAAATGTCGCCAGTGGCGATGCTGCTGTTGCGACTGTTGCTGTCATGGTACCGGTAATATCAGCGGCACCGGCATTGATCAAATCGATATCCGCATCTGCCGTTATGGTAGCTGTAATATCGTCACCAGCTACGCCGCCACTTTGTACAAGGTCGATGTTCTGACCTGTTATCGTACCTGTGATTTGACCACCCGCAATTACAGACTTAACATCACCGGAACTGTCACTGTCGCTGTCGGCTGTTATTGTGGCGCCGGTGATATCGTTACCAACGACGATACTTGTGATATCGTCTTCCGCCGATATGGTGCCGGTAAGATCATTACCGACAACAACGGCAGTCACATCGCCGACATCCGCCTGGACTGTACCTGTTATGTCACCTGTCGTAGCTGTGATTGTGCCTGTAATCGCACCTGCGTCGGCCAGGATAGTACCGTCAATATTTACCGCCGCGGTAATGGCTATAGGAATATCACCGGTTGTCGCGGTGATATTACCGTCGATATCGGCCCCGGCAGTAATCGTTGCCGCAGCACCAATGCCGCCGGCCGTTACAAGCAGATTACCGGCGAGGTTACCCGTGGCAGCTCTCAATGTACCCGTTAAACCACCAGCCGTAATCGTCACATCGCCATCAATATTGGTCCCAGCCTGAATCGTACCACTGACACCACCAGCTACAACTGTTATAGTACCATCGATGTCACCGGCAGTCGCCTTGATCGTACCGAGCAAACCACCGGCTGTAATCGTTGTATTTGCGGTAATATTACCTCCTGAGGAGATAATAGAACCAGTAGCTGTTAAACCAGTATCGATCTGAATGGTTCCTGTTATGTTACCGGCAGCTAAGATGTCACCTGAAAGCTCACCATCAGTTGTAATCGAACCGATAGTAGTACCTGCAACCAATGTGGCCGATGTGATATCGCCACCAACATCGATACTTGCAATACTTGAGCCTGTCGAAGTAATCGAACCGGCTAATGTTTCATCTGTGCCATCTTCATCGACATCCACAGATATGGCGCCAATAGTACCGGCTGCAACAATAACAGAAGCCGATGTCAAACTACCATCGAGCACGGTAATTGTGCCAATATTTGTGCCGGCTGCTATGTCACCGGTAAGATCATTGCCGACCTGAATATTGCCGATCGAACCAGCAGTGGCAGTCAGCGTACCAGAGAAAGTACCTTCACCAGCACCCGATGCGGCATCAGCACCAACTGTTACTGTACCAATGTTACCCGTTGTCGCTGTAATTGAACCGGCAAGTACTTCGTTAGTCCCGTCACCGTCAATATCAACCGCAATGTTTCCTACGCCCGTACCACCAACAATTACCGAATTGGCTGTTATACTACCATCAGTTGTCGTTATTGTGCCTATGGTTGTAGTTGCACTGATGTCACCGGCAAGGTCGTTATCCACTAAAATGTTACCCACAGAAGTTGTTGCTGTAATCGAGGCGGTTGAAGTAATATCATTACCAACTGTGATTGAGGTAATACTTGTTCCAGATGTCAGCGAACCAGTGAGGTCGCCTTCTGCATTTGTGCCACCGCCAACAACAACAGCACCAATACTACCGGCTGTGGCTGTGATTGCACCAGCCATAACTTCGTTAGTACCATCTTCATCAGCATCAACAGTGACACTTGCAATATCTGTTCCAGCGGTAATTGCTGAACCGGCTGTTATACTACCATCATTAACGATGATAGCTCCAATAGTTGTGCCGGCTGTCATATCGCCGGATATATCATTACCGACGGTAACTGCGCCAATGGCGCCTGCGGTAGCAGTTATCGTACCAGTCAGGTCGCCTTCAGCAGTCGCGGCGCCAACAGTTATCGTACCAATGTCACCTGCTGTCGCTGTTATCGTACCAGCAAGTGCTTCGTTTTCACCATCCGCGTCAACATCGACCGCGATATTACCAATGTCTGTACCAGCCAAGATAGTTGAAGCGGCTGTAATACTACCATCAACGACTGTAATAGTGCCAATTGTTGTTCCCGCTGTAATATCACCACTGAGGTCATTAGCGACTGAAATGTTGCCGACAGCACCTGCTGTCGCTGTTACGGTACCAGTCAGGTCGCCTTCAGCGGTTGCGGCACCAATTGTGATTGTACCGATGTCACCTGCCGTCGCTGTTATTGTACCAGCCAGTGCTTCGTTAGTACCATCCGCGTCAACATCGACTGCGATATTACCAATGTCTGTACCAGCCAAGATAGTTGAAGCGGCTGTAATACTACCATCAAGAGCGGTAATCGTACCAATCGATGTACCGGCTGTTATGTCGCCTGAAATATCATTGCCAACTGACACATTACCAATGGCACCGGCTGTCGCGGTTAACGTACCAGTCAGGTCACCTTCACCAGTAGCATCACCAACAGTCACTGTACCTATGTCACCGGTTGTCGCTGTAATTGTACCCGCAAGTACTTCATTTGTACCACTTGAGTCGGTATCGACAGCAATGTTACCAACCACTGTGCCAGAAATGGCTGATGTGGCAGCTATACTACCGTCTGTTACTGTAATAGTGCCAATTGTTGTTCCTGCTGTAATATCACCTGTCAGATCGTTACCAACCAAAATGTTACCAACCGTCGTTGTTGCTTCAATGGCACCGGTAAAATCAGTCAAAACTGTTACGGCGCCAACCGAAGTACCACCTGTAATCGTACCCGCTATGGTCTGAATCTGAGTACCAATCGCACCAACCGAAGTACCGGCTGTGATATCACCAGTGATAGTTATTGAGGTCTCATCAGTACCCGAAACTGAAGCGATAGAACCGACTGTCGCTGTAATATCACCTATGAAATCCAGCGTGCCGTCATTGCCGGCGTTACCAAGTGTGATCGCACCGATATTACCAGTTGCAACTGTGATGTCACCAGCAGCAACACTGCCGGCTTCCAGGGTCGTGGCACCTAACGTCAAAGCTGATGTTATAGGACCGGAAAGCACGCCGGAAACGTCCATCGTACCAACGCATGATACGGTAAATGCAATACCGCCGGAAGCTACAGCACCTACACGCATGCTGGTAGCAAGCGTTTCAGCCGTTAAACTGGTTGTTATTGGGCCGGTATTCCAGGTTGTAATACCCGTCTGATTGAGGGTAACTGTACCGACAGCCATGGCAGCAGAGATAGTATTGTTGTTGCCGACTAAACTAACGGTATTTGTATTGTCACTTGTGTCAACAATAGTATCGATAGTCAGCGTGTCAGTTACGGTACCGTTACTACTAGTCAATGTCAGGACCGTATCTGCGTCAAGCGCTAAACCGCTACCAAAATCGATTTCGGTGATTTTGGTAGCTGAACCGGTACCTGCATCGAAGGTAATCTGAACGTTATCGCCGGTATAGCCACCTGTCGCGGTTAGCGTATAAGTGTCAGTGCCAAGCTCCAAAATAGCGGTTTCGCCGCTATCAAGGTTCATTACTGCACCAACGAGCGTTCCGGTTCCGGTGATATCACCAGCAGCCGGGGCTATCCTCTCTTCCAGTTCCTCGACTCGTAGTCGAGAGCCGAATCTATTAAAACGGCGATTTAGGTTTGAATTGTTAATATACTGTTTTCTTGCTCTCTTAATAAGTTTGCGGAGCCCATTAGCCATGATTTTTATCTCCTTTCGCAACGGTTCATCTTAAAAACAACTCGTTTTCAAAGAAACCGCAGCATTAAAACCCGATTTATTTCTTTTATATTCTTCCCCAAAACTTAATATTTACGCTCTATTCCTTCCGTCCGGCAAAACCGCCACAGATGCCGGATCAGCTTATTTTCGGTGCATATACTCTATCCTCCTGTCATCTAATTGTCTGTTATTTCTGCGGATAACGTTAATTTTTCCAGAGATTTTCAATAAATCCCTCTTTCTTCATTCAAAAACCGATTTGCTGTAATTGCCTCACAGCCAACTTGTTAGATGCCCTCTTCCCTGCATTGGCTACTTGGTTATGCCAGTACTATAGCCCTGGCAATACTGATAATCAAGAGGAAAACGAGAACATAGAACAGATCGAGTACTCTCCCTGCAAGCTTAAAAATAAACAACACATAGCAGCGATCCTTCGCTTTCCATCAAACACCAACACCATCGTACCTGCTTATCTTCGCAAGCCGAAATCCTCATTTTCTAACAAAAACAGCGTGTTTTCTCACAAAAACAACCCGTCGGCTACTGCGAACACCAGGGGCGATCACAATGCAATCGCTCTGTGCCCGGCACGAACAAAAACTTCACAGACGCAGCCCGCGCCAGGCAAGCCGCCCCTTCTAAAGCCCGTTTCTACCGTCAAGACTGCCCCTTGTCAATCACAATTTTCTGTTTTTTTTTATACGGGTCGCCAAATCTCATGCCTGTCCTGCACACGGCCAGGCCGAACCGGTATATTTCACCAATGTGTGGGCTATCTATGCCAAAACACACGGCAGCCTTATTTTTTGCCCTCTGAACGGGCGCCAGGAGCCAACCGACGCTGCACATTCAACTCAATCACGCCAAAGTTCTGCTCGTGACGCATAATCGTCTGCTGCAACGCGGCAAAAAGCCGTTTGGCTGTGTAATGATTCAGAACCAGACGCTGATCTACCTTGATTGTCTGATCTTCCCGCGTAAACGGGTTCGGATTCAGGGAAAAATCGATAATGACCTCTTCTGGAGAACCGGTCACCCGGCAGAAATTCGAATATGCCGCAGTCACACCCTTGTCGTCAAGGTTAATCCGAATTTGACGACCTTCACCCGCCGGTGAGGGATCTTCCTTCACATCACCTTCATCTTTTTTCTTAACGCCTTCGGCCATAGAAATAATCCTTTCTCAAATAAATCGAAACTGTAATATACGTAAGCCTTCAACTATCATCAAGAGTGCTAAATTCCGCATCCCAACGGAACTATAAGACCAAACATTAACACGTAGTCTCTACACCATCAATAGCGTTGTTCAGACTATATTCGTCAAATAGGGCCGTCTGTCAAGTAATAAAAGTCGTATAATAAAAAAATATTTGAGATTTATCTTACAGTTTGTTCTCCCGCGAAACGTCAATATTCGATTCCACAGGCTTGACGAACCGTTATAATTTTTGTAGCGTACACCACGGTAATGTTATATCGTAAAACCGCCTTTGAATTTATTGCAGGCGATTTTTGAGACACTCAGCTTGGTAAGTGCTTATTTTGCAGGATATTACAGTCGTAAGCTTTTTCAGGTAACGGAATGAAATGATCGCGGATTCGGATTTTCTTAAGTGATCGCAGAACAAGGATCCGCCTTTTGGAGAAACAGCAAAAATTGGCAAAGTCGGTCAGTTTGAGTTTAGGGTCAAAAATACAGGCCCTGCCGCTTTGTGCAATGGAATTATAACGAAAAATGCCCGACAAACCCAAAACGACCCATCACAGAAACGTTGTCCACGCAGTCAGAGAAACCGTCGAGTCGCTGGTGATCGCTTTTATTCTTGCCTTTGTCTTTCGCGCCTTTGCAATCGAAGCCTTTATCATCCCTACCGGCAGTATGGCCGATACGCTCCGTGGGGCACATTTTCGTTTGGTCTGCCCCACCTGCTCCTGCCGTTATAACTTCGGCTACATCCCGGAGAAATACAGTCGCATAAAGGCGGCTCCTCCGCCCGGCCATAGGATAAATATCACGCCGGACCGACTGCGACACAGCCAGGAGCCTACCTGTCCGCTGTGCGGCACCCAAATCGACAACAGCTATCCTCACTGGGTAAGTAATGGTGATCGCATCCTCGTTTTGAAGTACCTCTATCATTTCACCGAACCAAAAACATGGGATGTGGTAGTATTCAAGAACCCAGCCGATCCCCAGGAAAACTATATCAAACGACTGATTGGCCGGCCCGGAGAAACCGTGGAGGTTATCGACGGAGATGTGTATATCACACGTACATCAACGGTCAAAAATGGTCAAATTCCGTGCAAAGAAATTCAGCGTAAGTCCGCCCAGATACAGGAGATACTGTGGCTGACCATCTTCGATAACGACTATCAGCCTGCGGCCGCCGGTCACAAATCTTTGCGTAAAGGTCCCTGGCCTCAGCCGTTCCGGCCCGATCACGAGGGAAGCCCATGGAAAATCAATCAGCAAAGACATCTTTTTGAATTTGCCGGGTCGGAAAGGCCTGAAACTCTCGAATTCGATCAGAACCGGATATTAAGAACCGCAGCGTTTTGCGCCTATAACGATGAACCGGTTTTCAACAATGAGTTCGTCGCCAGCGATCTGAAACTGGCTTTCGTTCTGATTGCAGACGGCCAAGACGGCCAAGTTTCGGTCCAACTGGGCAAATACGGGCGTATCTACAACGGCGTTATCAATTTCGATGGAACCTGCAGGATTACCGATGAGTCGGGCGAAACCTTTTCGCAGCCGATCGAGAAGAAGTTCGCCCCGCTGACGCCGGGTAAACCGGTGGAGGTATCGTTTGCCAACGTGGATCATCGCCTGGAAATACACCTGGGCGAAAATCACCTGAGTTGGGATGGACCCAGCTCGCCTAACCAGTGGGGTTACCAGGCTGACCAACACCTGCCTGTGCCATCCGTAGCAGTAACAGGGCAGGGGCAAGCCTTTAAGCTACAACATGTTAGGCTCTACCGCGACATCCATTATACCAATACGAGTGGTAGCGGACCGGGCCTCGGCACTGAAAACCATCCCGTTACCCTGGGAGATGATGAATTTTTTGTGATGGGCGACAACAGTCCGGCCAGTCACGACTCGCGTTTTTGGGATACTCCCGGCAAAGGCAACGGTGATACCACCTATCGGCAGGGGATCGTGCCCCGCGATTACCTCATCGGCAAGGCGTTTTTCGTCTATTGGCCCACCGGCTATCGGCCCCACCCCAATTTCCGGTTCGCTATCATTCCCAACGTCGGCCAAATGAGATTCATCAAATAGTGCCATACCGGCTGCACCTTGTTCGTTGTTGTAAGTCTTTATTTTTCGATGTGCGGATTTGACGTAAGTGCTTATTTTTGGTTGTGTGGAATTGCTGTAAGTGCTTATTTTTCGTGGCGGGGAATTGTTGTAACTCCTTATTTTACGTTGTTGGAATTGCTGTAAGTGCTTATTTTTATGTAACGATTATAACGATTAGGCAAGATGGGTAAGAAAAAACCGCGAAATTCGGCGAAATTTGGATGAATTCTGATGGAAAGTGATGTGGTTTGTACTATGTTTGCACTATGTTTGTATGTGGTTTGTAGTATGTTTGCACCCACTTCTTAACAGAAATGGGTGAGTGAATGAGTAGATGAGTAAATGGGTAAATGAGGGGGAGAAGAAGGGCGGACCGAGGTCGGGGGTCGGGGAGG
>Ga0315290_10001088_pt1 | contig 18573 bp, 24 predicted proteins | sample YL17G12_0_MG_FD_203627 | JGI IMG/M metagenome (GOLD analysis project Ga0315290, IMG submission 203627) | Sediment microbial communities from Yellowstone Lake, YNP, Wyoming, USA - YL17G12_0 | ecosystem: Environmental > Aquatic > Freshwater > Lake > Sediment | place: USA: Wyoming | collected... | reverse complement strand
GGTATGGTTGCGGGGGTTATAAGGAGAAGTGCTTTACTGATGACAGAGTATTTGCGCTCATTCTCGGTCGTTCCTCCCTGCGAGGCTTTTGCCTCTTTATTTTCACATGCTATATTTGACTATCGGAAAAAAAATTGCGAAAATACTCTGTTATCAGTTCCTGTTGCCGGTCTTTTTGTATTTTATGGGTTAATATATTTTCATGAGGAGGTGAAGAGTGACATCCGATAATTTTGTCTTTTCCCAAAATGACACATTGCAGAGCATTAAAAACCGGCACAGCATCAGGACATTCACTGATCAGGAAGTATCCGATGATTATATAAGGACACTGCTTCAGGCCGCTAATGAAGCGCCTTCCGCACATAACCAGCAGCCGTGGCGGTTCATCGTGCTTCGAGGTGAAAAGAAGCGGGAACTGGCGCAGCTTGTTACATTAAAGGCGGGGGAGTTTCCGAAACCGGCTTCGGCCCTGCTTCGGATGGCTGCGAGAAGCATTATGAGCGCCCCGGTCATCGTTGCCGTTGCAAATACCGGTGAACTGATTGAACGCGGCACACATCTTTTTAAAATCGAAAAAGATATGGCAAAGGATTTCTTCCGTACCATGGAAATCCAGAGTTCCGCGGCGGCCGTTCAAAATCTCCTTTTAGCGGCCACGTCGCTCGGTCTCGCAACGGTCTGGCTTGGTATTCTTTTTTTGCTCAAAGATGAGGTGCTGCAATTTCTGGGAGAGCCGAGGGGAGAGTTTATGGCTGTCATCCCGGTCGGCTATGCTTTAAAAGCCGTCAGCGGCCCTCAGAAACAAACGGTGGAGATGAAAGTCAAACGGATAGATTGATGCGGAACCTTATTTTTTGATCTCTTCTATCACCTGTTCCGCGGTCTCTTTGTCTTCTTTTCTTACGTAAACCTTCACTTCGCCTATCTTGCCTACATTGACGGGATACGGAGTCACCTTTGATGATCTCAACACTATGGGGATACCGCCGCTTTCGAGGAGGTCTTTAATTATTTCCGCTTCAATGGGATCGTAGGTAACGAGAAGTTCAACCCATTCTTCACTCATTCAGTTACCTGTTTTCAAAGCGTTTTTCCATCAAGATCATCATTTTTTTGACACTACTTGATCCTCTTTGAAATAGCCTTAAACTCTTGCGTCCCTGCTATCTTCAGCAACTGAAAGAGGACCGTTTCAGTTCCGGTTATGACTGCACCGGCGTCCCGCATGAATTCGACCCCGGTCTTCCAGTTTTCCTTGGACCTTGAGCATACCGCATCCTTTACAAGATGGACATTATAGCCGTCGCGCAGAAGGCCGATGCATGTCTGAAGTATGCAGACATGGGTTTCCATGCCGGTCATAATAATCGTTTTCCTGTTGAGTTTCCTGATTTCTTCAGGGAATGCCTCTTCATCGCAACAACTGAAGGTGAGCTTCTCAACGGGCTTGTATTCAGGCAGCGCTTTTCTTATTTCTTCAACCGTCTGCCCGATGCCTTTTGGATATTGCTCTGTAAGAACGATTGGAATATTCAGTAATTTGGCGATTTCGATAAGATGCAGGCAATTTTTCACAACCTTTTCCCGCTCTTTCATAACTGCGGCAAGTTTTTCCTGAATGTCGATGATTACTAATGCAGCGTCGTCTTTGTCGAGAAAGAATTTTCCCATAAACGCCCCTTTCTAAAATAATCCGGCAGTGACGGTTAGATTACCTGATAATTCTCCTCTTTTGCAAGGAGCGGGTGGCGAGGATGAACCCGTGTTATTCACGAAATTTTCCGATTAAACTGAGGATAGAATATTTTCGCTCATTCTCGGTCGTTCCTCCCTCCGAGGCTTTTGCCTCTTTATTTCCAGATACCGTATTTGACTATCGGCAAAAAAAACCGCTCAAATACTCTATCCTCAGTTGCCGTGCCGATTTTATGCTCTAAATAAACTAAGGCATAACCTTTGGAACAGAGTTCGCTACGAATAATCCGGTTTAAAAGGGTCTGTGCGGTTTGGTGTATCCGCTGTCCGTTCTGTTATAATTTTGTTGTCTATGGAGGACTGACACTATCCGATGAACGACTGGAAAGACAATATATCCTTTATACTTGTGGAACCGAAAGAAACCGGTAATATCGGCGCTGCCGCACGCGCAATGAAGAATATGGGCTTTGCAAATCTTGAGCTGGTTGATCCCGGATATTTCTTCACCAGCGATGCTAAACAAATGGCCTGTCAGGGAGTTACCGTCCTTGAAAATGCAATAGTCCATAAGAGTTTCAGAGATGCTATCGGGGATAAGAACCTTATTGTCGGCTCTACCCGCAGGTTCGGGAAAAGGAGGGGACTGATAGTCCCTCTCAGAGACGGCGTGAAAAGAATCGTTACGGCTGCAAAGAAAAATAAGGTGGCGATACTTTTCGGCAGGGAACGCAACGGCCTGACCAATGAGGAAATAGACGAATGCGGTCTTTTGATAACGATACCTTCGGACCCCGAAACTCCTTCCCTAAATCTTGCACAGAGCGTCATGCTGTCGGCCTATGAGTTAAGCCAAAAGACATACAAGACCGGGTTGCCCGAATTGATCAAACATAAGGAACTCGGTCCACTTTACGATAAAATAGAATCAACCCTCAAACTTCTCGAATTTGTCCCGAGAGGAGACGCAAACCTTGAAAAGAAAATCCTGAAAAACCTCAAACATCTTATCGGCAGGGCGGGCCTGACGGAGTGGGAATTAAAGATGCTGTACGGAATCTGTACACAGGTGGAGACAAAGATAAAAGGTGTATAATTGAGTGTGCGTATTTATTGTGAGGAGGAGGTGCATTATGTCAGTGAAAGATTTAATCAAGAACGAGATAGAGAAGCTGCCGGAAAATCTTCTTGAGGAGGTTTTTGACTTCATTCGGTTTCTGGAAGCGAGAATTTGATTGTGCGGAGAGATAATCTTCTCGAACTCGCAAAATATATGCATCTTGTTACTATGAATTTCTCACTTTTATTGGAGGATGGACTATGAATGAAGAATTAATTCCGCAATCTTCGGATATTATTTTTTATTCTACGCCTGATGGTGACATCCACCTGGAAGTGCTTTTTAACGATGAAACCTTCTGGCTCAGCCAAAAGAGGATGGCGGAATTATTCGGAGTAGAGGTACATACCATCAACTATCATCTCAAAGAGATTTTTAAGAGTGGGGAATTACAGGAGGCTGCAACTATTCGAAAAATTCGAATAGTTCAAAAAGAAGGGGGACGCGATGTCTCACGTGATGTTGATTTCTTTAATCTGGACGCTATTATCGCCGTGGGTTACAGGGTAAACAGCTATCAGGCGACTCATTTCCGTATCTGGGCAACCAATACTCTGCGTGAATTTATTATCAAAGGGTTTGTTCTGGATGATGTTCGTTTAAAACGGGGCAAACGCTTCGGTAAGGACTACTTTGATGAACTGTTAGAACGCATACGCGAGATACGGGCTTCCGAAAGACGGTTCTATCAGAAAATCACCGACATTTATGCACAGTGCAGCATTGACTATGACCCTAAGGCCGAAATTACCCTGCTGTTCTATAAAACTGTTCAGAATAAACTACACTGGGCAATAACAGGCAGCACCGCTGCCGAAATTATTGCAGGAAGGGCGGATGCAAAGAACCCTCACATGGGTTTGCAGACATGGAAAAACTCACCGAAAGGTAAAATCCTGAAGTCGGACGTTGCGGTAGCAAAAAACTATCTGATTGAAAAAGAAATCAAAAATCTGGAGCGTGTTGTCTCAATGTATCTGGATTACGCTGAGAATCAGGCAGCCCGACAGATTCCGATGAAGATGCGGGATTGGGTTAAAAAGCTTGATGCATTTTTGAAGTTCAATGAATATGAAATCTTGCATGATGCAGGCAAAATATCGAGCGAGATTGCTATTAGCCTTGCAGAGAAAGAATACGAAAAGTTCAGGGTTATTCAGGACAAAGCATTTGAAAGCGACTTTGATATAGGAGTTAAAAAAGCGCTGAAGAGTAAAGGACAGAAAGACAAGAAAAAATTAGACAAAAAATAAAAATGTTAAATTATCCTTATTACAAACTACGAACTAATTTATGCCTACACTGAACTGGATAGGAAAAGAAGCCGTAGTGAAGCACCATAAAGATGTTCCGTATCGTCTACTGGAGCCGATGCCGGAGCTTTCTTGCGGCGATTTCGGAAGCGGGAACCTGATCGTTCAGGGTGACAACCTGCATGCGCTCAAGGCGTTGCTACCCCGCTATGCTGGACAAGTCAAGTGTATCTATATTGACCCGCCCTACAATACCGGCAATGAGAACTGAGTATATAATGATAACGTCAACAGCCCGGAGATCCGCAAGTGGCTGGGGCAAGTTGTTGGTGGAGAGGGGGAAACTCTCGATCGACATGACCGCTGGCTTTGCATGATGTATCCCCGCATTGCCTTGCTCCGACAGTTTCTTCTTGAAGACGGTGCGATGTTCATTTCCATCGATGACAACGAGATCGGAAATCTGCAAGCCCTGATGCGAGAGGTTTTTGGCGCATCAAATGAAATCGCCACCATTGTCTGGGAGAAGGGCAAGAAGGGGGATTCGAAGCTGGTGTCTGTTACACACGAATATGTGGTGGTGTAATAGTTGATGAAGCGCATAACAGCCGCACGGAGCTTGCCTTTGACACCTTGGCCAGATTCCGTCCAAGCGGCATCATGGAACTGACTGCTACGCCTGATACGGTAAAGACTCCGAGCAACGTGCTGCACAGCGTATCAGCGGCGGAGTTGAAGGCCGAGGAAATGATCAAGCTGCCGATTGTGCTTGAAACAGAGCCGAACTGGCAGCAATGTCTGGCTGATGCAATCGCCCGACGTGAGGAACTGCATAACCTCGCTGATGAAGAACGCCGTCGGGGAGCAAACTATCTGCGGCCGGTGGTATTGATACAGTCCGAGCCCCGGCGACAGGGTATCGAGACTCTGGATTTTGATCGGGTAAAACAGGAACTTATCGATAATCACCGCATTCCGGCAGAGGAAATTATTGTTGCCACAGGGGAAGAAAAGGGACTTGAAAAGATCGACAAGGACTACCAGCATGGCATAGCCGATGAGGACTGTCCGGTGAAATATGTCATTACCCAAAGGGCGCTGGCCGAGGGTTGGGACTGTCCATTTGCATACATACTGGTTAGCATGGCGTCTTTGCATTCGGCTACGGCAGTGGAACAATTGCTGGGGCGCGTGCCGCGTCAGCCGGAAGCGAAACGCCGTGAGGCACATGCGCTCAATCAGTCATATGTTTTTGTTGTATCGCGGAATTTTGCTGAAACTGCGGGTGCACTGCGCGACAGTCTTGTGGAGAATGCAGGTTTTGATCGTAAGGAAGTGGCTGAGTTTATAACAGCAGCAAAGGCCGAACAGGGGCGTTTGGATCTGGCAGCACATCCGGGGCGTATCAGCTTTTGGGTGCGTAAACTTGTGAGAAAGGAAGGATGCTCATTCTTCCTGCAGAAAGCGGACGGACGATTTTATCCCGATTTCCTCTGCCGATTGCCGAACGGGTCGATTCTTGCCGTCGAATACAAAGGGGCAGACCGCTGGGGCAACGCCGAAGATGATCGCCTCATAGGCGGCTTATGGGAGGAATTGTCTGACGGGCGTTGCCGTTTCGTAATGGTCAAGGATAAGAAGTGGGATTTGATTGAGGAGAAAATCAGGCAATAATGGAAAAGCGATTAAAAACTTCCAGTAATCTATAGATAGAGCATTTTACATTCTTTGAATTTGCAATAAAAATTTTTTATAAATATAATTATAGGCAATGGACAGCCGGGACGCAAAAGAACAGAGGAAATATGAGAGGTTTCCTTTCAGAGAAGATGTCCTGATAGACGGCACTAACATGTGCTCGAGTATGGATATCTGTGAAGGCGGTCTTTATATTAGTGTAATCCAGAATTTTGAAAAGAATAGTATCATTAACGTAATCATCCCTTTTAAAGGAGAGAAGCTAACTGTTCAGGCAAAAGTCCAGTATTGCCAGCCGGGGATTGGGGTGGGAATCATGTTTGTTGACCTGCATGATGAACAGAGGGTAATGATAAAAGAATTGATCGCGAGTATAACGAACAAAGCCTATTGATCCGCCCTGTAAAAGGTTCTGATTTGTCCGCTAAAATCTGAAATAGGCCCCACGATACTACGAAGCCGGAGACTTCTTCCGTATCGTCCTTGCCTGTATCCTTTCCCGCGAGGTTGTGGGGTCTCGACGTTGCCACGGATACAGTCTGCGTTCGTGCTATATAAGTACGCTCACCATTCGCAGTTTCTCTGACAGTTTATTTGCATTTTTCGGGTTGACATAATCATACTATGATATTATGATACTATAACAGAGTCTGAAAAGACGGGAGGAACGTCATGCCTGCAAATGTCGCAACCAATATAAGGCTGCCTGAAGAAGTTTTAAAAGCGCTCAAGTACAAGGCCATAGAGGAAAATAAAAGTGTGAATCAGCTTATTCGTGAAGCGATAGAAATCGCTCTCACAACCCCTGTACAGCCCGGGAAGCTTGCAAAAGATCCCTTTGAACGTGTAATAGGCATTGCAAAATCCGGCATTAAGGACGGTTCTACAAAGCATGACCACTACCTGTACGGGAAGAAGAAATGAGAATCTTCATCGACACCGGAGCCTTTATAGCATTAACGGATGCAGACGATGATAACCACACTGCAGCCAGGAATTATTACAAGGATTCCGTCGAAAAAGGCACAAAATTCATAACGACAAACTTCGTAATCTGTGAAACCATGAATTATTTTCGGGCAAAAATCTCGCATAATGTATCTGTTACATTCCGGGAAAACCTGAAAAAAAGCGGAATTATTGAGATTATCAATGTCACTCCGTTCCTTGAAAATACTGCCTTTGCCATCTTCAAACAATACGCGGATAAGGACTTCAGCTTTACCGACTGCACAAGCTTTGCCGTCATGAAATCCCTCAAGGTCAGCAGCTCATTTGCCTTTGATAAACATTTTGGACAATACGATAATTATAGTCGCTTGCCTTAAAATATGTACCGGACGTATATCAAGATATGTAACGAAAAAAAATTCGTTCGAATACATCGGTGATTATGTTGTTACAGGCGTAAAATAATCGTCCCGGGCTGGAATGTAGTATAATTCAGCATGTCTTTTCAGCATATAAACGTCCTTGTTCCGGAGGCCGGTGAGAGGCTCGACATATTTCTTGCCGGGAAGGCCGGAATTACCCGCTCACAGATCCAAAAGCTCATAGAGCAGGGCGAGGTGCTCGTCAATGAAAAGTCCTTACCCCGAAATTACAGGATCAAGCCGGATGACGTCATTTCCATTCATGTTGCGGAGAAAAGCAGTGAAGGACTTATGCCTCAACCGATCCCTGTTACTATGCTTTACAAGGATGAACATCTTGTTGTCGTAAACAAACCTCCGGGCATGGTTGTTTATCCCGCAGCCGGACACACCAGCGGAACATTGATGAACGCGCTTGCTTTTCATTGTGTAAGGCTTGCAGCGCCGGGAGGACCTTTACGACCGGGTGTTGTGCACAGGCTTGATAAAGACACTTCGGGAGTTATGGTTGTGGCGCTCAGTGACAAAGCCTATTATCATCTTATAGAACAATTCCGGCAGAGGACAATTAACCGGAAATATATCGCGCTTGTTTACGGGCATTTCAAAGAGGATACGGGAGAGATATCGTTGAAGATAGGGCGTTCGGAATCCGACAGGAAAAAGATGTCAACACAGGTAAGGAGAGGCAAGGAGGCTGTTACCCGGTGGAAAGTGGTCCGGAGATTCGGTCAGGTAACATTAATAGAAGCTAAACTCGGTACGGGAAGGACCCATCAGATACGCGTGCATTTTTCGTCCATAGGTCATCCGGTGCTCGGGGACGTAACTTACGGTAAGAAGGTTGAGGTCGAGATTAAGTCAAAGCAAAAGATCAGATTCCCCCGTCAGATGCTCCATGCGGAAATGCTCGGATTCACGCATCCTGCCACGGGTGAATACCTTGAGTTTTCAAGTCCTGTGCCGGAGGACATGAGGGAGAAGATAGAGGAACTGGAAAGAAATTAAAACCTCCCCATACCCCTCCTTGCAAAGGAGGGGATTTCAGTCCCCGAAACTTATTCCCATGGCCCTTGCAGTGAGGATTTCGTCGGAATCCAGAGAAACGGATTTCATTCGGACGATCGCTTCTTCGATGGGTACTGCAACGATCTCCGTAGACTGCGAGGCTGCCATCATGCCGAATTTTCCGGCCTCGATAAATCTCACTGCTGCAGCGCCGAACCTCAGGGAGAGTAATCTGTCGAATGTGGTCGGGGCTCCTCCTCTTTGCAGATGTCCGAGGACGATGTCGCGTGTTTCCTTGCCTGTCAGTTTCCCGATAGCATCTCTTACTTTTCTGCCGATGCCGCCGAGTCTGACCTCGGCCCCTCCGGGCTGTTTCCCTTCTACTACGCTTATATCACCGCCGACAGGCTTTGCCCCCTCTGCTACGACAACGATCGCATAGTCCCGGCCGAGAAGCGCAAGTTGCCTGATCTTGTTGCAGACCTTGTTTATATCAAACGGTATCTCGGGTATCAGGATAACATCTGCCGACCCTGAAATGCCTGAATGCAATGCTATCCATCCGACATAGCGGCCCATAACCTCGACAACCATGACCCTGTCGTGTGATTTTGCCGTGGTATGGAGTCTGTCGATTGCTTCAGTAGCTATATTTACTGCCGTATCAAATCCGAAAGTGACGTCCGTATAACTGATGTCGTTATCAATGGTCTTCGGCACCCCGATTATGGGCATGCCCTTCTCGATAAATTTCTGGGCGATCCTGAGACTTCCGTCTCCGCCGATCGCGATAAGGGCGTCAAACCCGAGAGCTTTGAAATTTGAAACAATAGTGTCGGAGATATCGGTTTCAATAAAGGTCCCGTCAGGCTGCGAAACGGCATACTTGAAGGGATCACCTTTTATGGCCGTTCCCAGTATCGTCCCTCCTATATCCGTTATATCCAAGACGATCTCCGGTGTGAGCCTGACAATCTGCTTTGTGTCCATAAGACCCCGGTACCCGTACTTGATACCGTAAACCTCCCAGCCTTTTTGATTTGCAGAAAGGACAATCCCCCTGATGACTGCATTTAAGCCGGGAGCGTCCCCCCCGCCGGTATTGACGGCTATTTTCATTTTATAACCTCCGCTTTCAAAGGATACAATTTTAAATTGATAACTTATTGTTATTACGGTTTCCGGTATTCCTCGAATTTCCCGTTCTTTGTAATCCAAATGACATAAGGCGATACGGTCACGTCGCCTTTTGCGTCGAATTTTATATTGCCGAGCGCAACATTAAAATCCATAGAGTGCAGTTTCTCAATAACGGCTTTGCTTTCCGTGGAACCGGTCTCTTTGATTGCATTCAGCAGGATATTTGCGGCGTCATAAGCATAGATTGAGTAAGGCCCGAGTTCCCCGTATTTTGCCCGGTAATTTTCAATGAATCCTTTTGCCGAGGGTATATTCTTTGGATCAGGGCTGAAGGTAAGGTAGGTGCCTTCAGCAGCAGTTCCTGCGATCTCTAAGAACTTAGGATCAATGGAGCCGTCGCCGCTCATAAAAGGCGCATTGAACCCGAGCTCTTTTGCCTGTTTAACAAGGAGGCCGGCTTCGGGATAGATTCCTCCGAAAAATACGAGTTCAGGGTCCTTACTTTTTACTGCCGTCAAGACCATCTTGAAGTCTTTATCCCCCTGGACAATGCTGCCGTAATAGACTACGTTTATCTTGCCGCCTAAAGATTTTTTAAATTCGTCTGCAAGACCCTGACCATATGTTGTTTTATCATGCAATACAGCGACATTCTTTAATTTCAGTTGGTCTCTTACAAAGTCGGCTCCGGCTTTGCCCTGCTGATCGTCTCTGCCGCAGACCCTGAGAATTCCCTTGTAACCTTTATCCGTCAATTGGGGATTGGTTGAGCCCGGAGTAATCACGGGAATGCCTGCCCTGTTATAAACATCAGATGCAGGGATGGAACAGTTTGAATTAAAGTGGCCGATGACCCCGACAACGCCTTCGTTGACCATCTTATTTGCAACGGAAACAGCCTGCTTGGGATCATGCTGGTCATCGCTGATTATCATATCGATCTTTTTGCCGAGGACCCCGCCTTTGCTATTCCATTCCTCAACTGCAAGCGAAACCCCGTTCTTGAAATCCATGCCCATCTTTGCCTGGTCGCCTGTCATAGGGCCTGCAATGCCGATTTTTATCGTGTCCTTCTGTTTTGCCTGGCAGCCGAAAACAATTAGAGACAAAACCGCAAAAAATAAAAAAATATTTTTCATAATAAAAACCTCCTTATATTAATCGGCTTTGCGACAAATTTATGTTATATTTCACCATAGTTAAAGACATGACAAGTTTTACTAATACGTTCATAAGTAAAACCACATTTAACCACCCTCCCCTTTATCCCCTCCCCTCAAGGGAGGGGCAATTCTTAAGTCCCCTCTCCCTTGAGGGGAGAGGGCAAGGGTGAGGGTGTGTGGCTTTTCTAATGAACTCCTTAGTAACATAATATTTTCTTATCGATAATTGATAATTTTAAAATGCTTTTATTATCTCCATAAACCTTCCGGCATTCTCTTCAATATCGCCTTTCAATATTGCAGACGCCACTGCGACTGCATCTACTCCTGTTTCAAGGATGGAATGAATATTTTCAAGATTGATGCCGCCGATTGCCACTACTGGAATGCTTACTTTATTTTTGATTTCTCCGAGCAGGACAGTCCCTCTCGGGTTTCCGGCGTCTTTTGTAGAGGTATGAAATACGGGCCCAAAGCCTATATAGTCGGCGCCGGCTTGTTCGGCTTCAAGAGCCTGTTCGATGCAGTGTGTGGAGACGCCTATTATTTTTCCCTTGCCAAGGATTTTCCGGGCTTCTTTTACAGGCAGGTCATCCTGGCCGAGATGCACTCCGTCGGCGTCAACGGCAAGGGCGATATCCGAATAATCATTTACTATGAATACGGCATTGTGTTTCCCGGCAAGGTCTTTGAGTTTGATCGCTTCTTCATAGACCTTTAGTCTTGAAGCATTCTTGTTTCTGTATTGCACCCAGCCGGCTCCCGCCCTTAATACCGCCTGCGTCATATCTAAAAAGGAGAGGCCGCCTGTATTATGATCGGTAATAAAACAGAGACCGCCGAAATACATAGGGTCACTTGTTTTCCTGTGCGCCGGTCCTCATTTTCTCCACAAAATTTGTATTGAAGTTTCCGCTGATAAAGTCGGGGTGGTTTAAAACCTTTTTATGGAAGGGAATGGTCGTATGTATGCCTTCTATGATAAACCCGTCAAGGGCGCATTTCATTTTGGCAATCGCTTCCGTCCGGTCTTTGCCGTGAACGATAAGCTTTGCTATGAGAGAATCATACTGAGACGGGATGACATATCCCTGATATATGGCCGTGTCTACTCTTACACCCGGGCCGCCGGGAAGAGCAAGGAAGGTGATTTTACCGGGGCAGGGGACAAACCGTTCAGGGTCTTCGGCATTGATCCTGCACTCTATGGCATGGCCATAAGGCCGAATCTGATTTTGTCTTAACTCGAGCGGAAAACCTGCCGCAAGTTTTATCTGTTCTTTTATGATGTCAATCCCCGTGACCGCCTCCGTTACCGGATGCTCTACCTGTACGCGGGTGTTCACTTCGATGAAATAGATGTTCCCCTTGCTGTCTACTATGAATTCAACGGTGCCGATATTTCTATATTTAAGGGCCTTCGCCGCTTTTACGCCGAGTTCGCCGATCCTCTTCCTGAACTTTTCCGTCGTAAGGAGAGGAGAGGGCGATTCCTCCAAAAGCTTCTGATGCCGTCTCTGTATAGAGCAGTCTCTTTCGCTCAGGTGGATCGTGTTCCCTTTATTGTCCGCCATGATCTGCACTTCGATATGCCGCATCTCGGGTATGTATTCTTCAAGGTAGATCTCGCTGTTGGCAAAGGCTGTCAGGGCTTCTCTCTGCGCCATAAAGAATGCCTGCTCGAGGTCCTTTTCTTCTTTCACGATTTTCATGCCGTGACCGCCGCCGCCGGCAGAAGCCTTGAGTACTATAGGGAAGCCCATTTTTTTGGCGATCTTCATTGCAACTTCTTCATTAGGGACGGGACCGTCGCTGCCGGAGACTACCGGGACGCCCTTTCTCTTCATGGTCTGTCTCGCCTTGGCCTTGTCGCCGCCGATCCGTATGTTTTCCGGCGTAGGACCAATAAATGTTATGCCTGAAGTAGTGCATGCCTCTGCAAAATGAAAGTTCTCGGAGAGGAAGCCGTAGCCCGGATGGATGGCGTCAGAGTCCGTTATTTCGGCAGAGCTCAAAAGCGCGGGTATATTAAGATAACTCTGGCTGGAAGGCGCGGGACCGATGCATACGGATTCATCCGCCAGCCTTACATGAAGAGAGTCCTTGTCCGCCTCGGAATAGACGGATACGGTTTTAATGCCGAGCTCTTTGCAGGCGCGAATAATGCGCACGGCAATCTCGCTACGGTTGGCTATAAGTACTTTCTTGAATAGTTTCATATTATTTGAATAATAAGCGTAGAGAGTGAAGCGATGGTCCGAGAGTATCAATGCTCTGTATACTCAAGGCCCTTTGCTCCGCTCTCTACGCTTTTAAACAGGCTCCAAAAGAAACAGCGGTTCACCGTACTCTACAGGCTGTCCGTTGTCAACGAGTATTTTCATGACGACGCCGTCGATTTCACTTTCTATCTCGTTCATAAGCTTCATTGCTTCAACAATGCACAGGACCTGGCCTTTGGCCACCCGTGCTCCTATCTCTATGAAAGGGTTTGTTTCAGGTGTTGGAGACCTGAAAAAGGTGCCTACAATCGGTGAAGTGACCGTTACAAGCCGCTGTGTTTCTTCATCGGCCTCGGATGCCGCCGCTTTTTCCATGTGCATCGCAGGCTTATGTCCCGGCATATCAAGGGAGGTCAGCATCTTCTCCCTTTTTATCTTTACCTTTGTCCCGTCCTTCTCTACCTGCAGTTCAGTGATATCGGTGTCCTTGAGAAGCTCGATGAGTTCCTTTAGGTCCTCAAGTTCCATTATTTCACCCTTTCTATATATTCCGACGTTCTTGTGTCAACCTTGATAGTATCTCCCTCATTCAAGTGAAAGGGCACTCTGACTACGGCCCCTGTCTCCAGTGTTGCGGGCTTGCCGCCTCCCGAAGCCGTATCTCCCTTAAATCCTGCAGGGGCCGTGTTTGCGATTACCAGTTCGACAAAGGTCGGCAGTTCCACGCTTATCGGGGAGTCTTTATGATAGAGGACTTTGACCGTCATGTTTTCCTTCATAAAACTTCTCGAGTCGCCAAGAAGGGAAATAGCAAGAGGTATCTGCTCGTATGTTTCCATATCCATGAAGAAATATTCATCCCCCTGGTTGTAGAGATACTGCATTGCTTTTTCTTCAAGCCCCGGCCTTTCCAGCTTCTCTCCGGACCTGAAGGTTTCTTCAAGCACCGCGCCGGTCTTGAGGTTCTTCATTTTAGTCCTGACAATGGCCCCGCCCCTTCCCATCTTTACATGCTGAAAGTCTACGATCTCGCAAGGTTCGCCTTTAAACTCAACCTTGAGACCTTTTTTGAAATCACTTGTTGCAAACAATTCCCGTACCTCCTGTCAAGTTGTCTGATATTTTAGCATTTTCAGCAATTTTTTCCATCAACATCGTTTTTATCATCGTAATCCTTCAGTTACGGGTTTAATCCCCTCCTTTGCAAGGAGGGGTTGGGGTGTTTTTAATTAATTTTCAAAAACCCCTCCAACCTCCCCTTGCAAAGGGGAGGATTTCTCAACCCGTAACCGAAGTATTACGTAAATATTTTCCTTGACATTGATTTTTCAAATATGTAACTCTACGTTGCCGATAATTTTTATTAAATTCAGGAGGGAAAGGGATGAAAAAAAGGTTATTATCTTCATGGGGTAAGGCTTTATTAATTACGCTCGTTCTTGTTCTTGTTTCTGCCGGGTCAGTTTTTGCCGCGGGCTTTGCGCTTATCGAACAGAGCATGAGCGGTCTGGGTAATGCATACTCGGGCGGCGCTGCAAGCGCGGAGGACGCTTCCACAATATTTTACAACCCGGCAGGCATGACGCTTCTTAACGGACAGCAGTTAATACTTGGCACTCATATCATTATGCCTTCAGTGAAATTTCACAATGAAGGTTCTACACATGTAACAGGACAGCCCTTGTCTGGAGGCAACGGCGGAGACGGCGGCGTGACCAAGCCGGTCCCGAATCTCTATTACAGCAGAAAAGTTAGCGACAAATTTTCCGTAGGTATGGGTATAAACGCGCCGTTCGGTCTCGCGACGGATTATGATAAAGATTGGGTAGGTCGTTATCATGCTGTCGAGTCAGACGTTATGACCGTCAACATCAATCCGTCTGTTGCCTATAAAATAAACGATAATCTGAGTTTCGGAGCAGGGTTGAATGTACAGTATATCAAGGCAAAGCTTTCTAATGCAGTTGATTTCGGATTAATCGGCTATGGGAAACATATTCCCGGGTTATTGCCGCAGGCGAATGACGGTTTTGCAGAATTGGAAGGAGACAACTGGGGAATAGGCTATAACCTCGGACTGCTTTATGAGTTCAGCAAGAACACCCGCGCCGGCATCGCCTATCGTTCAAGAATCGAACATGCCCTTGAAGGCGACGTTGACTTTTCGAAGGTCCCTGACCTGCTTAAGGGAACGTTTAAGGACGGTGGGATCAAAGCTGATCTTACAACCCCTGACAATCTCTCAATCAGTCTATATCATCAGATCAATCCGCAATGGGCAGTCATGGCAGATTTCACCTGGACGAACTGGAGCCTCTTCAAAAAACTGGCCGTGGAGTTTGATAATGCTGCTCTGCCAGACTCCGTAACCACCGAAAAATGGCAGGACAATTACAGATACTCTCTCGGTGTGACCTATACCCCTTGCTGTAACTGGATTTTGAGGGCCGGAACGGCATACGATACTACGGCAATTGAAAGTGCAAAATACCGTACCCCGCGCATCCCTGACGGGGACCGCATCTGGGCGGCTTTAGGCGCGGGTTACAGGCTGTCGGATATGGTTTCTTTTGATATCGGCTATGCGCATCTCTTTGTCAACGACCCGGAGATCAACAAGAAGGCAACAGGAGAAGACCTGTCGAGAGGCGCTTTAAAAGGTACCTTTGACGCCGCTGTAGATATTTTGAGCGCACAGGTTGTCCTGAGATTCTAAAGGTGAAAAGAGAAAGAAACGGGTAGGAGCATAGAATGCTTCTGCATCAGCAATTTATAAAGATCGCAAAGAGGTACGGCAATAAACTTGCGTTTATTGACCGTACCTCTGACAAGCGCATTACCTATTCAAAAGCCCTCATTGCCTCGCTTATTCTTTCAGACAAAATAAAAAAACACGACGAAGGGTTTATCGGGATCATGGTCCCCACCTCTGCCGGGTGCGCCCTGACGGTCCTCGGAACTCTCATGAGCGGCAAGACGCCTGTCATGATCAACTATTCAACGGGCGCGGCAAACAATGCCATTTACGCTCAGAAGAAATGCAATTTCAGGACGATCATCACCTCCAGGGCGCTGCTTGAGAAGATCAACTGCCCTGTTGTGGAAGGGATGATTTTTATTGAAGATATAATGGAAGGGGTTTCAACGAGCGACAAATTAAAGGCCGCGCTTATATCAAAACTCCCGGCGCCCCTGCTTTTGAAAATGGTGCACAGCGGGCATGAAGACGACAACCTTGTGATACTCTTTACAAGCGGCAGTGAAAAGGACCCAAAGGCCGTGCAACTGACCCACCGCAATATATCGTCGAATATCAGAAGTTTCAGCGCTATGCTCAATTTGTATGATAACGACATTATGCTTGCGAACCTGCCGTATTTCCATGTCTTTGGCCTGACCGTGAACCTCTGGACCCCGCTTTATTTCGGCATGACCATAGTGGCCTATGCCAATCCGCTTGATTATAAAATGGTATGCACGGTGCTGAAAGAAGAAAAGCCGACCGTTATGGTCGGCACCCCGAGCTTTCTGTGGGGCTATCTGAGGAAATCGGAGGCCGGTGATTTTAAGAGCATACGCCTTATTGTAAGCGGGGCCGACAAGTGTCCCGATCTCCTCAGAAAAGAGTTTCTGGAAAAGCACGGTGTTACGCTCTATGAAGGATACGGCGCCACTGAAACGTCTCCCGTTATCTCTCTAAATACGCCGGAACATAACAGACCGCCCAGCGTCGGCAAGGTGCTGCCGGACGTGCATGTAAAAATAGAAAACTATGAAACAGGCAAAGAATGCCGTCCGGGCGATGTCGGCCGAATTCTGGTCAAGGGAGATATTGTAATGAAGGGATATCTCCACGACTTTGAAGAGACCTCCATGCGGATAAGACACGGCTGGTACGACACCGGGGACATGGGATATATAGACAAGGACGGATTTCTCTGGCATTCGGGAAGATTGAAGAGGTTTGTAAAGATAGGCGGCGAGATGGTCTCGCTGGTAAAGGTTGAAGACGTGCTTCAGAAGCTTCTTCCGGGCGATATAGCCTGCTCAGTGGTAGATGTGCCGGATGCGCTGAAAGGCGTAAGGATCGTTGCGGCATTGACCGAAAAAATAGACGAGAAAAAGATATTAAAACAGATGTCGGAGCAGCTTCCGAACATTTCCCTGCCAAAGAAGTTTGTCGTCATAAAGGAACTCCCAAAAATGGGAAGTGGCAAGATCGACTTCCGGACCGTAACGGATATGGTCCAATCCATGCTCCTCGAAAAAACAGGCTAACCTAACACATCCCTTGTTCATATATTAACCCGGATTATTTACAAATAAAACCGCTCAAATACTCTATCCTCAGTTGCTGTTGCAATTTTATGAATAATATGTGCAATAATCTTTGATATAATAAAGTCAATCAAGGTTACAGGAGGCAAAATAATGAAAATAACAATAGAAACAGAAAATGATGAAGAGATAAAAAAGGTTGAGGAAATTTTAAGAAATTTAAAACCTTCCAAACTTCAGACTAAACGTGCAGGGAAGACAGATAAAATAAATAAATTTCTTGGTTATATCCATCTGAATCCTATCCTTGTTGATAAAGTTATAATCCCTGACAGGGCAGAGAGAAATGCCAGATAAATATTTCTTTGATACAAATCTGTGGATATACATGTTTCTGGCTTCAGATGATCCTGAAGATATAAAAAGAAAGGAGAAAGTTAAACTTCTCCTTGAAAAATATACTGATATAGTAGTCTCTTCGCAGGTGCTCAACGAGATTTCAAATGTATTTGTAAGGAAGTATAAGCTAAAGACAGAGATCATAACCGAGCACTTGAAACACATGCTGGATATAGTAGAAGTCGACAGCCTCACTGAGAATAACACTTTTAAGGCATTATCTTTATTAGACAAGTATAACCTGTCTTTCTATGACGCAGTAATTGTTTCATCGGCGATTAATAGTAGTTGCAGTATTATATTTTCCGAAGATTTGCAAGCAAACCAGATCATAGACGATAAAATCAGAATAGTAAATCCATTTGCTTTTGGATGATTAAATGCTTGTTATTCTCGGTGAGAGCTTTTATTCAGAGGAGGCAGTATGATGAGATCAATAAAATTAAAAGATAGCTTATATAAGGAAGCCGAAAGATTGTCAAAAACACAGGGAATACAAGTGGACGTGCTGATACCGCAAACGTTGAAGCAGGGGTTAAATGTCTTGAACGAGAAGGAAGTTCTCGAACTTTATGGAGACTGCAAAATAACCCTTCAGAAAGCGGCGACGCTGCTTTCAATAGATATCTGGGAAATGATAGATAAAATAAAAAAAGCTGACCTGCATATAGACTATTCAATAGAGGAACTGTCAGAGGATTTGAAATAATGCGGGAGAAAGCTGTTTGTAATGCCTCTTCATTAAATTATCTCAAGTTTCTTTGGAAGGCTTGTTAAGACTTTATAGCCGTCAGGTTTTACCGCCACCATGTCTTCAATCCTCACTCCGCCCAGGTCCGGAATATATATCCCCGGTTCGATAGTGAAGATCATGTTCTCCCTGAGAATAACGCTTTTTGTCCAGGTTATGCGAGGGGCCTCATGCACCTGAAGGCCTGTGCCGTGGCCTGTGCCGTGGCCGAAGTATTCGTTATATCCCGCATTTTTGATATAGTTCCTTGCAGCGCTGTCGATCTTTTTCGAGAGGATTCCCGGAGCGACGGAGGAAATGGCCCTTTTGTTTGCCCCTAAAACGATCTGATATATCTCTTTCTTCTTACCGGCATTTCGACCGCCTTTCAGGAGAAAGGTCCTTGTCATATCTGAGAAATACCCGTCGGCCTCTCCGCCCCAGTCGATGGTGACCAGATCACCTTCCTGAAATTTCTTTCCCGTTGCTTT
>Ga0315290_10001087_pt1 | contig 18578 bp, 10 predicted proteins | sample YL17G12_0_MG_FD_203627 | JGI IMG/M metagenome (GOLD analysis project Ga0315290, IMG submission 203627) | Sediment microbial communities from Yellowstone Lake, YNP, Wyoming, USA - YL17G12_0 | ecosystem: Environmental > Aquatic > Freshwater > Lake > Sediment | place: USA: Wyoming | collected... | reverse complement strand
ACCTCCTCGGCCTCCTCCAGCCGGTCCTGGAGCTTGAGCACGTCCCCCAGGCCGGTCCGCGCGAAGGTGTCGTTCGGGAAGCGGTCGATCGTTTCCCGGTAGACCTCCTCGGCCTCCGTCAGCCGCTCCTGGGCCTTGAGCACTTGCGCCAGGCCGTTCCGCGCGACCGCGTCGTTCGGGAAGCGGTCCATTGTCTCCCCGTAGACCTCCTCGGCCTCGTCCAGCCGGTCCTGGGCCTTGAGCACTTGCGCCAGGCCGTTCCGCGCGACCGCGTCGTTCGGGAAGCGGGCGATCGTTTTCAGGGCCAACGGCAAGGCCGCGGCGATTCTGCCGGCGGCCAAGTAAGCGGAGACGGAACTAGTCCACGCGTAGGCGTTCCTCGGGTCAACCGTCCTGGCAAGATCGCCCCATTTCATCGAGAGATCGGGCCGATGCCGACGCACGGCCTTGGCGAAGGTACATGCGGAGCGTACGGCGTCGTAGGGATTCCCAGTACCTTCCGCATAGGCTACTTCGGTCGCCAGGAGCGATTCCGCCTCGGACACTGCGGTGGTATCGCCTTGGCGCAGGCGGGCGGCGATCCGCTCGGCCTGCTCGCGCCACCCCCGGTCGGGGCGGGCCCAGACCGGCGCTGGTCGGCGGCGCTGCGGCTGCGGCGTGCGCTTGGGCAGCCTGAGCGAGACCAGCTTCTCGACCCAATCGCGGGGCGGCTTGGGGCCGGGCCGCTTGAACGTGTGACGCCAGAACGACCCCCAGTGGTCCTCGAACGGGTACGCCGCCATGGTCAGCCGGGCCGTGCGCACGAACTCCTCCTGGGCAACGTCGCGCCCCAGGTAGCCCTCGGCCATGCGCTCGGCCAGGGCGACCCCGAGGATGGCCAGGCCCTCGGCGGCCTCGGCCGGGAACCCGCCTTCGTGCTCCGAGCCCGGGATCGCCGGCAGGCCCGAGAGCCCTTCAATGCCGCACTCGCCCCGGTACCACGGCTCCTCCGGCGGCAGGCGGCACAGGCGCCACCAGTCGTCGACCAGGCCGCGGTCGCGCTGGTGCCGGGCCAGGGCGAGCCACGCCCGGCCCTGCGGGTCGCGGGAGCGGCCCTCGGTCAGGGCGTCCAGGAAAAACCGGTTCTCCAGCACGTGGATGCGGAGTTGCCCCGCGGCCCGGTCCAGGCGCTCGTCCATGGCGATCACGTCCCCGGCCCGGCACCACGCCACGGCCGTGAGCGTCGCGCTCGACGCCGCCCCGGGAAGCATGGGATTGCCCCAGGAGCGGTCGATCCATTGGGCCAAGGCCGCGTCGACCTCCTTGGGGAATTCGGTGCGCTGGCCCAGCCCATCGAGCCAATCCAAGAGCACGCCGCTGGGCTCGTCGGCCGCCAACGGGCCGAGATCGCCCGCGCCGACCAAGAGATCCTCCAAGGCCGCCAGCGGCTCCTCCTGGAATCGCAGGAGCCACCGCGGGACCGTTGCCCCCTGGAAAACCTCCTTCAGGTCGATCATATGAGACTCGCCAAGTCGCCGTCGGTCTGCTGGCCGTAGTCGTCCCGGCCCGTGGCGTCGCGCACGCACTCCAGGTGCCACGCCCGGGCCTTAGCCAGCTCGTCTTCAGTTACGTTTCGGCGGACCTCCCCTACGCGGAACACGTGCCTGGCGGCAAAAGCGAGCGTAGGGTGCAGCACCTCCCTCCTTAGGGGAGGTGCGTCCCCGCTCAAGTCCACGGCATGGCCCGTCTCTTCATTGTACGGCGCCGGACAGAATGCCTCGGAGAAGGGGCCGTCCAGCACCGTGGGGGGGACCAGGGGCCGCGTGAGCCGGTCATTGCCCAGCCTCGGCACGTCACTGACGGAATAGCGGAAGACCACGATCGCGATCGATGCCTGCAAGCGGAGACCCGGGTTGAGGTGGTAAAGGCCGAGCCGGTCGCGGATGGCGTCGGGCCAGTTGGGCCGATCCTCGCTGGGCGTCTGGCCGAACAGGTCGTGTACGTGCTCCCAGTAGGTGGCGAAGGTGGGACGGACCTCGAGCTGAGCCGACCACTCGGCCAGGACCGCGTCGAGCTCCTGGTGGGCCGGGCCGGGCGTCTGGCCCTCCGCGATGGCTGCCTCGATCAACTGGGTGACTCGGGCGGCCGGTCGCATCGCGCGGCGGGCGATCCACTCGATTTGCCCCACGCGCACCAACTGCAATCCAAGGTCGCTCCGCCAGAACGGAGATGCCGGGTCGATCTGCCGGAAGGTCTCGGGACACTGGAGCGCGTCGGCGGGCTCCAGCGGGTCAGGAGAACCGTGGTCCGGCGGGCGAAACACGTGGTCGGTGAGGTACCCACTATGCGATCGTTCCCACTCGCCCGGGTCCGGATGATCGGCGACTGCGCCGCTGTCGCGGTAGCTGCCGAATCGCCAGTCGGCCACGCCTTCGTCGAGGAGGAAGTTGCGGGCGACCAGGGCGTGGGGCTTCCTCCAATGGGCAGCCAGCCGGCGGAGGAACCCTGCCATCGGGGGGGCCTTATGCGAGAAGGGAGCGTCCCGTGTGGTGCCCATGGCGGTTGAGTTCCAGGCCCTCGACAACAAATTTGACCCCATGACCCCGGGCCTCCGCAAGTCGCCCGACGCGGGGGAAACCGGAAGTATAACATCCGGAGGATGGGGAGGGTAGCGCCGCGGGTCGATCGCCGGGCCGCTGCGCGGCTAAGCCGCAAGCGGCTTGGGGGGATGGATTAGCGGCTTGGGGGATGGATTAGCGGCTTCGGGGATGGATTAGCGAGCGGGGGCCGGGACGTCCAAGCGCTCGAGGAAGCCGCCGCGGTCCTCGGCGGCGATCAGCAGCGTCCCTTGCCGGTCGAACGCAATGCCCTGGACCCGGCCGAGACGGTGCTCGGCATCGCGGCCCGTGTAGGACCCGAGCCTCTTGCCCTGGGCCGTGTACAGCGCGATCTCCTGGCGGGAAGGCTGGCTGACGGCGAGGATTCCGTCGTCGCGAAGGGCAAGCCAGCGGGGGTTTTGGAGCTCGCCCGATCCGAAGGCCCGGGCCGGCTTGCCCGCCTCGAAGACCACGACCTGCCCGGCCTTGGCATCGGCGACGTAGACGCGATCGCTGCGGTCGACGGCAATGCCCACGGGCTCTTGGAGGGCGTGCGGGGGTGGCGTGGGTCCGGCCTCTCCGCCTGTGAACTGGGAGAGGAACTTGCCGTCCCGGGCGAACACCTGGATGCGGCGATTGCCCGTATCGGTGACGTAGAACCGCCCGTCCTTGCCGACGGCCACGCCCGACGGGGCGGAGAACTGGCCCGGGCCGCTGCCGGCCTGGTCCCCGACGTGACCCAGGTGCCGTCCCTGGGGATCGAAGAAGTGCACGCGGTGCGCGTACTGGTTCACGGCGAGCATGCGGTAGGGCATTTCCGGGGCCGGCTCGGCGTCGATGGCCAGGCCCAGCATGCGCCCGTCGCCGCCGCGGCCGGGCATGAACATCCAGTCGGGTCCGGCCAGCCCGTTGGGAAGGGCCACGATCATGCCGGTGTGCGGATGGGCGTCGCTCAGCAAGACCGTGCCGTCGGGAGTCACGGTCAGCCCGTGGGCGGTGACAATCTGGGGCACGACCGCCCCGTGGGAGCACGAGCTTTCCCGCCCGGTGCGGTCCACCGCGGTGACGACGAACGTGCCGAGCATGTGGGCCTGGAGCTTGATGGGCTCGGTCTGCCATTCGGCGGTCTTGCCGGCCCGGGCACGCCGGCCGGCGGAGGCGGTGGTGGGCAGGGGTTTGTAGGCGTCGGGGCCGTCGGAGCCGCGGCCTTCCTTGACGTAGACGCGGTACTCGCGCACGGAGGGCGTGGGGCTGGGGTCCCAAAGGAGCCGTATTTCGCCCTGGCTGGTGTACGAGGCCCGAAGGTTCTTCGGCGGCTGGGGCGCGCCGGGCCCGGCGAGCGTCGTTCGGACGTCGAAGGTGTGCCGATCTTGACCGCGAAACGCCACGATGTTGAACTCGGTGACGTTCTTCCAGAAGACCTCCTCCTGACCGCCGTAGGAGACCCGAAACATGACGAGCCCGTTGGTGCCCACGACGCTGATGGTGTTGAAGGGATTGTCGCGGTAGGTGAAGCCGCCGTGCGTTTGCGCCTGGGGGGCCTTTCGATTCGGAATGGTCCAGAGGCCGCTCATGTCGGTTTCCCCTTGGGCGGCCGGCTTGTTGGGCACCACCCCCTCCATGCTCCTTTGGTACATCTCGACGGAGGCGTTGGCCAGGGGGTTTCCCTGCCGGTCGAGGACCCGCAGGGCGTAGGTGCTGCACATCTTCAGGAGGTAGTCGCCGTACCAGCCGCGCGGCGATTGCCGGCCGTCGGGGCGAAGCTGGTGATTCAGGGCGGCGGCGTCGATCTCGCTGAACGGATGGGGGCCGTGCCAGTGCATCATGGTCTCGGGCGTGGGATAGGCGTAGCCGCTGTGCAGGAGCGTGCCGTCGCGACGCTCGACGAGCGTGTTGCCGGGATGGTGGTTGAGCTGGTACAGGTCGATGAGGCCCAACTGATGCGCCAGCTCGTGGATGAGGCCCCAATCGGGCTTGTCCCAGAGGTTCTCGTAGCTGCCGCTGAGGGTCCAGCTTCCCTGGGTGAACTCGCGGTAGAGGCGTCCTTTCTCGCCGACCTCCTCGGGGCTGCGCACCGCGTGCAACCGGTCGACGCGGACCCGAAAATGGCAGCCGGCGGGAGTTGAGGGATACACGGCTTCGGCGAATTTCCGGTTCATGTCGTCGATGTGCCACTGGACCCAGTCTTCGGGCGAGAAGGAGCCGAGCATGTTCTTGTGCTGGCTGAAGGCCTGGAAGAAGTCGGGCATCAAGCAGATGACGAGGCCGGCCCCCTGGATCGGATCGACGCGGACGTTGTTGGCCTTGGAGATCTCCTCGATGCGGCCGTCCGGGTCGGCGACCAGGGCCACGGTGTGCCGCCCGTTGGCCCAGGACCAGGAGAGCGTGACCTGGGCGTCTCGTCCCGGCTCCAGGCTCGCCACGTCGATCGGCGGCCCTTTCCTCTCGCCGTCGAGCAGCCATTGCACCTGGAATGGCCCTGACGCGGCACGCCCCCGATTTCCGACGTGACCCGTGAAGATCACGTCGGTCCCGGGCTTCAGGTACAGCTCCTTGACCTGCTTTCCCCGCTCGTTCAACTGCGGCACCAGGTCGGGGTAGTCGACTTTTCCGTGCAGGGTGGGGCTGCCGGGGTCACGCGAGACGTACAGGACGTCCAGGTCCGCAAGCGGGCCTTGCGCCGGCGTCCCTTTCCCCTGCGAGCCGGGCATCTTCGCCGCCGCCTTCGCGCCTTCCCCGGGCGCTGCCCGACTCATCAACACGGCGACGTGGCACTGGTCCGCGAGCGACAGCTTCTCCAGCGGCACCGACGTCTCTTGACCGTCCCTTTTCTTCAAGGCGGCCTTCCCGCCCGCGACGCCCGAGAATCGGGCCTCGATGCGGTGCCGTCCGGTCGAGTCGGTCCATTGCCGGTACTCGGCATCGGTCTGCTTCGTGGGAGCCGCGGCTGCGAGCTGTGGCAGGGCTGCGGCCAGGAGCGCGACGATGCGAATCGCCGCGAAGGCGGGAATGGGGGGTCGTTGGCTATGGCTTCGGCGGCTCATGGCTGCTAGCCTATGGGTGACGGGGTGAGGGGGTGACGGGGTGACGGGGTGAGGGGGTGAGGGGAATCTGTAGGTTTGGAGGAGCGCCGGCACCTTGCACCTCTCGGATTCTCCCCAGCTCGCAGGGCGTCCGCAAGAGGGTGGCACGGGCGGCTCGCCGGCCCGTGTTCTTCAGCACGATTCAGGCGAGGCTCAAGACAAGAAAGGGTGGCAACCATGGCGCGATGGTCGTCGGCGTATTGTGTTCTGATCTCAATCGCTCTTGTCGGGCCTGCGGTGGCGCTGGCGGCAGCGCCGTCGGTTCCGCCGGGCAAGGGGTTTTCCTTGAAGGAGACGCCCGGGGAGTGCCTCGACGTGCTGCTGGACGGCCGCGTCGCCGCCCGGTACATGTGCGCGTACGACAAGTCGACGCCCAAGCGCCTGCACGACACCAACAAGCCCTACCTGCACGTCTTCGACGCGGAGGGCAAGCAGCCGATCACCAACGGCCCCAGCGGGCTCTACCCGCACCATCGCGGGATCTTCATCGGCTGGACCCGGCTCCGGTTCGAGGGCCGGTCCTATGATTTCTGGGGGATGGGCTCCGGCGAGATCGTCCACCAGAAGCTCCTCGACCAGCAGGCCGGGCCCGATCGGGCGACCTTCACGTCGCTTACGCACTGGAACGACAAGTCCGGCCGGACGCTCGTCGTCGAAGAGCGGACGATGACGTTCCGACGCGGCCCGGCGGGCGTGCGGCTGGCCATCGACTTCACCTCGAAGCTCCAAGCCCCGGCCGGCGACTTGGTGCTCGACGGGGACCCCGAGCACGCGGGCGTCCACTACCGGCCGGCCAACCAGCTCGACGTCAAGAAGACGCTCTACGTCTTTCCGCGGGAGAAGGCCAACGCCAAGGTCGATCTCGACTACCCCTGGGTGGGAGAGACGTACACGCTCGGCAACAAGCAGTACAGCGTGGTCCAGATGAACCACCCGGACAATCCCCGCGGCACGAAGTTCTCCGCGTATCGCGACTACGGCCGGTTCGGGGCCTTCTTCACCAGGCCGCTTCGCTCCGGGGACTCGCTGGTGGTGAAGTACCGGTTCCTGGTGGCCGACGGCGAGATGCCGCCGGCCGAGCGGATCCAGAAGTGCTGGGACGAGCACGCCGGGGTTTCCAGCCCCTCGGCCGTGCCCCGAACGAGCGTGGTCCCCGCGGAGTAGCCCGCGTTCAGCGTCGGCCTGGCGCGTTGGGGTCGGACTGGGGCTGGGAGGCCGTGCGCTGGCGACTCTCGCCGCGCGTGCGCCGGGACTTGGCAGGGGTCGAGTCCAACGGATCGGCCAGCCCCTTGCTCAGCCCGTTGACGCTTGACCCCCGATCGCCTCGTCCGGGCGGGCCTAAGCTGAATCCCGACCCTCGCCCGAAGGGCAGGCGCAGGCCGGCCGGAGGATTGTCCCGGGCATTGTCTCGCGGGCCGAACGGACCCAGCCGACCCAGCCGGCTCTTGTTGGCCTGCGGCTTCTCGGGCGAGGCGGCCGGCTTGGGCATTGGGCTCAGCGGCCCCCAAGGCAGGCCGGGCGAGGGCGGCACGTGCTCCAGGCGAGGCCCCTCGCTCAGGCTTTGCTCGGCCTTCGCACCCGGCCCGTCCCAGTCCCCGGCGTCCTCCGGCAAGGGCGGCGGGGCGCCAGCGTCCCCGTCGGAAGGCCGCGCGACCGGCCGGGACGGGGCGGACCCACGGTAGCGGCCGGGAAGGATCCCCCGCGGCTCGGGATCGAGCGGCAGCGGCACCAGCGCGGGGGCGGTCGGAGCGTTGTCCGGCGGCGTCAGCTCGGGCCCTGCCACGAGGGGCTGTTCTGCTCGAAGCCCCGGCTGCCGAGGCCACCCCACCCCGACCGCCAGCAAAACCGCTACAATCGTCGCGCAGGTGAGACCCGTCTTCATGGCAGTCGTCCTCCTCGTGTCTCCTATCGACAGGAGGAATCCGGGCGGCCCTGGAAAAGCGCCCCGGCCAGGTGAGTTCGAGGATGGGTTTGGCCGTGAGGCAGCCAGGGAAAGCCGAGCAACTTGCGCCGCAGGCGAAAGACGTGACAGTCTGACCGGATGGAACGGCACAAGGAGATGGCGGGACCCTCTCAGGTTGCGGGACTCCAGGAGACCCCGGGGTGGCTGGTGGCCGCAGCGCAGCGAAGCCCCAGGCCCCCGGAATGCTGGGGCATCGCTGCGCTATGCCCCAGCCACCCAGCCGCCCAAGATCACACCCGGTCGGCTAGCGCCGGTTCCCTCGGGCCTTCTGGTACTCGTGGCGGACCGTGGGATCCGGCTCGAATCGTTTCGCTTCCTCCTCGGTGGGCAGGCGCAGCGGGCGAACCACCCGGAAGCCAAGGAACGTGGCGTCGGTCAGGTACCAGATGCTCTGCGGGATCTGCGGGTCCTGGAGCTTCCACTCTTTGGTCGAGCCGCGGCGGGCGGCGCTCCGCAACTGCTCCGGATCGTCCTGCCACGAGCCGCCGCGAACCGCGCGGGAAAACTCCTTGGTCGGCACGACGAAGGGGTCCTTCACCAGCTTGCCTGCGGCCTGCCCGTAGGCGTTCGGCACGTACTGATCCAGCACCCACTCCGACACGTTGCCGTGCATGTCGTGCAGGCCCCAGGGGTTGGGCTTCTTGGTCCCGATCTTGCCGTACCGGTCGTCGCTGTTCTCGACGTAGACGGCGTACTGCCCGAGCTTCTCCGGATCGTTGCCGAAGGAGTAGGCCGTGGTGGTCCCCGCCCGGCAGGCGTACTCCCATTCCGCCTCGGTCGGCAGACGGTAGTAACGGCCGGTCTTGGCGGTGAGCCACTTGCAGTACGTCTGGGCGCCGTACTGGGCCATGCAGACCGCCGGCCGGCGATCCTTGCCCATCCCGAAGGTCATGTCGGTGTACGGCGGGGTGGGCCGGGCCACGACGTCGGCGATCTCATCCCAGAACGTCGACTCCTTCTGAAGAACCCTGCGGCGCTGCTGGTCCAGCTTGAACGCCCACGTCTCGTATTCCTCCCACGTCACTTCGTACTTGCCCATCCAGAACGGCTCGAGGCTCACCTCCACCTGCGGGCCCTCGTCCGGGTTGCGGTCCTTCTCCCCAGGCGGGCTCCCCATCTTGAACGTCCCACCCTTGATCGCCACCATGTCGAACTTGATCTCGGTGCCCGGCAGGTTCTCGGTGTAGTTCTTCATCTCCGATTCCGTCTTGGCGACGGAGTCCGGGACCGGACTCGGTTTGGCGAGCCACTTGACCGACGGGGTATCGGAGTAGAAGTCCTCCTTGTCGTTTGGATCGGCCTGCTGCGGCGGGGCGACCGGCGCCTTTTTCTCCTCGGCTGCCGGCGCCTTCTTCTCCTCCGCGACTGGCGCCTTCTTCTCCTCGGCAACCGGCGGCTTCTTCTCCTCGGCCCGGCTGCTGCACGCCCCCAGCACCCCCACCACGAGCACGAGGGCACCGACCCGTTGAATTGCCGACTCAAGACGACGTAAGATGGTCATAGGGTTCGTCCTCTCCGGGAGATCGAGAAATGGCCTGCTCGATGAAGTCAACTCAGGTTGCAGACCCAGGCGTTCTATGAGAAGGCTAGCTTTCGGATGGCTCGTTGCGGTGGGAATGACGGCGGCCCCTCCGGCTGCCCCGAACCCGGCCAGATTTCAGCTCAGCCAGGTCGAGATGGCCGTTCCGTTCGAGCTGGTATTTTACGCTCCCGACGAGGCCTCTGCAAACCGGGCAGCCCAAAGCGCCTTCCGGCACATTGCCCAGCTTAACACAATCCTCAGCGATTACGATCCCGAGAGCGAGTTGACGCGCCTTTGTGCCACTTCTGGGGAGGGTCGATCCGTCCCTGTTAGCGATCCCCTTTGGCGGGTGCTCAGCCGGGCTTACCAGGTCGCCGACTTGTCGGACGGCGCCTTTGACGTGACCATCGGGCCCATGATCCGCATTTGGCGCCGCGCCAGGCGACTGCACGAGCTGCCATCCCCAGAGAAAGTGGATGCGGCCCGGCAACTCGTCGGGTATCGGCTCATGCGGCTTTACCCCGAGCACCACGGGGTTGAACTGAGAAAGAAGGGAATGCGGCTCGACCTAGGCGGTATTGCCAAAGGGTTTGCGGCCGAAGAAGCCTTGCGCGTGCTCGGTGAGCACGGGATCACCCGCGCCATGGTCCATGCGGGGGGGGATATCTGCTTGGGAGAGCCACCCCCGGACAAGCCGGGCTGGGTCGTCGCGCTGGTTTCCCCCCGGCACGGCGATCCACCGAGCGGGTACCTCTGCCTGTCGCGCTGCTCGGTGGCCACCTCCGGCGATCTGGAGCAGTATGCGATCATCGAGGGCCGCCATTACTCCCACATCATCGATCCGAAGACCGGCATTGGACTGACCGACCGCAGCCTGGCGACCGTCGTCGCACCCGACGGAATGACGGCCGACGCCCTGGCCACGGCGCTTTGCGTCATGGGCCCGGCGAAGGGGTTGAGGCTGGTGGAAAAGCTTCCCGGGGTGGCGGCGCGGGTCGTCCGGGCCGAACAAGGGAAGCCGGAAGGGAAGACCGAGGAGCACTTGTCCGGCCGTTGGAGGGACCTTCCGGTGGCCACGCCGGCTCTTCGGGGTGGCGGCGAGATGAGGCTGAAATCCGAAGCACGAGATCCGAAATCCGAAGCACGAAATCCGAAATAAATTCAAAGTCCCAAGTCCAAAGTCCCAAACGGGCACGAGCGGCCCCTTTCTGACATTCGTGCTTCGAATTTGGGTATTCTTTCGGATTTCGGATTTCGTGCTTCAATCAGATGAGCGGTCGGCGGGGACGACCCGGCCGCCCTGGATCGTGCCGAGCCGGACGGGCCGGGCGTTGCTGCCGAGCGTGTCCCAGCGGATCGTGCCGGCCACGCCTTCCCACGGGGACAACTGCCTGACGGCGTCGCCGATCCGGGCCCGGTTCAGGCCGGCCTTGCGGATCGCGGCGACCAGCAGGCCGATCGAGTCGTAGGTGCAGCCCGCGGCGTAGTCGGGCTCGCGCTGGAACCGCTTGCGGAAGGTCTCGCGGAAGCGGGCGGCCCGGGCCGCGCCTGCCGGATCGTCGGAGCGCGGGTCGTCGAGGAGCGGGAAGAGGACCCCTTCGGCCGCGGCCTTGGCCTCGGCGACGAATCGGCGGCGGCCGAGGCTCGCCCCGCCGAAGATCGGGCCCTCGAAGCCGGCCGAGCGGAGCGCGGTGACCAGCCGGGCCGAGTCGGCGGCGCTGCCGGCCACCATGACGCCGGCCGCTTTGGCCTGGAGCACCCGGGCCGTCAGCTCGCCGAGGTCCTTCTCGGGCTGCTGGAAGACGAAGCGGTAACTGGGCACCATCTGCCGACGAGCCAGGGCCTGCTCGGTCTTTTCGACCACCTGGCGGGCGTCGTGATCGGCGGCCGAGACCACGACCAGCGGCTTTCGGCCGAGCCGGGCGGCGATCGCCTCGGCCAGGACCGGGGCCTGGACGTGATCGCCCGGCAGGCAGGAATACATCCAGGCCACGTTGGCCAGGTTGGCCGAGCGGTCGGTGCTCGCCGGGCTGAGCAAGGGGAGTCGGGCCTTGGCCACGACCTGCTCGGCCAGGTGGGTCGTCGCCCCGTCGATCCCGCCGACCACGGCCCAGACGCTCTCCTTGTAGACCATCCGGGTGACGTGGGCCGCGCCGGCGGTCCAGGGGCTGTCGGACCAGCCGGCGACCAGCCGGAAGGGCTTTTTGCGATAGCCGCCCTGGCGGTTGGCCTCATCGAGGGCCAATTGGGCGGCGCACCAGAGGTCGCCCCCTTCCGGATGCTCGGGATCGCTGGGGCCGAAATAGCCGATCGGCACGTCGGTCACTTCGGCCGGCTCGGCGGCTTCGCGGCCGGGACCGGCGTACTCGGTCTGATGCTTTCGGGCGTCGAAGAAGGGCTCGGGCGGGGCGGCTGGAGCCGGCAAGACGGCCAGGTGCAGGGCCAGAACCGCGAGGGCCAGCGCGGCGACGGGTGGCACTGGCTGCTTGTCAGCCAGTGTTGCCGCGGGTGGCACTGGCTGCTTGTCAGCCAGTGTTGCCGGTGCCCGGCCCATGGCACCCGAACGACGAAACTCCAGGCCACGGTGTGATACGACTTCTTCGGCCATCGGCGATCCTGGCGGGACTTCGTCCCACCCTACGGTTCTGTGGCTCGCGCTCAGCGGGCGGTCGTTTGAACGGCCGGGGGCGGCTTGGCCGGGTCCGGCGCGGGGATCTTCAGGTCGTCCCGGGAGTAATACTTCCAGGCGCCCCCTTCGTACTTGGCCAGGTAGACGTCGCCGATGTCGTCCAGGACGGAGCTGAAGACGACGTCGCCGGTGACGCCTGGCCAGGGCTTGGTGCGGTAGGCGATGGCGTCGCGGATCTTGGCCCGGTTCAGGCCGACTGCCTGGATCGCCCAGAGGAGCATGTTCATGCCGTCGTAGGCGTGGGCGGCGTAGGTCTCGGCCTCTTCGTTGAACTTCTTGCGGAACGCCTGGCGGAAAGCGTCGAGCTTGGGGTCTTTTCGGTCAGGGTTCCAGGGGAAGCCGCAGATGACCCCCTCGGCGTTGGGGCCGGCCTCCTTGACGAATTCGTCGGAGGCGCAGCGGTCGCAGGCGAAGAAGGGCTGCTTCATGCCGCTGGCCCGCATCTGGTTGAGAATCATCGCGCCGTCGCGGCCGTCGCCCCAGTGGACCACGGCGTCGACGCCGGCCCTCTTGATCCGGTCCAGGTGCAGCGAGAAGTCCTCGGTGCCGAGCTGGTAGGCCATTTCCACGGGGACCGGATGCCCCACGCGGCGGCTGGAGTCGCGGAGCTGGCGCACGCCGAAGCGCCCGTAGCGGTTGCTGGAGCGGATGATCCCCACCTTGTTCAGCTTGAGCTTGTCGTAGAGATAGTCGGACAAGAGGTAGCACATCTGCCGGTCGTCGCCGATGCAGCGGGCGGTCCAGGGGATGTTGGTCTCGATGAAGGTCGGGTCGGTGTCGCCGGTGTTCATCATGAAGAGCTCGGCCTTCAGCGCCACGCGGATGGCAATGTGGCTGTTCGCCCCGTCGATCGTGCCGAGGATCGCCCAGACCGAGTACTTGTCGTCGTAGGCGAACTTGATGATCTCGTTGCCGGAGGAGCCCCACAGGCCGTTGTCGTTGACTTCGACCAACTGGAAGGGGACCTTGCGCTTCAGGTACCCGCCGCGGGCGTTGGCCTCCTCGATGGCCAGTTGGCACCCCTTGAGCATCTTCTTGCCGAGCACTTCCTCGTGGCTACGCCCGCCGGTGGCGACCGAGACGGTGGCCTCGATGGGGCCGATGAAGCCGATCTTGACCGTGTCGACGTGCTCCGGCTCGGGGATCGCCCGGCCGGGACCGGTGTACTCCAACTGTTCGAGAAAGTGCCGCTTCTCGGGACGTGCGAAGTCCCTGAAGGGCTCATAGCGGGAGGGGATGTGGGCGTACTTCTCGTCCTTCTTCAGCTCGAGGTTGGGGCTCCGGTACGCCCCCGCTGCATCGATCGCCTTGACGAGGCGGGCCGTCTCTTCGTCGAGCTCGACGGGGGACTGGCCGGCGGACGCTTTGGGCCCGGAGGCCGGCTCGGCGCCTGAGCAGCGGCTGGCAAGCAGCCCGTGGCACGCGGCGATGGCGCCGGCAATCGCCACGAGGAGAAAGGTGCGGGATACGTATCGCATGGCGGACCTCGCTTAAGTACGAATGAGTCGGTAGGGTGCGTGCTCGCACGCACGGATTACGTGTTGACAATCGGAGGCGTGCGTGCAAGCACGCACCCTACGGCTACTTGTTCTTGCCGGTGAGCCACTCGGGTTTCTCCTGGACGCCGCGGTAGTATCCGGTGCCGATGGCCTGGCCCAGGCCCTTGCTGGTGCCCACCCAGACGTCGTTGCCGTCGATGTCACAGCAAATGTTGAAACTGTGCGGCACGCCCTTTTCCATGTCGACCGTGTGGACGAGCTTGCCGTCGCGGTAGACCTGGGCCTTGCCGCGCAGGGTCTCGGGATCGCGGGTGTAGCTGACCACGCTCATCGTGGGGAAGTCGGCGATGACGCCCAGGCCCTTGTCGTGGGAGAACCAGCACTCGTTGGCGTTGCGGGCCCTGACGTTGTTGGTGAAGTCGCTGGGCAATCCGGTCTGGCTGGCGTAGAACCCCCGCCAGTTGCGCCGGTCGTAGCGGCACGTGCCGAAGTAGGTGGAGATCCAGAGGATGTCCTCGGCCTCGCTCGCGCCGGTGACGATGACGTGGATGATGCCGTCGTCGCGGAACAGGTCGATCTCCATCTCGCCGTCGGGATCGAGGTAGGGGGTCCATCGCTCGGTCTTCACGTCGAACTCCAGGCAGCCGCTCCCCCAGACGCCGAGGTGGATCCTCCCCTTGCCGTTGTAGCTGACGGCGTAGTTCCAGATCTCCTCCATGGGGGCGTTCTTCTCCGTGAAGGTGCTCCATTGGCCGGTGACCTTGTTGTAGCGATTGGCCCCCGCCGTGGTGGCTACCCAGACGTTGTCGTCCTGAATGGCGATGCCGTAGACCACGTCGTTGACCAGCCCGCTGTTGAGCTGGTGGAAGTGGTCGAACCGGCCGCCGCTGAAACGGGCGATCCCGCCGCCGAACAGGCCGAGCCAGACGTCGCCGGTCTTCGGGTCAACGTCGATGGCGGTGACGACCTTCCAGGGCAGCCCGTCCGTCTCGCCTTCCTGCTTCTGCCTCCAATTGCGGATCTTGCCGGTCCGCTTGTCGAGGCAGGCCAGGCCGTTCTCGGTGCCGATCCACACCCGCGGGCCGTCGGCCTTGACCGAAAAGACGTGGTCGTTGGGGAGGCCCTCCTTGGTGGTGAAGTGTTTCCAGTTGGTGTAAACGTAGGGCAGGCCCTCGGTGGCCTTGACGGGGAACGGGCTGGCGGCCGGCTGGCCGGGAGGCGTCTTGGGCTGGCCCGGCTTCGCCGCCGGTGCCTTGGCCGGGCCGGCCGGCTCCGCGGCCGCCACCGGGCCGATTCCACGAGTAAGGAGCAAGACGGCTAACAGGAGAAATCGCAGGGACGTCATCAATGCTCTCATAGCTGACTCCTCACGTGCCGGACGGGCCGGCGCCTACAACGTCTTAAGGTACTCGATGAGATCGTTAAGCTGATCCTTGGTCATGTCGTTGGTCGCCCCGTGTTTGTCGTCCTTGTTGTACTTCGTCCAGATCTCTTCCAGGGTCTCGGCCATGCCGTTGTGGAGGTAGGGGGCCGAATCGTAGATGTTGTTGAGGTGCGGGGTGTCGAAATCGGCCACGACGTCGAGCTCCTTCTTCGTCCCCACGTCGTGCCGGAGCCGATCGGTGTACAGCGGCGGGAAGTGGCAGCTCGCACACCGCTGCTCCTTGGGGATCAGCGATCCGTCGTTTCGCCGCGTCCGCTCGAAGTTCGCCTTTCCGCGCCGCTGGGCCTCGGTCAGGGGCGCGCCCACCGGGCGGTAGCGGTTGGGCGGCCGGGGGATCGTGCAGATGTAGGTCGAGAGGGCCTCGAGCTCCTCCTTGTTGAACGGCTGGATGCGGGTGAAGAACACCGCCAGCCGGGCCCCGCACTGGCGCTCGAGGCTCGGGTTGGTCCCTTCCCATTTGAACGGTGCGGTATCGAGAATCCCCCGCAGCGTGCGGTTGTCGACCGGCCCGTTGCCGATCCCGTCGGGCATGGTGTCGTAGGTCAGCCCGTCGATGTGGCCGTCCGGATGGCAGGAGTGGCAGGACAACTGCCGCTGGAAGGTGCGCTGCGCGCTGTTGAACACCCGCTCGCCGAAGCGGGTTTGGGTGATCTCCTTGGGCCCGCCCAGGTCGATCTGCCCGACCGGCGCAAGCCGGCCGAGATCGATCACCGTGAGCGAGTCTTCCAGCGAGTTCGCCGTGTAGGCGAGCTTGCCCTGGCGGTCGATGACGATTCCCCGCGGGCAGATCCCCGTGGCAATGTGCCCGACGACGAACTCGGTCGCCTTGCCGAGGTGGTTGGGGAGGATCTTCTCGCGATCCTCCGGCGCGGCCTTTTCCAGCATGCCGAGGAGCTTCTCCAGGTCGACCACGGCCACGCGATCGGTGCTGGAGCTGGTGACCAGGGCCAGCCGGCCGTCGGGCGTAATCTCCACGTCGGCCGGATCGGGGAAACACATTCCCGGCTCATCCAGGAGCACCTGGTCGAGGCGGCCGTCGGCCCAGACAATGCCCAGGCCGTTGGTGATCGTCCAGCCCTGGAGCATTCGGGTCATGGGGACGAGGTTCTTGGTCCGCAGCAGGGTGGTCAGGGCGTACTTGCCGCTGGGGTGCCAGGCCACGCCCTGGAGCAAGTTGGCGCCGTGGACCACCGCCCGGTCCTCCACCCCCGCCCGTTCGGTGTCGATCAGCGTGACCTCGGAGATCGAGGGCTTGCGGAACGGGACGAAGCGGGGAAGCTGGTTGGTCACGGCAATCTCTAGGCCGTCGGGGGAAAGGGCCAGCGACCAGGGGCCCCGGCCCGCCGCCAGCCGCTTTGTCTCCGTAAGCGTGCCCGTGTCGATCACCGAGATGCTGTCGGACGACGTGTTCAGCACGTAGAGGGTCTTGCCCGACCGATCGGTGAGCACGCCGTGCGGCTCGTCGCCGACCGGCAGCGTGGCGACGACCTTGCGGGCGGCGACGTCGATCACCGAGACGGAGTCGTCCAGCCGGTTGGAAACGTAGGCCCGCCGGCCGTCGGGGCTGAAGCACACGTCCTGGGGCTGCCCGCCGACGGCGATCTCCGCCGTCTTGCGCCGCGTCGCCACGTCGACGACCACCACGCTGTACCCGGCCTCGCAGGTCACGTACAGCTCCTTGCCGTCGGGACGCAGGGCGAGGTTGATCGGCGTCTTGTAAACGGGCTTTTCCACCAGCTTGAGCTTCTCGGTGGGATGGGCAATCTCCTTGACCGCCGTCTCGTAGTCGAAGGGCTTGCCGTGGGCCTCGGCGTGGCACGCCTGGCAGGTCTGGGGCGAGACCTTCTGGAGGCCGGCGGCCGCGGCGGCGCCCTTGTCCTTCATGACCTTCTCCGGGGAATACTCGCTCCCAGGACCGTGGCAGGCCTCGCAGCTCACTCCCTCGTGGGCCGAGAACGACTCCCGGGCCCCGCCCGCCGGCTGCTGGTAGCCCGTCGCGTGGCACTTCAGACACGCCGGGCTGACGCGGGGGTCCTCTTTCACGCCCACCTGGGCCGCGATCTTCTCCGCCTCGCCGGTGCCCAGAACGGCGTACGCCTGCGCGTGCTTGCTGGTCCGCCAGCGGGTGTACTGGAAGCCCGTCTCGGGCCCGTGGTGGCACTCGGTGCAGCCCTTCACGCCGATGTACTTGGCCTTGAGCTTCTTATCGACGGGCCGCGGCGGGGGCACCAGCTCCTTGTGGACCCAGTTCTCCGGGACCGGATGGGCGATCTTCGCCAGCGCCTCCTTGACGTCGACCGGCGGGCGACCCGGCACCCGAAAGTGCGAATCCTTCTTCTCGTGGCACTTGCGGCAGTCGGCTTCGGTCGGGATGTTCAGGCCGGCGCGGACCGCCCGATCCCGGTCCATCATCACCTTGACGTCCATGTACTCGCTGCCCGGGCCGTGGCACTTCTCGCACTGCACGCCGTCGCGCAGCGAGAACGTCTCGTCCTTCTCCCAGTCTTCCGCCTCGGCCCCGGTGGCGTGACAGCCCAGGCACATCGCCGACTCCTCCGGGACCATGGGAATGCCGCTGAGCTCGGCGATCCGCCGGGCCTCCGGCGTGGACAGGCTCGTGTACGCGCCGGCGTGCCTGGAGAAGTACCACCGGGTGAACTGGTCGCCGATGTGGCGCCCGTCGTGGCACTTGGCGCACTCGCGGGCCCCGACGTACACCGGGTGCCTCTGCCGCTCGGCGCCGCCGGCCGGCCGCGCCGCAATCGCCCCAAGCGGCAGCAACAGCGCGAGCAATCCCACGTACCCAGTCGGCCTCAGCGGCATGGCGCGCTCGCTCCCCTTATCGCTTCTCGGATGCTTCACTCTTTTCTTTGGGATCAGTCGTCCGGTTGAACCACCTTGAGGATCTGGTCGGCGGGCACGTCGGTCCGTTGGGTCTTGCGCCCGTTAGGCCAGCGGATCTCGACGCGGTCGGCCTTCGCCGCCTTCCCCAGGCCGAAGTGGGCCCGGGGATCGGACTGCGACATGTACCCCTGGGCCAGCGCCACGTCGGCGATCTGGACCAGCGTGCCGGTGGTCGCCGTGACCCGGGCGCCGACGGCGTCCGACTTGCCGTTGGGCCTCTTGGCGGCGATGGTCAGCCAATGGTTGCCGCTGCCGCCGTCGTTGTGCAACAGGCGGGGGGAGTCGTTGAGGTTGACGACGATAAGGTCCAGGTTGCCGTCGTTGTCGAAATCCGCGCAGGCCGCGCCGCGGCCGACGTACTTGCGGTGAAAATAGTCGCCCGCTTGCCGGGCCACGTCGACGAACTTCCCCGTGCCGTCGTTGCGGCAGAGCACGGCCTCCTGGACGTATTCGTGGTGGGCGTTGCCGTTGGCCTGGAAGAAGTCGAGCCAGCCGTCGTTGTCGTAGTCGAACAGGGCCGCCCCCCAGCCGCTGTACTGCGCGACGATCGTCGCCAGGCCGACCTCGGTGGTCGTGCATTCGAACATGCGGTTGCCCAGGTTCTGGTAGAGCGAGCCGTAGTTGATCGCCGGGACAAAGATGTCCATCCAGCCGTCGCGGTTGAAGTCGCCGACGATTGGGCCCATCGAGGAGACCGACTGCCCGTTCTGCCCGAAGGCCAGGAACCGGACCGCCGCCTCCTCCTTGAACTTCCCCTTGCCCAGGTTGTGGTAGAAGTTGTTGGCCATGGCGTCGTTGGTGACGAAGACGTCCAGCAGGCCGTCGTTGTCCAGGTCGACGATCGCCACGCTCATGCCCCGGCCCTCGGGGTTCCACATCCCCGCCTCCTTGGTCACCT
>Ga0315290_10001086_pt1 | contig 18589 bp, 6 predicted proteins | sample YL17G12_0_MG_FD_203627 | JGI IMG/M metagenome (GOLD analysis project Ga0315290, IMG submission 203627) | Sediment microbial communities from Yellowstone Lake, YNP, Wyoming, USA - YL17G12_0 | ecosystem: Environmental > Aquatic > Freshwater > Lake > Sediment | place: USA: Wyoming | collected... | reverse complement strand
GCCCTCTACCTGGGCCGGCGGTTCTTCGTGGTGCCGGCGGTCGCCTGGACGATGCTGAACGCCTCGCTGTTGTTTTTGGGCCTCTCGCTGGCCGACGCCGAGTTCGCCCGCGTCGTCCTCAAGCCCGACAACGTCCCCATCGTGGCGATGGTCTACCTCTTGGGCTTCTTCGTCTGGCTCGGCGCGGCGCAGGCCGTTAAGAACGACGAGCGCATGGCCCGGGGCGAAGGGCCGGTCGAGAAGCAGTTCGCCGAACCGGTCCTCGTGTGGCCCGACCTGGTCTACATCGAGCTGATCTCGATGGTCCTGCTCTCTGTCGTGCTGGTCGCGTGGTCGATGGTGCTGCGGGCCCCGCTGGAGCAGCCGGCCAACCCTGGGGTCACGCCCAACCCCTCGAAGGCGCCGTGGTACTTCCTCGGCCTTCAGGAGATGCTGGTGTTCTTCGATCCGGCGATGGCGGGGGTGATCTTTCCGGGGCTGATCATTTTCGGCCTGGCCGCCGTCCCGTACCTCGATCGCAGCCCCGAGGGGAGCGGCTGCTACACCATTGCCCGGCGCCGGCCCGGCTACCTGATCTTCCTGTTCGGCTTCCTCCAGCTTTGGATTTTGCTGATCGTCATCGGCACCTTCTTCCGCGGGCCGAACTGGAACTTCTTCGGGCCGTACGAGCCCCGCGACCCCCACAGGGTGCTCGCCCTGAACAACGTCAGGCTCTCCGAGTACTTCTGGGTCCTGGGGCTCGGCCGGGCCCTGCCCCAGGTGCCCGACGGCGCCGGCGTGCTCGGCCGCCTGGGGGCGGTCGTCTGGCGGGAAGTGGCCGGGATCGTGCTCCTCGGGCTGTACTTCGCCGCGCTGCCGGCCTGGCTGGGCCGGACGGCCCTGCGAAAGGCTCGCCGCAACCTGGGCCGGGCGAGGTACTGGATCATGGTCCTCCTGCTGCTGATGATGCTCGCCCTGCCGCTGAAGATGATCCTCCGCTGGACCGTGAGCCTCAGCTACGTGGTGAGCATGCCCGAGTACTTCTTCAACTTCTAAACGGGTTCCCGAGATTCCGGGAGGCCACACGCATTGGGTCTGTAGGGAACGCCCTCCGTGGCGTTCCTCTGAAGCACCCGACAGCGCGGAACGCCACGGAGGGCGTTCCCTACAGAGCTAGGGGCCCCCTGCCGTGGGGTCCTGTCCTGCGATCTGGTTCCCCGACCTTTTCGGCTCGACCGGATGAGCCGCAATTTGGGCCGAGGCGTTAGGGGCGGAGTCTCGCGGCCCGCCGGATCGATGCAATCCAACCCCGATCTCGCGTCCGGCAGACCGGCCCTGACGACCTTGGCTGTCGCGCTTGGCGTAGCGAATCTGGCTGTCGCCAGCATTGTGTCGAGCCGGGGAGAAGGCCTCCCGCGCCGCGGACCGGGTCGCCGATAAGAGGGGTAGGATCGACCAACTTGCGCGACGGGGATGAATCAGGAAACACTTATGAACAACGGTACTTTTCGGGTGGTGACCCGCGGCGCCGACGGCCAGCTCCGCATTCGCGACTACGACACGCCGGAGGACCTGCTGAAGCGCCACTTGCAGGTGGGCGTCGACGACTGTAGCACCGATTTGACCCTGCGCGGCATGCCGGTGTTTCGCGGCCTGATCGGGCCGATGCCTGAAGGGAGCGAAGGGGGCAACGTCGTGCGCTACGAAACCCCCGAGGTCTTCGAGACGCTGACCAAGGAATGGGGCACGGCGAAGCCGATGCGGCCTCATCGCCTCCGCTCTCGCGTGTTGAGCTGAAATCGCTTGACACAGGCGCGGTCTTTGCCTAATCTGCGGGCAGGCCGCGAGGGACCCGTCGGCGCTTGCCTCGGCAGCGACAGGGCTCTCGGCCAAGGAGGGACGACATGGCCCAGGCCGCCAAGCCGCAGCGGATCCTCTCGAGCATCGCCCCGATTCGCATCGCCGATTTCGGCGGGTGGACCGACACCTGGTTTGCCAAGTTCGGCCGGGTGTTGAACGTCGCCGTCTATCCTTGCGCGGAGGTGCAAATCCGCGTCTACCGGCGAAGCGCCGATCACCCGCGAGTCGAGATCTACGCCGAGAACTACGGCGAGCGATACACCCTGGAAGACGTGGGGGGAGCCTACGACCGCCACCCGCTCTTGGAGGCGGCGCTCGACTTCATGGGCGTACCCGACGACGTCGCCCTCGAGATCGACCTGTTCAGCGAGGCGCCGGTGGGCTGTTCGACCGGGACCAGCGCGTCGGTGAGCGTGGCGCTGATCGGGGCGTTGGACCTGCTGACGCCGGGCCGGCTCACCCCGCACGAGGTGGCCCGCGCCGCCCATCGCATCGAGACCGAGCTGTTGCACCAGCAATGCGGGGTGCAGGACCAGCTTGCCTCGGCCTACGGGGGGATCAACTTCATCGAGATCCTCGATTATCCCCACTCGGTCGTCAGTCCGCTCCACCTCGCCCCCGACGTCCTGTGGGAGCTGGAGCAGCGCCTGTCGCTGGTGTTTCTGGGCCAATCGCACAGCTCGTCGAAGGTGCACCAGGTGGTGATCGCGGAGCTGGAGGACTCGGGCCCGGACTCGGAGAAGCTTCGGCCGCTGCGCAAGACGCCCCTTCGGGCCCGCGACGCGCTGTACGCCGGCGACTTCGCCGCGCTGGGCAAGACGATGATCGAGAACACCGAGGCCCAGGCCAACCTGCACGCCGACCTGGTCAGTCCCCGGCACCAGGCCGTGATCGACCTGGCCCGGCAACACGGGGCCATCGGCTGGAAGGTCAACGGGGCCGGCGGCGACGGCGGCTCGGTCACCCTGTTGAGCGGCCCGAAGGCCGCCGAGAAGCGCGAGATGCTCCGCAACGTCCAGGCCGGCATCCCCGGGACGCAGAACATCCCCATCAATCTCAGCCCGCTGGGAGTCCGCGTCTGGGATACGCCCATGGGCTGAACAGTAGATAGTAGACCGTAGACTGTAGGGTGCTTGGACGCACGCGATTCTGCGGGAAAACGCCGCGCGTGCGTGCAAGCACGCACCCTACGCCTTCTCGCCAGTGCCGCGGCGTGAAGCACGGGCAAGATGCCCGTGCCACCCAATCGCGTTTCAGGCCGGGGGCGCCGCCGGCTGAGCGGGTCGCAGGGCCCGGCCGCGCAGCACCAGGATCACCCCCGCGCCGAGCAGCACCAGCGCCGCCGCGAGGAAGCCAGTCAGCAGGGCCAGCACTCCCAGGCAGACCAGGAGGATCCGTCCGAGCGGCCGGTCAAGCCAGCGCAAGGCCCCCCGGCGCAGCAAGCGAACGATGCCCAGCACGACGACAAGGAGGACCGCCACGGCGGCCGTGCGCCCACCCCGGGTGAGCATGCCCTGGGAGACCTCCCAGCCGGTGATCTCGACGTCGCCGCCGGGGGTGGTGAACAGGTAGACCTTGCCTCGCTCGGGCAGGTTGACGTCGAGGCTGGCCAGCCCGGTCAGCCCGGTCCGCGTGACCTGCCTCTCGCCCATAACCACGCCCGGCCCGGCGCCGTCGACGCCCGGTCCTTGGCCGGCGGCGCCCAGGCCCATGTCGGCGAGCGCGCTATGAAGCGCCGCCACGTCCAGGCGGTCGTGGAGCTTGACGACCCTCGGGACGTCCGTCTGATCGGAAACATCGGAAGCGCTGTCAAGCTGCGTCAACAGCCCCTTGATCGTCGCCTGTTGGTCCGGACTGGCCAGGACGACCAGATTCTTGGTGCGCGGGTCGAGGCTGACCTTGGCGTCCGGCATCAGGTCCTGGACAAGGGGAACGACCGCCCGCCCGTCAACCGCCGTCAGGGGATAGACCTGCACCTGGGGCGTCTTGTCCAGCGAGGCAGCACCATGTTGCACGGCCGTCCCCTTGAGCGCCGCCCGGCCTTGGAGCCTCTGCTGGTAGCGCTCGACCACGTTGCGTCTTTCCCCGCTCCGTTCCGACTCCTCTCCATCGGCTTGAGCCGGCTCTCTGGGCACGGCACGTGCTTGCACGCCCTGGATGGCGGGCCCGAGGATCTCCTTCTGGTCCGGCCGCGACTTGTCCTGCCCCGTGACGATCCGCTGCTGACGGCCCTGCTGCGCGCCGGCGGCCTGACCGCGCTGGTCTCCCTCGCGCGCAGGCTGGGCGCCGGGCATCGGCGCGCCCGGTTGCGGGCCTGCCTCCCCGGGCAAGCCCGCGTTCCGCAGCTTGTTTTTGTCGAGCCAGAAGGGGTTGAGCTCGGCGCCGGGCTGGGCCGGGGTTGTGGCCGCCGGGGCTGCGCGAGAGTCCCAGTTGGCGCCGAGGTTGGCCACGGCGTCGCGGGCACGCTCGACCTTCTGGCCCAGGTAGAGGTCGTTCATCCGCCTGCGGTTGTCCTCGAAGACCTCGCCTTTGGCCGCCGCCTGGCCTTCCCGCTGGAGCTCCTCCTTGGCCAGGCGCGCGACTGCCGTGTTTCCGGCCAACTCTTGCTGGACCATGGCGTTCGCGTTGCTCCTGAGGGCGGCCACCGTGGAGTCCGACGAATCGACGAAGGCCTTGAGGTTGTAGGAGGCGCGGGCGCGGGCGAAGGCGTCGTCCTGCCGGGCGATGTCCATCAGCCGCTTGACCGCCTTGGTCTGGTAGGACAGCCGGCCCGCCACTAGGTCATCTTCCCCGGCGGCCTGGCGCATCGTGCCGGTGAAGCGGAGCCACTCGAACGTCTCCGGGAGGTAGAGCCTCACGTGGCTTTCTTCCACGGCGACGTTCATGGTGTGGGGCAGGGGGAAACGGACCGAGCCGATCGGCCCGAGCGCACGGACCCAGCCGCCGTACTTCAGCACGACGGGATAGTCCGAGTCGCCCGCGGCGGTCTTCACCAGCGGAATGAGCACGCGCCGGGGATCGGCAACCCCGGGCACGCGCGTCGGCTTGACCGGGGCCCGGGCCACCTGGGCCGTCCACAGCACGGCCCCTTCCGGCAGCTCGACGTCGAGCGACTGCTCGGTGGCGTTGTTCATCCTCAGCAGCGTCGTGGCCCGATAGGCCCCGTGCGCGTCCACAAGCAAGGTCGTCTCCGCCAGGCCGATTCGCGCCCCGGCGGTCTCCAGGGCGGGTCGCGCGCGGGTCCGGAACTTCAGCTCCGGGGCCTTCGCGCCCGACTGCACGACGAACGCCTGGGTGATGCCGCCCCGGGGACCCTGGAGAATCGCCTGGAGCACGCGCCAGGCGTCCTGCTGCCGGCCGATCGCGTCCATTTCGACGGGCGCCTCGACCACGACTTCGTCCCGACCGGCGCTTTGCAGGGCCACGAACTGCCGAATGCTCGTCAGCTCCATGTCGACGCGGGGAATCGGAGCGCTTTCGGGGGCACGGTCCGTCAAGGCGTCGCCGGCCGGCGCCTGGGCGGTCTCTTGGCCGCCCAGGCCCAGCAGGTGGTCGTTCTCGACCAGGACCCGGATCTTCCCACGGATCTCGTCCTGAAGCTCCAGGCGCACGCGGACCGGCGAGCCGGGCTTCGGGCCGATCGGCTCGGGCACGGGCTTCTCCCGAAGCATGGGAGCCTGAATGCGGCCGTCCTTCATCCGCGCCGGCAAAAGGAACGTCAACCGGCGGATCCCCGCCTGCTCGACGTTGAAGTCCAGGAGGATCGTCTCCTCCACCGCCCGATCGGTCACCAGGACGTTGGTTACCGTGTCGCAGGAGACCAGCGGCTTGCGCGGGACGAGACGGAGCGCGCCGCGGTAGCCGGAATTCCGGTACTCAAGCGCGAGCGTCGTGGTCTCCACCTGCTCGGGCTTCATCCAGGTGCGCATCCGGTCGCGAAGCACCGCCTGGCAGCCCTCGAGCCCTTCGGGCGTCACGTCGAAGCCCGGATCGGCCTGGACGGCGAAATCGCCCTGCTGCCGCTCGACGCTTTGCACGCCGATCTGGGGCAGCACGATGGGCTTGCCGGCCTGCGGCCGATCGAAGCTCCCGCGCAGCACCACCGGCACCTCCCCGAGCCGCCCGGCCGCCAGGTAGACCGTCAGCAGCGACCGCGGCTCCTGCCGGACCTGCGTCCATTGGAAATCGCCGGGCGCGGTGACCTGGTCGAGCCGGAGCCCCTCGGGCAGGAGCACGTCGACGCGGTGGATCGGCCGGTCGCGGACCTCCAGCACGATCCGGCTTTCCAGGCTCAGCTCGTGGCTGGCGATCTTCAGGATCGTTTGCACCTCGGCGGTCGTGCGCCCGGCGATGGGAGCCGCCGCCAGGCGCAGTGCGTACGGCGTGGTGGCGAACTGGTAGGCCTCGTAGGGCCGGATGCCCAACGGGCTGTCCTCGGCGCCCGCTCCGGCCGGTTGGCCGGGGACGGCCCCCGCCTGGCCTGGCGCGGCGGGCGGCGACCCCGGGACGCCGGTCTTCGCCGCCAGGTCGGTCCGCGTCAGCCGTTCCAGGCCCAGGGTCCGCACGTCCAAAAGCGGACTGCGGCGCACGGTCAGCCGGCCGCCCTGGAGCGCGGCGTCGGCCACGGCGACCACGGGGGCGTCGAATTGGGCCAGCGGCTCGGCGCCCACCGCCCCGGCACGCCAGAGCCGCACCAGGAGCGATTCGCGGTCCCGGGCCGCCTTCAACAGCGACACCTCGACCGACTGCCGGCCCGCCTCCTTGCGGATCTCCCAACCCCGGACGTTCCCCCCTTCGACCTTCTCGACGAGGTACTCGGCCGGGACGTTGAGCGTGAACGATTCCCGCTGCGTGCGGCGGAAGTCGAGCTCGACCTGCCACACCAAGCGGAGCCCGTCCTCCTGGACGTCGAGCACGGCGTTGGATTGGGCCGTGAGGCTCCGGTCGACCTGCCCTTCGGCCACCTTGGGCCGCCACTGGAGCAGGAGCTTGCCGCCCGGGGCTAGCGCCGTCTCGATCCGCTGGCCCGCCTGCTGCGTCTCGTAACTGCGGCGGTCCGGCACGTCGCCCAGGCGGACCTCGGTCTGCGCGTCCGGGGCGACCAGCGCCAGGCTCGTCGCCGGCGCCCAGGGGATCGTCCCTTCCACGACCCGCCAGCCGCCTCGCCGCTCCAGCTTCATCCGCACCGACAACTCCAGCCGATGCCTCCCCTTGCCGGAGACCTGGACGGCCAAGGTTGCCTCCGGTGCGGGGACGACGCTCAGCCGGGCGGGCTTCCCGTCGACCTGCGCCCGGGCCAGCACCCCCCCGCCCAGCGCCAGCGGCACCTGAACGAACTGCTCGGAGAGCACGTCGATCTCCATGTGCCCCTCGACCAGCAGGTAGTCGTCGCCCTGGAGCGTGGCCGCATAGGAGACGCCCCCCAAGCCGTACGGCGCCGGAGGCGGCTTCACTTCCAGCTTCCTGTCCGGGTAGGCCCGGTTCCAAAGCTCGACGTACTTGCCGTAGGGCACAAGCAGCCGGTCGGCGTCCTGGACGCCGGTCCTCACGTCCGGATCGTAGGGCACGAGCACGGCGTCTTCGGGCACCTTGACCGGCTCGGGCGGCTCGACCACCTGGATGACGTACCGGCCGGTCTTCGCCGAGGGCGGCTCGGCCGGGAAGGCCGATCCGGCCAGCAGGCCAACGATGAGCAAACCGGCGGCTGCCGCCGCCGGCCGGCGTGCGTCAGATCGACGTCGGACGATGAATGGAACGAGCCACTTGATCACCGCGGCCAGAACGTAGTAGGGGACCAAGAGGCAGGCGGCAAAGACGACGAGGTTTGCCGGCGCGGCCAGCCCCACCCCGCCGGGCACCAGCGGCACGAGCGTGCCCAGCACCACGACCAGGACGATCAGCCGGGTCTTGGTGCGGATCGGGCGGTTGGTCCGGGCCAGGCCGACCAGGCCAACCCCGAGCGCCAGCCCCCAGCCGAGCAGGTCCAATCGCCGGCGGTCGACCAGGGTGATCTCCAGGCGGGGGTCCACCCCGAGACTCGTGAAGGTGAATGTCCGGTCCTCGACGTCTGGGCTCTTGGCCAGGTCGATCTGGAGGCTGCTGAATCCCTCCAGCCGCTTCTTGTACGTCGTGGGCTTCGGCTGGTCTTCTTTTGCCTTCACCGCTTCCGCCGCTTTCTCCGACGTTGGGGCCTCGGTGGCTCCCGGCGGAGGCTGCGGGGGCGTGGCCGGCTCCGGAGCGGTGGCGGGCGGCAGGGCCGCTTTCGGCTCCGGCTTGGCGGTGGTGGAAGAATACAATGCGTCCGCGGAGAAGAAGTTGCCCTCCCCCGCCTCGGCCGGCTTCTGTCCTGCGTAATCTGCTACCCCCTTACGCATCAGCGTCATGTCCCCCGGACCCGCTCGCCCGCTGGATGACGGGACCATACGTCGGGAAGCCTTGGCAGGGGCCGCCTGCTCGAAATGCTGCACGTCGTCGGCCGTGAAATAGGGCGTTTTGGCGGTGGCTGTGGTCTTGGCAACGGGCCGTCGGGCCGCCTCCCGGGCGGCGTAGACCGTTGGGAAGATCGACCCGCGCCATAGGAACAGGCCCGCGGCGGCCTTGGCCGCGGTCAAGGCGGCCGGCTCCGGCGCCTCCAGCGGGGTGACCACCGTCCCCCGGCTCCGCACGAGCTCGTACCCGCTCGGCAGGATCACGTGCCACGCCAGGTCGGCCACCGGCACCTCCTCGGGCGCGGCCTGGCGATCGGCGCGGAACAGCAGACGCGGGGCGGGGAGGCTCACCGTGCCGGTCAGGGCCATTGCCTCGACCGGCGTCTGGTAGATGACCTTCAGCCGGCGCACCTCCCCAGGCATCGCCGCGGGAAGGCTCACCAGGATCCGGCCCTCCTCGCGCTGCGGCTTCAGCGGCTTGTCGTCCAAGAGGACCGACCACAGCTCCGAGCGCTTCGGGTCGGGCAGCTCGATCTGGAGGTACAGGGCCTTGGTCCGCAGCGCGAACTCGGCCGAGGTCTGGCTGACGCCCCCGGCCGACAACGCCGTGTGGAGCGTTGCCTTCTCGACGATCGTCGGGTAAAGCCCATAGCCGGGATGCCGGGCGACCGTGACCGACACGACGGCCGGATCGCCGGCGAATCCGAAGGCCCCCAAGAGCCGCGGTCCGGGCTGGTGCTTGGCGTCGACCAGCTCGCCGACGTCGACCCGCCGGGCGCGGGCGTCCGGAGTCACCTGGACGTCCAGCTCCGCGCTGCCCTCGACCGCCACCAGGCCCGACTGGTAGGCCACGTCCCCGGCCAGGACCAGCGGCAGGGCGAACGTCCCGGATTTCTCCACCGGGAGCGGCTGCTGGAAATCGACCCCCAGGCGGATCGTCCCGCGCCGGGGCTCCTCCAGGTGGACCGTCCAGCGGCGCAGCTTGCCGTCGTCCCTGCTCTGGAACTCCTTGATCTTCACGTTGTCCAGCCCGACGATCCTAAGCGCCGCGGGAGTGTCCTGGGGCAACAGCAGGCTGAGCTGCCTCGCCCGGGCCTCCTCGACGCGGTACACCACCTCGTAGTGCGCGGCCAAGGCGTCGGACTCGACGCGGAGGAACGAGAAGGTCCGGGCCGTGAGTCGCGGCCTGGCCCTGCGGATCTCGAGGGTGGCGGAGTACTTGGGCCGCTCGTAGCGATAGGCCAGGCTCGTGGCAACCCCGGCCAGGCCGTAGAGCGGCTTCTCGCCCTCGGCCAGCGGGGCCAGGCCCTCGGCCGACTCGGGGCGGACCAGCATGTCGTCCAGGGCGGCCACGGCCACCGCGCCCGCGTCACGCGTGGCCTTGGCCACGGCAAACACGGGGAAGGAGACCTTGGTCGATTCCCAGTCGCCCAGCCACCCCGAGGGCGTGCTCTTGGCCACGAAATAAACGGGCTGCTTCTGGCCCGGGGCGATCCCCTGAGGCAGTCGAACCTGGATCCGCCCCTGTTGGTCCGCCGTGGCGAACCGCTCGAACGCAAGCGGCTTCTCGTCCGGCCCGGTGACGCCCAGCACGTGCCATCCGGCGGGGACGGAGAAATCGAAGGCGAACAGCTTCTCCACGGCCGGGACCAGGAGGAAACAGCCGCGGACCTCCTGCGCCCGATCGCCCAGGGTCAACAGCACGTTGGTGCGCACGGTGAGTTCCGCGGGCGGCAGCGGGAAGCGGGCCTTAAGGCCGAATTGGGCCTGGGGGGCGTAGTAGGCCACCACGGGGCGAAGCGAAGGGGCCCCCGGCTCCGCCCGAAGCACCGACTCCGGGATCGCCCGGCCAAACACCGAGACGTTGATCGGGATCAGGCCCGAGGGCTCGATCGCCTCGGCGCCCAGCCGGTCCTCGACCAGCAGCCCCACGACGGCCACCTGGCCGACCACGTCGAGCGGCTCGAGGCGGGGCAGCGACCACTTGTCCAGCGGCGGACGGGGCCGCGTCGCCGAAAGGCTCAGCACCACGGTGTCGATGGTCGGCTCGCGGAGCTGGACGTCGAGCACGCGGCGCTGGTTCTCCGTCTCGATGGCCCAGCGGGAGACCAGCGGCGAGGCGACCTCGGTCACCTCGAACCCCTCGGGCACGACGAAGCGGAACCGGTCGATCGCCTGGTGCAGGATGCCCAGGGAGACGGTGGCGTGGAGCCGCTCGTAGGCCTGGGTCAGCTCGTCGACCAGGACGCTTCGGGCGACCACGGCCCGCTGCCGGCGCTGGAGCCGGCTGTTGAGCGTGAGGACCAGGGTGGTGTCGCCGCGGCCGGGGACGAGCTCGAAGCGGGTGAGGTTGGCCGCCGCGTCCACCGCCCGGCTGGCCACGCCCGCCCCGCTCCTGACCTCCACGTCGCCGGGAACCGTCAGCCGGAACCGCGCGGAGGCCGGCTGCGGCAGGCGGAAGGAGAAGACCTGCCGGGCGGCCGTGGTCTCCAGCGGCGCGACCAGCTCGAGGGCCAGCTCGTGCCGGCCCTTCCCTTCGACCAGCAGGACCAGCCGGCCGTCGCCGAGCCGGGCCAGCGACGCCGGCTTCCCGTCCAGCAGGGCCCGCCTGAGCCCCACGCCCGAGAAGTCCAGCGCCAGCGATTGCAGCCCGTCGTCGAGCACTTCGATGGAAAGCTTCCCATCCAGCCGGGCCCGCTCCTCCTCCAGCGTCGCCACGTAGTCGGCCGACAGCAGGAGCGCGGCCTCCGGCGGACGGCTTTCGGGCGCCTTCACCGCCTTGGCCAGGAGCGCTTCGTACTGCGCGCGCGACAGCAGAACGCGCTGCGGCTGGTTCTCCAGGAGCACGTCGAGATCGGCGAACGGGACGAAGATTTCCCGGACCAGCGGCCTGGGCTCACCAGCCCCGCCCGCCGGGACCAGCCACACAAAGACCGCCCATAGCACCAAGAAGACCTTACGCATGGCTGGGCCCTCCTTCCTCCTGGTCGGACGGCGCGGCGCTTGCAGCCGGCGGCGAGAACGGGCTTGAGCCGGGTGGAGCGGCTCCGGCGACCGCGGCCGCGGCGGCCGGGCCACACGGCACCCGGGACCGAGGCCGCGTCCGGGCGAAATACCAGCCCAGCCACACCAGCACCACGATCGCGAGCGCCGCCGCCAGCGTGCCGTTGAGCACTTGCCGCGCCAACGTCGGCAGGAACACCCCGCACAGGATCAAGACCGCCACGAGCGTCCCCGCGGCAAATCCCCGGGTCCTGACGCAGGCCGCCAGCAGCACCAGGCCGGCCGCCAGGATCGCCCCGAAGACCAGGCCCCGCAGGGCCGTCTGGTCCATCCGGCGGACCGCCAGCGCGCCGTCGTCGGCCGAGCTTTCATCGGGCGCGGCGGGCCTAAGCGCGGAGAACACGTACATCCGGCCGTGGGTGGGGAACGGGTCCTGCTTGATGCCCGGCTTTAAGCCTTCGCTGATCCACGCGGCCAATTCGGTGTCCGACGGGCGGGAGAGCGGCCGCCAGTGGCCCCAGGAGTCCAACCGCCAATCGTACTCCTCGGTCCACGGCCCGCCGTGCCCGAGCAGGGCCGTGCCTTCCGGCAGGTAGACCGCCAGGTACACCTTCTGCACGGCGGGGTCCTGGGGGAAATGCGGGTATTCCAGCCGGCGGCCTCCGGGCGGCATCGGGTGCCCGTAGCGAAGCTCCAAGAGCGCCGGCTCCTTGTCGTCGGAGCCGACGTTCACCAGCGGAAGGTAGAACTCCCCCTGCTGGCCGACCTCCAGCGTGACCGACTTGCCGTTGACCTGCGGCTGCACGTCGATCTTGGCCTCGGCGGGCAGGCGGATGACCAGGCGCTGCTCGGCGCTGCGGAGGCGGTAAAGGGCCTGGACAATGACCTTCTCCGACCCGGTGACCACCAGACGCACCAGCCCCCGCTCGATGCTGGTGTGCTTGATCTCTTCGAGCCGGTAGCGAGTGGCCAACAGCGCCAGTTGCCAGTCCTCGCCGTCGTGGAATTCCCAGGCCCGGGCCGCACCCGGGGCGCTGGCCCCAGGCATCAGGTCGCGCTGCGGATCGATGCCGCGCAGCCCTTTCTGCTGCTTTGGGTCGTCCTGCACGTCGATCGTCTCCGCCTTGGCGACCACGATCTGGCCCCACGCCTGATCGACCAGCCTCGGCTTCAGCCACGGCACGGGCACCGGGACGCTGCTCTCGACGGCCAGTTGGCCGATGTTCCGCTTCCACGTGAGCTCGATCTTCCCGTCGCCGAGGAGCTCCGACTCCCCGGTGAAGCTCCAGGCCACGTACCCGTTGTCGAGCTTCGCGGGGGCCGGCTGGATCGTCTCGTGGCGGAGCGTCGCCCGGCTGAGGTTCTGGACCTCAGGGGCCAGCTCCGCGGGCAGATCGATCCGCAGCGACTTGACCCCGCTGTAGAGGACGCTGTAGAAGAACGTCGCCCGGTACTCGATCTCCCCTTCCTTGACCTGGGCCAGGAGGAACTGGCGCACGGTAACCTGGGGCTTGCGGCGCTCGGCCGTCAAGGGGAGGCTTCCCGGCTTTTGCGTGTAGACGAAGGAGAGCACCGCCCGGCAGCCGGGGGCCTTCTGCGGCCGCGCCGGCTCCATCCCCTCCATGGCCTCCTTGATGGAGACGCTCCGGAAGGCGTCGGTCTTGTCGTGGTTGACCTGGAGGCTCTCCGGCGCCCAGACGATCAGCCGCCCCGAGGCCCGCTCCGCCGTTTCCGCCGCCACCGCCGGCAGCGGCAGGGGGATCTTGGCCGGGGTGCCGGTCGGACTCAGCAGGTCCGGCTCGTGCAGCTCCTTGTGCAACTGCACCTCGAGCCCGACTTTGCCAAAGGCCTTGCGCCCCAGGTTGACGATCAGGCGGGTCTTGTCTTTTCCCTCCAGATGGTGCGACTCGACCTGGGCCTCCTCAGCCCCGGCCGCCTTCCGGCCGCGAACCTGGCGGACCTCGAATCCGGCCGGCACGTCCAGCTCCAGCCGGAACACCCCCGCCCGCTCGACCGTGTAGATCGCCAGCAAGTCCATCGAGAGCCGCTCGGGAAGCAGCTCGGCCTCGACCAGGGAGTCGACCAGGATCCGCGCCTGGACCTTCTCGATGCTCAACTGGAGGTCATAGGGAACCGTCGCGTAGCGGTAAGAGAAGGCCCACGCCCCCTTGGCCAGCGCGGGGGGCAGCTCCGCCGCGTCGAGCTGCAGGAGGCCGCCGGAGCGGACCACCTCGGCGCGGATTCCCTCGGCGATCTGGACCACCACCACCCCCTGCTGCCGGCCCACCCCGACCGCCCGAACCACCGGCACCGCCAGGTCCGGCTGCTTCCCCTCCCGGGCGTACTTCTCCAACTCGACGATCACGTTCTGCGACTGCCTGGCCGCCTCGAAAAGCTGCACCGTGATCTTCTGCACCGCGCCGGCCTGCTCGACCGACCACTGCCGCACGTTGGCGTCGAAGACGTTGACCACCTTCTGATCGGCGGGCACCTCGACGGAGACCTGGCGCAGCTCGGCGCGGCTGATGGTATAGGCCAGCAGGGTTCGGGTCCGCGTGCCCCCCTCGTGAATCGACACCTGCTGCTCCGCCTGGACCGTGGCCAGGGCCTCCAACCCGGCCGCCCCTTCGGCCTTCGGCGTCCACTCGATGCGGACCGTCGGCGCCGCCCCGACGAACGCGAGCACAACGGTTTCCTGGGGGTTTTCCGCCGGCTTCGCAGAAGCCGGCTCGGGCTTCTTCTCCCCCGGTTTTGGCGCGGTTGGCTCGGGCTTCTTCTCCGCCGACTCGGGTTTCTTCTCCGCCGGTGTGGCGGGAGGCGGCTCGGGTTTCGGCTGCGGCGCCGTTGCGACCACCTCCGTGGCCGCGATCAGCGGGTGCAGGTTGACCTTCACTCCCGCCTCCGGAATCCGCACCTTCCAGCGATTCACCGGGGCTTGGGGCGCCTCGAACGCCACGCTGTTCTGGCCCGGGGCTCGAGCCACCGCCTTGGCGTACTGCAATACCAGCTCGAGCGTCTCCGGGCCCTTCCCCTTCTTCTCCACGAGGAGCTTGTACCCGGCCGCGCCCGCCGAGAGGATCCGCGCCGGCTGACCGCCGAGCGTCGCCTCGGTGATGGCCGTGTCGGCCAGTCGCAAGGGCACCTCGTTCCACCCCTCCCCGAGGACTTCGATCTTCATCACGGCCCGGACGCGAACGACGTCCTTGGAAGCGGTCGCCTCGTTGTCGATCTCCGTAATCAGGGCCCCCACCGGCGGCTTCGGCTCGGCCGCGGTTTCTCTTCTCGCCTGGGCGGCGTCCCACAGCTCGCGGAACTTCTCATAGGGAAGAAAGACCCCCCGCCCCTCCTTCTCGAACACCTTGCGGAGCTTCTCGTACGGGATGTAAATGCTCTGCTCTCGGAGGCTCTTGTCCTTCTCCCCCGCAGCCCCCTCTCCTTGGGGGGGCACCGCGGGCGCTGCTGCCGGGGCGGCAGGGGGCGCGCCGGGCGGTGCGCCGGGGGGCGCGGCCGACCGGCCCATCGACACCCCCATGACCCACAACATGCCCACCAGCACGACCGTCTTCACCGGGCGACTCAACGCGGGGCGCATGGCCGTTTCCTCCCCAGATTAACAGACTGTCCGTTTACGTCCGACCATCCACCAGATCAGGTGGATAGAACCCGTGCCTCGATTGGGGGCACTGCCACGATGAACCCTAGCGAGGCAGCGATCTTTCGGCGAGATAGTATACGTCGCCAGCACCGTTTCTGAGACGAGTCGATCTCGACAAAAGTTCTGTCAGGACTACTGTTTAGCCCGCATTTCTCAGTGCCGTGGAATGGATTGTCAATCCACCTCCTTATGAGGGGTGGGCAACCGGCCCGTCCTGAACGGCCGCCTTGGGGCCCGTTCGCCCGGCTGGCGAGGTCTCTGGCCAGCCTTCGCGCGCCCCTAAAGGGCCTACGACTGGGCCGATCGGCCATGCCTTCTGCCAGATTATCGCAGGGAAGGCCCTTGTCAATCTGTTGGAGTTCGAGGAATATGGAGTCTGGCTAAAAGAGGGAAACCTTTCCTTTGACATTGGCGGAGCGAACGGTGGGAATAACGGCATCGAAGAGAAGTCTCCCCATGGGGCATGTTGTTGGAACCCGAGGGCTCCTGACCCTCGGCGCGATGGGCCTGCTGGGCCTGTTGGCGTCCACCGCGACCGCCGGCACGGTCAGCTTCGGCAGTAGCGACTACCAGCTTCTGGCCTCCCGCGCCGGCTGGCATCGCACCCTTCCGAGCCCGTCCGGGTTAAGCCTGCAATCGACTTCCCGGGCCTACTCCACTTGGAGTTACGCGCCGGGCGGTTCGGGACAGACCGCGGGCAACACCTGGTCGGGCGGGGCTCCGCCTGCCGACAGCGCCAGCCTCTCGGGATTCGTGTGGCTCGACGTCGATCTCAACGGCAACTACGCCGCCCCCGACTCGCCGATCATCGGTGCCCGGGTCGCGCTGTTTCGGATGAGCGACCTGGACCAGCCCGTGGCCATGGTCAGCACCGCGGCCAACGGGACCTACCTGTTCAGCAACGTCGCCTCGGGCAGCTACGCCGTGGCCTTGTTCTACCCCAGCACGACCGGCGGCCAGGATTCCGTCGGCGTCCTGACCGATCAGAACAACAACCCGGTGACCACCGGGGCCGGCACGCTGCTGGCGGCCAAGGACATGATCGTCAACATCGCGCTGGGCAAGGGCTATCAGGGCACGAACTACAACTTCGGCGAAGTCGTGGCCCCGATTTCCAAGCGGCTGTTCCTGACGCCGGAGCCGGGCTCGCTCGGGCTCCTGGCCGCCGGCCTGCTCGGCACCGGTCTGGTCTGGCTGCTCCGCCGCGCACGGCGATGGTGAGAAATGCAGGCTAGAACCGCAGCTCCGCCCCGAGGTTGATTCCCTGCGCCCAGAGCCCTGACGAAATGGCCGGAAACGTCGGGTACGGCAGGGAAGGATCCACCGTGGGCGGGAAGTTCCCGGTATCGAGGTTCTGGTCGATCTGATCGGGCGAGCGCATGACCTCGGGCCAGTACAGGATGGAGTAGCCCAGGAACGTCCTGAGCCGCTCGGTCCACTGGTAGCCGATCTCCACGCCGAGCTGCGGAATCATCACAAACCGGTCCCGCTCGTAGGTCCCCACGTTCGTCCGGCCGGCGTAGATCCCCTCTCCGAACAGCTCGGTCGACTGGCCCGGCGGCGTGATCGAGGTGCTTCCGTCGATGACCACGGTCTGGTGCTGGTTCCCGAGGGCCACCTTGGCCAGGACCTCGAGCGACCATCGGCCGCGGTGCGTCGTGGCCACGAAACCCAGCTCGGCCCCGTGGAACTCGTTGCGGGCACGGAAGCTATCGGTGATCAGGAAGGCCGTTCCGGGCAGGGCGCCCTGCGGGCCGGAGATCAGGTCCTCGTGGATCGTGATGCTGTCGGTCAGGCTGTACCAGCGGTACCCGACGATCAGGTCGACCCGCTGTTCCCGGCGGCCACAAGGGTCTGCGCAGGGATCGGCTTCCCAGCAGCACAGCGGATGCCGCCCCCAGATGCCGGCCGATTGGAAGGTGTCGCGGTACTCGACGATCACCTTCCCGATGAGGATGCCGGGGTAGGAGACCAGCTCGGCGGCGTAGCGCGGTGCCGCCCCGGGGATCGGCTGGCCGGCGCCGTCGCGGGGCAACAGATCGAAGAAGGGCCGGGAGATGATCGGCGTGTCGGCCCTCGGACCGCTGTCGTAGCCGGCCGACTGCTGCCCGACGGTGAAGTAGTCTCCCTCGAGGGCCCAGCCGCGGCAGCCGCCCAGCGCGGCGCCCAGCCGCACGCGGACGCCCGAGCGCATCAGGTCGCCGGCCGGGGAATCGCCGAAGAGGATGGTGGTGCCCGGCTCGCCCAGCACGCCGGCCTGCGATTGCGGCGTGTTCGGAGGGCTCCCGGTCACCAAAGGCGGAAGCTGGACCCCGCTGAGCCACCACATCAGGTAGTCGGCGCGGACCCAGAATCGTTCGGGCAGGGCGCAGAAGGCCGCTTGAGGGTCCGGGCAGGCGCATCGATCTACGCCGCCACACCCTCCGCAAGGGCCCGTGGTGGGGACCCAGGACCCCGTGGGTCGGTCGGGCACCAACTCTGTGTGGGGAGTGCCATCGCACGGCCGCAGCCCCGACCAAGGGCCTTGCGCTGCCACCGGGCTGGCCCACGCCCACCCGATCAGCCCCATGGCAAGTACCGCGACCCCCGCAGCATGCCTTGTCATATCGCACCCCCCTCCGTGGGAACCGTGGTGACGAGGTGGACTATCCTTCCCGGGGAAGAGACCACCCCGTTCTTTTCATCGGCCTCAACGGAATCCAGCGTGAGATGGGTTGGAGTGCATTGGTGCGTCCGGTCTGGGGCATCAGAATCCTCGCCGCAATAAAACGGGTCGTCTAGGGTGACTGCAAAAGATGGGCTATCTGTCCTAATGGACGTTGCCGCCGTGGCAGCGGGCCGCAAGGTGTTCCCGTAGGACGGGTTGGTAACCCGTCCCGTAGTTCCCGTAGGACGGGTTGGTAACCCGTCCCGCATAAGGACGGATTGACAATCCGTCCTACGGCGGTGAGAAATGCGGGCTAGCCCAAGCGGCCGCGTACTCCCGTTTCAAGGGAAGCAGGACACCAGCAGCGATGACGTCTGCCCGAGCAACCTTCTCGCAGGCCCTAAGCCAGCGCGTGCTGGTCTTCGACGGGGCGATGGGCACCGAGCTCTACCGGCACCACGTGTTCGTCAACCGGTCGTTCGACGAGCTGTGCCTGTCCGACCCGGAGTTGGTCCGCCGTATCCACGCCGAGTACGCTAGCGCCGGGGCCGACGTGCTGACGACCAACACGTTCGGGGCCAACCGGGTGGCGTTGGCCCGGTTCGGCCTGGCGGAGCAGGTCCGCGCGGTCCACCGTGCGGCGGCCGGGCTGGCCCGGTCGGTGGCCGATGCGGCCGGCCGGCCCGTGTTCGTCGCCGGGTCGATCGGCCCCCTGCCAGGCCAGCCCCAGTACGAAGACCTCCTCGACGCCATGATCGTCGAGCAGGTCGAGAGCCTGCTCGAGGGCGGGGCTGACTTCATCCTCTTCGAGACCCAGCCGGGCCGTAAGGCCCTGGAGCGCTGCGCGGCGGCCTTGCGGCGCCTGCCGGAGGTGCCCTACGTGTTGTCGTTTGCCGTGTTCGAGCAGGGGGAGTCGGCCTCCGGGGAGCCGCTCGAGGTGCTCATGGCCCCGCTGGGCGATGGGCCGCCGCCGATCGCCTGGGGCATGAACTGCGGCACGGGCCCGGACGGGCTCTT
>Ga0315290_10001085_pt1 | contig 18596 bp, 18 predicted proteins | sample YL17G12_0_MG_FD_203627 | JGI IMG/M metagenome (GOLD analysis project Ga0315290, IMG submission 203627) | Sediment microbial communities from Yellowstone Lake, YNP, Wyoming, USA - YL17G12_0 | ecosystem: Environmental > Aquatic > Freshwater > Lake > Sediment | place: USA: Wyoming | collected... | reverse complement strand
GAAGGACGGCTCGGCGGGTCGGACTGGCTGGTGGGTGAGCATGCGTCGGCGGCCGACATGGTCGTGTTTCCGCAGATCATGCTCCTGCTGCGCGCCATGGAGAAGCGCGAGGCGGGCGAGTTGCGTTCGCGATTCCTGCCGATGGACGCCACGTACCCGGCGATCGCCCGCTGGATCAAGCGGGTCGAGCAACTGCCCGGCTATGACCGCACCTACCCGCCGCACTGGCGGGAAGGCGCGCCGCGCGGCTAAGACGCCTGCCGCGGGCCGGCCCGAGCCTCCCCGGGCCGTTTCCGGCTAAACTAGGGGGCGTCATTTTCCGGCTTTCCCGAAAGGTTCCAGCGTAAAAATCATGACTACCTACCCTGTCCACGTGGCGTTCCCGGGCCGCCTGGTTTTCGTGGGCTTCGGCAGTATCGGCCAGGGCGTCCTGCCGCTCATCCTGCGGCACGTCGGCATCAAGCCTGACCAGATCACGATCGTCACTGCCGAGGACGCGGGCGCGGCGGTAGCCGCCGAATACGGCGTGCGCTTCGTCAAGCACTCGCTCACGCGCGAAAACTTCAAGAACGTGCTCGATCCGCTGGTCGGGCGGGGCGATTTCCTGCTCAACCTGTCGGTGGACGTCTCCTCGATTGCCCTGATCAAGTTCTGCTGGGAGAAGGGCTCGCTGTACCTCGATACCTGCATCGAGCCATGGGTGGGTGGTTACACTGACCTGACCGTTGCCCCGTCGCGCCGCACCAACTACGCCCTGCGCGAGGATGCCCTGGCGCTGCGCGACACGCGCCAGCGCGCGCCCACGGCCGTGCTCACGCACGGCGCCAATCCCGGACTCGTTTCGCATCTCGTGAAACAGGCGATGCTCAACATCGCGACCGACAGCGGCATCGAGCATGGCGATCCGCACACCCGCGACGAGTGGGCCGCGCTCGCCCACAAGCTCGGCGTGAAGGTGATCCACATCGCGGAGCGCGACACGCAGGTTGCTTCGCATCCCAAGGAGCAGGGAGAGTTCGTCAATACCTGGTCGGTGGACGGCTTCGTCGGTGAGGGCTGCCAGCCCGCGGAACTCGGCTGGGGCTCGCACGAGAAGAACTGGCCGCGCGACGGCAAGCGCCACGATTTCGGCCGCGGCAGCGCCATCTACCTGATGCAGCCCGGCGCGGCGACGCGAGTACGCACCTGGACGCCGATGTCGGGCCACTTCCACGGCTTCCTCATCACGCACAGCGAGTCGATCTCGATCTCCGATTACCTCACCGTGAAGAAGGGCGAACAGGTCGTCTACCGGCCGACCGTGCACTACTCCTATCATCCATGCGACGACGCGGTGCTGTCCGTTCACGAGCTGGCCGGGCGCAACTGGCGCATGCAGGACCGCAAGCGGATCATGCGCGACGAGATCCTGAAGGGCGCCGATGAACTCGGCGTGCTGCTCGCCGGGCACAAGAAGAACGCGTACTGGTACGGCTCGCAGCTGTCGGTGCAGGAAGCGCGGCAACTCGCGCCGCACAACAGCGCCACCTCGCTGCAGGTGACGGTCTCCGCGATGGCGGGGCTCATCTGGGCGATCGAGAATCCCAACAGCGGCGTCGTCGAGCCCGACGAACTGGACTACAAGCGCATTCTCGAGATCTGCCGGCCCTATCTCGGCCTCGTCGTCGGCGAGTACACCGAGTGGCACCCGCTGGTGGATCGTAACCGCCTGTTCCCCGAAGACATCGACGATACCGATCCCTGGCAGTTCAAGAACGTGCGGGTGGTGTGACAGAAGAACCCTCACCCGGTCTTCGACCGCCCTCTCCCACGTCCGTGGGAGAGGGGGCGGATTCACCTCTCCCGTTTGCGGGAGAGGTCGCCCGACGGGCGGGAAAGGGGGCGGATTCACCTCTCCCGTTTGCGGGAGAGGTCGCCCGACGGGCGGGTGAGGGTCGGGGTGAGGGCTTCCGCTCCGGCGGTTGCCTCTGCGGCGACGTCCGCTACCGTATCGCGCTGCCGCCGCTCTGGGTCGCTCACTGCCACTGCTCGACGTGCCGCCGCGCACAAGGGGCGGGTTTCGTCACGTGGGCAGGCGCCGCCGACGCAACCTTCGTTCTGGAGTCCGGCGCGGACTGCCTCTCGCGCTTCAAGTCTTCCGCGGCCGCGACGCGCAGCTTCTGCAAGCGCTGCGGCACGCCGCTCTTTTTTCAATCCACCCGCTGGCCCGGCGAAATCCACGTCACGCTCGCGAGCCTCGATTCCCACGACGGAATCGAGCCGCAGGCGCACGTCTATTGGAGCGACCACGCACCGTGGGCGGATTGGAGCGGACGGGACCTGCCGAAGACGGACCCGGCAGAAAGCGGATAGGAGTCAGTCACTCTCTTCGTACCTGACTTCCGTCACCAGGAAGGCCATCGTGCCGCCCGGTACTTCGACCTTCACCTCGTCGCCCACCATCTTGCGCATCAGTGCGCGGCAAAGCGGCGCATCCATGCTCACGTACCTGCGCGCGGGCTCGATCTCGTCGGGGCCGACGATGCGCAGCTCCGTCTGGTGGCCTTCGTCGTCCTCCAGCTGCACCCATGCGCCGAAAAAAATCCGCCTGCGATCGTCCGGCGGGCGATTCACGACGATGAGCCCCTCGAGCCGCTTGCGCAGGAAGCGCACCCGGCGATCGATCTCTCGCAGCTGCTTCTTGCCGTAGATGTACTCCGCGTTCTCGGAGCGATCACCCTGCGCGGCAGCCTCGGCGACCGCCCTGGTGACCTGCGGCCGCTGCACTCGCCACAGGTAGTCCAGCTCCTCCCGCAGGCGCCGCGCGCCCTCGGCGGTGGCGTACTTGGAGCCCGGCGCCTGGGGTCGGCGGTATCTCGTCATGCTTTCAGGCGGGTCCTGCCCGGCGGCGGGAATAATGTGGACGGCATCACGGATCCAGGCCGCCGCCGACAGTAGCGTGACGGCCATGAGCATCAAGTACTACGCCCATTTCCTGGTGGAGGAGCCGGACCCGCGCGGCATGCAGGAATACCGTGGCGTGGTCGAGCTGGATGGTCAACCGCGGCTCGGCCGCGAGTACAAGGAAGCGGTGCGGATCATCGCCCGCAATTTCGGCCGGCCGGCGCAGGACGTCAAGGTACTGCAGTGGTCGAGGTTGCACTGAGTCGAGCAAGCCACCTCCCAACGATCTCCCCTGGCGGACTTTTCCCTCCCCTTCGACCAAAGTCCGCTCACTCAGCCCCGGGCCGCAAGCCCGGGGCTTTTTTATGCGCGGGAGCGTGCGCTCAGGCGTCGCCGATCCGCAGCACGGCGATCGCAATCCGCACCTCGAAGAGGAAACTCAGGAACGCTGCGATCAGGGAAAGCATCGCGAGCACGAACAGGACGGCGAGCGGCAATGCCAGGTTGAGCGGCACGAACGTGCTGGCGAACACCAGCGCCACGACGAGCGCGATCAGCAGGGCGGCGATCGTGCCGAGGGTGATCGCGATGTTGATGTACCTGGCGCGTCGCTCCAGCGCGCGCAGCTGGTTGCGAATTCGTTCCGGCTCGGGCGCCTCGGGCACGCGCAGCTCTCTTTCCATGCTGCGTGCGCGATCGACGATGCGCGCCAGCCGGTTGGTGAGCACGCCGAGGAATACCCAGATGCCCGAAAGCAGGAACACCGGCGCGAGCGCGAGCTGGATCGCATGCGCGATGTCGACGACCTCGATTCCGTGCATGATTCGCCGCTGCAAGCCTCGCTACCGGACACGCGCGATTCTAGTCGACATGGCCGCATTCAAGGATCATTTCTCGCGACAGTCGGCGGCATACAGCCGCTATCGCCCGGGTTATCCGCCTGAGCTGATCGAGTTCGTTGCGTCCTGCGCACCGGACGCGAAGCTCGCCGTGGACTGCGCGACTGGCAACGGACAGGCCGCTGTCGCGCTGGCGGCGCACTTCGATGCCGTGCTCGCGGTCGATGCCAGCCGCAGCCAGCTCGAGCGGGCCTTGCCCCACCCGCGCGTCCAATACGTGTGCAGCACGGTCGAGCGCCTGCCGGTGGCTGCTGGCTCCGTGGCGCTGGTGGCTGCAGCCCAGGCCGCGCACTGGTTCGACTTCGACCGCTTCTACGCCGAATGCCGCCGGGTGCTTGCGCCAGGCGGTGTCTTCGCTGCCTGGACCTACGAAAAATTCCGGGTGGACGCCGCAGTGGACGCAATCATCGACCGCTTCTACGCCAAGACGGTCGGCCGGTACTGGCCGCCCGAGCGCCGCTTCGTCGAGGAGGGGTACCGCACGTTGCCATTCCCGTGGCGGGAGCAGGCGGTGCCGCAATTCGCGCTCGAAACCGCCTGGGACCTCGATCAGGTCATGGGGTATCTCGCCACCTGGTCGTCGGTGCAGCGCTACAAGGACGCCCACGGCCAGCGCGATCCGCTTCCCGAGCTGCGCGCGCTCCTTGCGTCCCTGTGGCCTGCCGACCATGGCGCACGGCTCGTCGCATGGCCCATCCACCTGCGGGTGGGCCGCGCCTGATTCCCTTAGAATCCGCGGCCACTTGCCGAGCCACGGTCCGGACCTGCCGGCAGGAACTGATAATGGAGTCCGCACATGATGCGCTGGTCCCTGCCCGTTGCCTGCCTGATCACCCTCGCCGCCTGCGCGAGCGCGCCACAGGCGCCGGCCCCGGCTGCAGCTGTCGCGCCGCTGCCGTCGGCTGCGTCCATCGCGGCAGTGCGCCCCTCCGGCCTGTTCCTCGGCAACTTCGATCGCAGCGTGCGGCCGCAGGACGACCTCTACCGCTTCGTGAACGGCACCTGGCTGAAGCAGACGGAGATTCCGGCCGACAAGGCGGCGTACGCTGCGTTCACGGTCCTCGCGGATGGCGCCGAGAAGAACCTGCGGGCCATCGCCGAGGAGGCTGCTGCCGCGAAGGCGGCCGCCGGCACCGATCAGCAGCGCATCGGTGATTTCTATGCCAGCTTCATGAACGAGGCGCAGGCCGACAAGCTGGGCCTCGCGCCGCTCGAACCGGAACTCGCGCGGATCGACGCGATCAAGGATCGCCGGCAACTGCTCGACTATCTCGCGCGGGCGCAGGTACTCAAGACCAACAACCCGATTGCGCTCAGCATCGATCCCGACGCCAGGCGTCCGGACGTCCAGACGGTGTGGGCGGACCAGGCCGGGCTCGGCATGCCGGACCGCGACTACTACCTGTTGGACGATGCGCGGTCCAGGGAGATCCGCGCTGCCTACCAGGCTCACATCGCCAAAGTCTTCACGATGGCGGGTCGCGAGGATGCCGCGGGTGTCGCGAAGCGCCTGATGGCGTTCGAGACGCGGCTCGCCCGGGCCTCGTGGACGCGGGTGGACCTGCGCGATGTCGACAAGGTGTACAACCCGTTCGACGTCGCCGGCGCCAGCAAGGCCACGCCGGGCCTCGACTGGTCGCGGTGGCTCGGGTCGATGGGTATCACCGCCCACGACCAGATCATCGTCGGCCAGCCGAGCTACTTCAAGGAACTCGGCAAGACGCTCAACGACGCGCCGCTCGACACCTGGCGGGACTACCTGCGGCTGCGCACCATCGACAGCCTGTCGCCCTACCTCAGCGCCGAGTTCGTGAACGAGAATTTCGCTTTTTACGGGCACACGCTGTCGGGCACGCCGCAGCTGAAGGCGCGCTGGAAGCGCGCGCTCGGTGTGCTCGAGGGCTCGGTGGGTGACCTGCTCGGCAAGGAGTACGTGCGCCGGCACTTCCCGCCCGAGGCGAAGCGCCGCATGGACGAGCTGGTGAGCAACTTGCTGAAGGCGTTCGACGGCGGCATCACCGATCTCGACTGGATGGGGCCCGAGACGCGCCAGGCGGCCCACGACAAGATCCGTAACTTCACGGTCAAAGTCGGCTATCCGGCAACGTGGCAGGAGTACCCGGGCCTCGTCGTGAAAAACGACGACCTCGTCGGCAACGTGCTGCGCGTCCGCGAGGTCAATGCGAAGCGCGAACTGGCCAAGCTCGGCAAGCCGGTCGATCGCACCGAATGGCGTCTGACGCCACAGACGGTCAACGCCTATTACAACCCGCTCGCCAACGAGATCGTGTTCCCGGCCGCGATCCTGCAGCCGCCGTTCTTCGACATGAACGCGGACGACGCCGTGAACTACGGCGGCATCGGTGCCGTGATCGGCCACGAGATCAGCCACGGCTTCGACAACATCGGGCGCAAGTTCGACGACACGGGCATGCTGCGCGACTGGTGGACCGACGCAGACAACAAGCGCTTCGAGGCCCGTGCCGGCACGCTCGTCAAGCAGTACTCGGCCTTCAGCCCGCTGCCGGGCATGAACGTGAACGGCCAGCTGACGATCGGCGAGAACATCGGCGACCTCTCGGGCCTCGCAGTCGCCCACAGGGCGTACCAGATCGCCCTCGGCGGCCTGCCCGCGCCGGAAATCGACGGTTTCACCGGCGACCAGCGCCTCTACCTCGGCTGGGGCCAGGTGTGGGCGGACAAAGTGCGCGAGGACGAACTGCGCAAGCGCCTGCTGACGGACCCGCACAGTCCGTCCGAGTACCGCTGCAACGGCGTCGTCCGCAACATGGCGGCGTTCCAGAAGGCGTTCGACGTCAAGCCGGGCGACGGGCTGTACCTGCCCGCAGACCAGATGGCCAGGATCTGGTAGCGGGCGGGGAGCGGCGGCAAAAGTCTGCCGATTTCTGCGCGCCGCTCCATAATGTGGCGCAGGTGGGTCATCTTCCGCTCGAAGGAGAAAATTCCGATGCGCGCCTTCAAGATTCTGCTGCTTGCAGTGGCGAGCCTGTTGCTGTCCGCCTGCGGCTACAACACGATCCAGGTCCAGGACGAAGCGACCAAGTCCGCCTGGTCCGAGGTCGTCAACCAGTACCAGCGCCGGGCTGACCTGATCCCGAATCTGGTCAACACCGTCAAGGGCTTTGCAGCCCAGGAACAGGCGGTGCTGATCGGCGTGACCGAGGCGCGCGCCAAGGCGACGCAGACCCAGGTGAAGGTCGATGCGAACGATCCCGCCTCCCTGCAGCAGTTCCAGGCCGCGCAGGGCGAACTGTCGAGCGCCCTCTCGCGCCTGATGGTGGTCGTCGAGAAGTATCCCGAACTCAAGTCGGACCAGAATTTCCGCGACCTGCAGGCCCAGCTCGAAGGCACCGAGAACCGCATCACCGTGGCGCGCAATCGTTACATCCAGGCGGTGCAGGACTTCAACGTCACGGTGCGCAAGTTCCCGGTCAACCTCACGGCGATGGTGTTCGGCTACAAGGTGAAGCCGAATTTCGCCGTCGAGAACGAGGCCGCGATCGCGAAGCCGCCGACCGTCGACTTCGGCACGGCCCCGGCCCAGGCGCCTGCTGCGGCGCCTGCCCCGGCGACGAACTGAGCCAGGTGCCGCGCCCGCGCCGCAGCGCGCGGGTGCTGATCCGCTCGTGATCGATCGCGCCTCCCACAGCGTGTTGCGGCACGCGGCCACCGCGCTGCTCTTCGCGGCAGCGTTGTTGTTGTGCGTGCCCGGCATGGCGCAGCAACTGGCGCCGATCCCGCCGCTTACGTCGCCTGTCACCGACACGACCGGCACGCTCACCAGCGACCAGTCGGCGGCGCTCGATGCGAAGCTGCGCGCGTTCTCGCAGGCCAAGGGCAGCCAGGTCGCCGTCCTCATCGTGCCGACGACGCAGCCCGAGGAAATCGAGCAGTACGGCATCCGCGTCGCGGAGCAGTGGCAACTGGGCCGCGGCAAGGTGGACGATGGTGCGATCCTGATCGTGGCGCTCAACGATCGCAAGGTACGCGTCGAGGTCGGCTACGGGCTCGAGGGCGCGCTGCCCGACGCCACGGCGAATCGCATCATCCAGGGCGACATCGTCCCGCAGTTCAAGCGTGGCGATTACTACGGCGGCATCAGCACCGGCGTGGATCGCATCCTGCGCGTCATCGAGGGCGAGCCGCTGCCGGAGCCCGAGCTGAGTCCCCCGTCGCAGGGCATCCCGGGTCTCTTCAATCTGCTGCCCTTGCTCTTCATCTTCGCGCTGGTGGGCGGCACGATCTTGCGGCGCATGTTCGGGCGCGTCGGTGGGGCGCTCGCCACGGGCGGCCTCGTCGGCTTTCTCACCTGGCTGTTGATCGGTGTCCTTGGCATAGCGGCGCTGGCTGGAATTCTCGCGTTTGTCTTCTCGATCGGCGGTGGTTCCGGCGGACCTCGCGGCGGCGGCAGTGGCTGGTACAGCCGTCGCCATGGTGGCGGCTGGGGTTATCCGGGCGGATTCGGCGGGGGTGGCGGCCTGGGGGGCGGTGGCGGCTGGAGCGGTGGTGGCGGTGGCTTCGGCGGCGGCGGCGCGTCGGGCGGATGGTGAGTACCATGGACGGGAGACGCTGGTTCCGACATGTTTTCGCCACCCGCCGGGAACTCGGGCGCGCCTTTCCGCTCTCTGCGCTCAGTGCGATCGAGGGCGCGATCACCGCTTCCGAACTCCTGCATAGCGCCGAGATCCGGTTTGCGATAGAAGGGGCGCTGGAACCGGGCGCGGTCTGGCGCGGCAAGACGCCGCGGGCGAGGGCACTGGAGGTTTTTGCCGCGCTCGGCGTTTGGGATACCGTGGCCAACAACGGCGTCCTCATTTATGTCCTGCTCGCCGATCACGGCGTCGAGATCGTGGCCGACCGCGGCTACAACCTGCGCGTCACCTCGGACGAGTGGTCCGCCGTTTGCGCTGCCATGGAGCGCATGTTCAGGGCCGGGGAATTTGCAGCCGGCGCACTCGAGGGCGTGCGGCAAGTCGGCGAGATCCTCGCTGCGCACTTTCCGCCGCTGCCGGGTGGCCGCGACGAAGATGAATTGCCGAACCGGCCGGCCGTGCTGTAAACGACGCGGGCCGCTCAACACACAACGGGGTGGGATGAGTCGATGGAGTCAATCGAAACACGCGCTGGGACGCTGCTGCGCGCAGCCAGTGCCGCAGCGCTGCTGACGCTCGGCGGCTGCAGTCTGTTCATGCCGCAACCCGCGCCGCCCGTGGTTCCTCCGCAACCGGCGAAGCCGCAACTCGCGGCGCCGCTCGCCACGCATACCTTCCCCTTCGATCCGCAGACGACCGGCGTCGTCGGGGAATTGCAGGCCACCTACTCGCATCACGAGGACACGTTCGCCGACATCGCGCGGCGCTTCAATCTCGGTTACGACGAGCTGGTGAACGCCAATCCAGGAGTCGATGCCTGGTTGCCGGGCGAGGGCACGCGCATCGTACTGCCGACGCAATTCGTCCTGCCGAACGCACCTGCCGAGGGCATCGTCGTCAACCTCGCCGCCCTGCGCCTGTTCTATTTCCCGAAGCCCGCCAAAGATCAGCCGCGCGTCGTCATCACCTACCCGATCGGCGTCGGCATGGTGGGCTGGGCGACGCCGACCGGCTCGACCAAGATCGTCTCGAAGCGCAAGGATCCGTCCTGGACGCCGCCCGAGTCCGTCCGCAAAGAGCACGCTGCGGACGGCGACATCCTGCCGGTGCGCGTGCCGGCCGGCCCCGACAACCCACTCGGCGCGTTTGCCATGAATCTCGGCTGGCCCACGTACCTGATGCACGGCACGAACAAGCCCGCGGGTGTCGGCATGCGCGCCAGCCACGGCTGCATCCGCCTCTACCCGGAAGACATCGCCACGCTCTTTGGCATGGTCCCCATCGGCACGAAGGTAACGGTCGTCAACGAGCCGCTGGTCTACCGCTGGCACGGCGACAGCCTGTACGTGCAGTCGTACCCGCCGCACGAGGAGCATCCGGAAGCTGCCAGGGCGGCGCAGGGCACTCGGTTCAACAAGTCGGTGTCCGGCAAGATGTACCAGCTGGTGAAGCCGCACGCGGGAGCTGCGGATTGGCAGCTCACCGAGCAGGTGGTGAATGACGCGCGCGGCGTCGCCGTGCCCGTCTCGCGCACGGGAGTCACCTTCGATTCGTTCATTGCCTCGGCGCGGCTGGTCGAGAACACGATTCCGGCGGGCGCCAACTGGGATGGCACCGACAATCCGGTGCCGACCGCGCGTGAGCAGCCAGTCGTCGCTTCCGGCGCCCGCTGAGCGAGCCGTGGCGCCGACCCGGGGATTGCACGGCAGCCGCTACACCAGTCCCGAATTCGCTGCGCTCGAGCGCGAGCAGGTGCTGCTGAACAGCTGGCAGCTGGCCTGTCACGTCTCCGATCTGCCGGCATCCGGGACCGCGCTGCGGTTCGACTTCGCCGGTCGCTCGGCTGTCGTGCTGCGTGGCAAGCACGGCGTGATCCGCGCGTTCCTGAACGTCTGCCGCCACCGCGGCTCGCGCATCGTCGACGGTGATCCACACACGGGGCTCGCGTTCTGCGTCGCGGGCCGGTTGCGCTGCCCCTATCACGCGTGGGAATACGACGAGACCGGCGCGCTTGCACACGTGCCGGACGAGACCCGGTATCCGGGGATCGAGCGCTCCACCCTCGGGCTGCAGCCGATCGCCGTCGCCTGCTGGCTCGGATTCGTGTTCATCGCATTCGAGCCGCCGCCGCGGTCCCTCGCCGAGATGCTCGAGCCGGTGCGCGTCGAACTCGAGGCGCATCGCTTCGAGTCGCTGCGCCGGCTGAGCGAGCCGCGGGTGCAGTCCTACCAGGCCGACTGGAAGTTGCTCTGCGAGCACCGGCTCGACACGTATCACGTCAACGTCGCGCGCCCGGCGCTGAAACCGCTGGTCGGCCGCAGCTTCGAATGCGCCGCCCGCGGCGAGGACGTGTTGCGCGTGACCGCGCGCATCGAGGCTGAGGGCGTCACCACCTGGTCGGCGCGAGCCTATAGCCGCTGGCTGCCCTCGCGCGCAGAGTTGCCTGAGGAACGCCGCCGGCTCTGGTCGAGCTATTTCGTCTGGCCCAACCTCGCGCTCAACGTCTATCCGGACCAGGTGGTCGTCGCGCAGGTCATGCCGGTGCAGCCGGGCGCGTCGCTGCTGAGAACCGTCGCGTACGCGCTGCCGGACGCATCGCGCGAGCTGCGGCTCGTGCGCTACCTCAATCGGCGGATCAGCCGTCATGCGAGCCTGGAGGATCGGCGCATGGTCGAGCGCACGCAGCAGGGTCTGGAGACGGGCGACGCAGCGCCGGGACCGCTGGCCCTCGATGAGCAGGGCCTGCTCTGGTTCGTCGCGCGCCAGGCGCGGATCGATACCCATTCCTTGGGCGCGACGAACGCTTGAAATACAACAAGTTGTGATAACGTACCCGGCGCCGCCAGTGTGCGATGCCTAAGGCAGCTGCATTGTCTGAAGTGATTTCGAACGGGATTGTCGTCACCGAGGGCGGTGGTTCCGACCACGCCATCGGCTGCCTGCCGACGGCGGTGACGGCGTTCGTCGGTCGCGCCCTGCGCGGCCCGGTGAACCGCCCCGTGGCGCTGCGCAGTTTTGCCGAATACCAGCAGGTGTTCGGCGGACTCTGGCAGCCGAGCGCACTTTCCTACGCAGTCGAGCAGTTCTTCGAAAGCGGCGGCCGCGCAGCCGTCGTGATCCGCGTCGTCAATGGCGGTGCGCCCGCCACGATCTCGCTGCCCTGCAATGGCGAGTTCCTCACCCTCGAGGCGCTGAGCCCGGGTTCGCGCGAGATGCTGCGTGCGTCCGTGGACTACGACAACATCGGCGTCGGCGAGGGTGATCGATTCAATCTCGTCGTGCAGAGGGTCCGCGCGCTCGGTTCCGAGCATATCGAGGACCAGGAGATTTTCCGCCGCATATCGATCGTGCCCGGCTCAGCGCGCTACGTCGGCGCTGCGCTGCAGGACTCGACGCTCGTGCGCGTGCGGGGCGCAGCGCCGGCCGTGCGGCCCGATCGCACGTTCCGGCCGGGGGCGCGCCATCCGATCGGTTACGTCGACTCCAACCCGGACGGAGACGACGGTGCGCCGCTCACCGACTACGACCTGATCGGCTCGCCGCAACGGGCCACGGGATTGTTCGCGCTGCGCGACGCCGAGACGGTGCACTTCCTTTGCATCCCGCCGCCGGCTCGCGATCGCGACATCGGGCCGAGCGTGCTGCTCGCAGCCTCGCAGTTCTGCCGCGAGCGGCGCATGCTGTTCATCGCCGATCCGCCGCGGCCGTGGGACACCTGCGACGAGACGCTGCACGGCTTGCGCGAGATGGCTTTCCACAGCGACCACGCACTGATGTGCTTCCCGCGCATCCTTGCGTACGACAGGTTGCGCGGCCGCTACGAGAGTTTCGCCAACTGCGGCGCGGTGGCCGGTGCCCTGGCGCGCATGGACGAGTACCGGCCGCTCTGGCAGGCCGGCACCGACGAGGAAATTCTCCTGCGTCCGGGCACGCGCCCGGCGCGCATCCTGACGGAAGGCGAACGCAGCCGGCTCGTCGCGCACGGCATCAACCCGCTGCAGTCGCTGCGCTCCGCCGATCCGCGCGGCGTGTCGCTCAGGACGCTCGCCGGCGGGTCGGGTTCCGGGCCCGACAGCACGCTGCTCACGGCGCGGCGCCGTCAGCTCCTCATCGTCAACAGCATCGAGCACGGCACGCGCTGGGCGCGGTTCGAGGGCTCCGACCGCAACGTCGGGGCCAAGCTGTTGCGCCAGGTGCGTTCTTTTCTGCAGCCGCTCGCAGCGACGGGGTTGTTCGGCACGGCCGGTGGCGAGCCGTGCTACGTCGTCTGCGACGAACGCATCAACTCCGCCGACGATCTTGCGGCGGGTTGCGTCCACCTGCTGGTGGCTTTGCGCTCACAGCGACCCGACGAATACCAGTCGTTCATGATCACGCACCGTCCCGAGGGCAGCAGCGTGCGACCCGTGCGCTCGAATCGCCTGCCGGCCGGATCCCGCATGACCGTCGGCGAGGTCGGGAGCGAGCCGTCCCTCGAGGACACGCAACCGCGGCGCACGCTGGCGCAGCAGCTCTTCGGGCAGCACCTCGAGCCGCGGCCGGGCTCGACTTCAACCGTCGCGCGGTTCGGCGCGGCCGAAGCCGCCGCCGCCGGGCGTCGCGATCTCGATCTGGTCGGCCGGCAGCACCTCGATTCTGACCGTCGCGGGCAGCGTCTGTGAGCGCCCGTCGGCGCGAATCCAGCGGTTGATTCCCGGCTGACCCGGCTCGCCACCCGCGAGGCCGAACGGGGCAACGCGCCGGTGGTTCGACAGGATGGCGGCCGTCATCGCTTCGCGGAACTCCACGCGGCGCACGAGCCCGTCGCCGCCACGTTGTGCTCCCGCACCGCCGGAACCTGCGCGCAGCGCGAACTCCCTCAGCAGCACCGGATAGCGATTCTCCAGCACCTCCGGATCCGTGAGGCGCGAATTCGTCATGTGCGTCTGCACGCCGCTGGCGCCGTCGTAGTCGGCGCCGGCACCGGCACCGCCCGCGATCGTCTCGTAGTACTGGTAGCGCTCGTTGCCGAACGTGAAATTGTTCATCGTGCCCTGGGACGCTGCCTGCAGGCCAAGCGCGCCGTAGAGCGCATCGACGATGCATTGCGAGGTTTCGACGTTGCCGGCGACGACCGCGGCGGGAAACGCGGGATCGAGCATCGAGCCCGGCGGCACGACGATCTGCAGTGGGCGCAGGCAGCCGGCATTGAGCGGGATCGCCTCCTCGATCAACGTCCGGAAGACGTACAGCACCGCGGCGACCGTCACGGCGCGTGGCGCGTTGAAATTGTTGTCGCGCTGCTTTGACGTGCCGGTGAAGTCGACGAGGGCGCTGCCTGCCTCGCGATTCACCTCGATGCTGACATCGATCGCCTGGCCGTCGTCGAGTTCGTAACGGAAGCGCCCGTCGCGCAGCAGCCGGATCGCGCGGCGCATGCAGAGCTCGGCGTTGTCCTGCACGTGCCGCATGTAGGCGAGCAGGGTGGCCCTGCCGTGCTCGCCGGCCGCGCGGTGCAGCTCGCGTGCGCCACGCGCGTTGGCGGCCAGCTGCGCGCGCAAGTCCGCGAGATTCTGTGGCACGTTGCGCGCGGGCCATGCACCGCCCAGCAACAGGGCAGTCACGCCGGATTCGTCCAGTTGCCCGTCCCGAACGATGCGCGTTGGCGGGATCAAAGCGCCTTCCTCGGCGATGTCGCGGCTGCCGGGCGGCATCGAGCCCGGCGTGATGCCGCCGACGTCCGCGTGATGTGCGCGCGACGCCGTGAAGAAATCGATGCCAGCGCCGGACGGCGCGTAGACCGGCGAGACCACCGTCATGTCCGGCAGGTGCGTGCCGCCCTCGTACGGTGAATTGACGAGGAAGGCGTCGCCGGGCCGCATGTCGCTGCCATGTGCCGTGATCACCGCGGTCACGCTCGCGCCCATCGATCCCAGGTGCACCGGCATGTGCGGAGCATTGGCGACCAGATTCGCGTCGCCGTCGAAAATCGCGCAGGAAAAATCCAGCCGTTCCTTGATGTTCACCGAGCTGGCGGTCTGGCGCAGCACGGCGCCCATCTGTTCGGCCACGTGCATGTAGAGTCCGTTGAAGACTTCGAGCCGCATCGGGTCCGGCGCCGCTGCCTGTGCTTCAACCGCCTGCGACGGGCGACCAGCGTGTCGCAGGATGAGGCTGCCGCTTGCGGTCACCTGGCCGTGCCAGCCCGGGGCAATCCAGCTGGTCGCGCCGTCCTCGCTCAGGAGCAGCGGGCCGGTCACGCGCTGGCCTGCGCGCAGCTGCGAGCGCGCGAACAGAGGCACGTCCTGCCAGCGACCATCGAGCCAGACACGTGTGGTGGCCGGCTCGGTCGGGCTGTCATCCGCGGGCGGCTGCACGTGCGGCAGGTCGCCGTCGGCCGCTGCGTATGCCTCGGCGGTCAATGCACTGACGACGATGGCAGGATCGCGTGGCGTGAACCCGTACAGGCGTTCGTGGGCAGCAACGAATTCTGCGCGCAACCCGGGCAGGCCTTGCCACGCGAGATCGAGGGTCGTGTCCGAGCCGGTCAGGCGCAGGTGCACGACGCTGCGCCATCCGATGGCCTCCAGCGGGATACCCTGCCGGCGCAATTCGCGGGTGGCTTCGTCCGCCAGTCGCGCCAGCGCAGCGGTGGCGGCGCGGTGGCCCGCGGCGTCGAGTGCATGCTCAGCCGTACGACGCCGGATGACGCGCCGCCCGGCGAGTGCAATGCCGCACGCGGACAGCACGCCGGCCAGCGGATGCAGCAGGATCTCGCGCAAGTCGAGCGCTGCGGCGACGGCGCACGCGTGCTGGCCGGCCGCTCCGCCGAAGCTGACCAGCACGAACTGTGCGGCGTCCTCCCCGTGCTGGAGCGTGAGTTCGCGAATGGCATTCGCCATGCGGGAGACTCCCACCTGCAGGAAGGCCTCCGCGAGTGACTCCGCGTCGAAACTCGCGCCGTGGTCGACGGCGGCGGCAATCGCCGACAGCCGTTCACGCGCGGCCTGGGGGTCGATCGCGCTGCGCCCGTCGGGCCCGAACACTTGCGGGAACCGCTCGGCCGGGATGCGCCCCAGTACCACATTGCAGTCCGTCAGTGTGGCGGGGCCGCCGCGCCGATAGCAGGCGGGTCCGGGATCCGCGCCGGCGGAGTCGGGCCCCACCTGCAGTCGCCCATCCGCCAACCGCACGATCGAGCCGCCGCCCGCGGCGATGGTCTGGATGTCCATCATCGGTGTCTGCAGACGGACACCATCGATCTGCGCAGCGAAGCGAAGCGGCAACTCGCCTGTGTAGAGGCTCACGTCGGTCGACGTGCCACCCATATCGAAGCCGATCAGGCGGCGATGCCCTTCGGCTGCACCCGCGGCGATCATGCCGACCACGCCGCCGGCCGGGCCGGACAGCACGCCGTTCACGCCGCGCAAGCCCTCGGCATCGACGAGGCCGCCGTTGCTCTGCATCAGCAGCAGCGGCGGGCTGCCGAAGTGCGACGCCAGTTCGCGGCTGACAGCCCGCACGTAGCACAACAGCACGGGCGAGAGGTAGGCGTCCGCGACCGTCGTGTCGCCGCGGGCCACGTACCCGAGCATGGGCGCCGCTTCGTGCGAGGCCACGACCTCGTTGAAGCCGAGTTCCCTCGCGACCGCTGCTGCACTCTGCTCATGCCGCGGATGGCGAAAGCCGTGCAGGAAGACGATGGCCACCGAGTCGAAGCCTTCGGCACGCGCCGCACGCAGATCCTCGCGCAACCGCGCCACGTCGAGTGGCGTGAGCACTGCACCGGCCGAGTCGCAGCGCTCGGCGGCCTCGATGACCCGGCGGTAAAGGAGCTCGGGCCGGCGGATGGCGCGCGCAAAGATGTCGGGCCGCTCCTGGTAACCGATGCGCAGCGCGTCGCGAAAGCCGCGCGTGGTCACGAGCACGGTGGGTTCACCCTTGCGCTCGAGCAGTGCATTCGTCGCGACCGTGGTGCCGAGCCGCACGGCCTCGACAACGGCACTGTCTCCAGCCCCGTTGCGCGCGAGGATCTCGCCGATGCCGCGGGTGGCGGGATCGCCCGGCCACCTCGGGTCACGCGACAATACCTTGTGGGTATGCAGGCGCCCGGCCGGGCTCAGGGCGACGATGTCGGTGAAGGTGCCGCCCCGATCGATCGCGATGCGCCAGCCGCGACCCCGTGCAGTCGTTTGCGAATGTCGCTTCATGAGTGAACGCATTGTGCCGGATTCGCCGCCCCGGCCGCGCGCAGCGATGGCTTGCCTGCGAGTGGCCCCGGTCCTAGCATCTCCGCTTCATGGCCATCTCTCCTGCGAACCCCGGCGACGCTGCGGCGGCGGCCATCCTTGCGGTCGTCGCACAGATTCCGCGCGGCAAGGTCACGACTTACGGCGCGGTAGCCGAACGTGCAGGCCAGCCCCGTCGTGCGCGGCTCGTCGGTCGCGTTCTTGCCGGACTGCCGGCAAAATCGCGTCTGCCCTGGCACCGTGTCGTGGCGGCGGGCGGACGCATTGCGTTCCCGGAGGGGTCGGACGCGCGCGGGCGGCAGATCGGGCGCTTGCGCCGCGAGGGCGTGGGTGTCGCCAATGGCCGCGCGGACCTGCGCGGGCACGGCTGGGGCAGTCCGGCGGACGACATCGATCGCTGGTTGTGGCGGGTCGGCGCTGACCACGACGAGAACTGACGCAACTTTCCGTTCGCGCGAAAGGCTTATCATGGCAACTGTGACGATGATGGCAACAGGGCAAGCACGCGGATGACCGAAAGGTACGTGGTTTTTTCCCACGGCAAGGACAGCGAACCGTGGGGCAACAAGATTGCCGCGATGGCCGAGATCGCGCGCGAAGAGGGATTCCTGGTCGAGTCCGTGGATTACCGCGGCATCGACGATCCCCGGGAGCGCGTGACGCGGCTGCTCGCTTTCTGCAAGGACCTGCGCGGCTCGCTCGTCCTGGTCGGCTCGAGCATGGGCGGGTATGTGTCGGTCGCGGGCTCGTCCCTGCTGCAGGCGCGCGGCATGTTCCTGCTGGCGCCCGCGCTCTACATGCCCGGCTACGAGAAGTTCAGCCCGCGTCCCGCCGCGTGCCCGACGACGATCATCCACGGCTGGCGTGACGATGTCATCCCGGTCGACAACAGCTTCCGTTTCGCGCGCGAGCAGAAGGCGACGCTGCACGTCCTCGATTCAGATCACCGGCTGCTCGACCAGATCCGGATGATCAACCACCTGTTCGCGTATTTCCTGTTCTCGATCGACGAGTTCCTCTGACCGCAGCTCAATGCCTGTCGCGGATCGCTGCGGCGGCCAGCCGGTCGGGCCGGCCATGCCGGCGACCGCCACGCTCCGGCCGGCAAATGCGCTCATTCATGACCCCCTGGGGTAAACTCGCCCCACCGTCACGAGTGGGGAGTATCGATGAATTCTCGGGCTAGATTAACGGCTGTCGGCCTGGCACTTACGTCGCTCGTTGCCTGCGGGGGGGCCACGCCCCATGCGCCGAAGGACCAGGAGGCCGCGGACGCCGCCGCTGCGGCCGATCCCAACAGCAACGAAAAAACCGTCTTCGACGACCTGGTCCAGACGCAGGACAGGGCGCGCGCCGTCGAGGGTGTCGTCATGGATGGCAAGGCAAAGACGGACGCGGCCATCGAGGCCGCCCAGGGCGATGGTTCGGGCGACCAGTAGGATCCTTCCCGGCAGGCCGCGCCGGGGCTGATCACCGTGCAGAGAATTCCAGAACCCGAGCTCATGGACGAGTCGGAGCAGGCGCGCGCCTATGCGAACGCGGATTTCGCCGAGCCGAACGAGCGCTTCGTCGCTGCCTTTGCCGCCGAGTTTCCGGCCCTGCAGCGTGGCTCGGTGCTCGACCTCGGCTGCGGGCCCGGCGACATCGTGATTCGACTCGCACAGCGGTTCCCCGCACTCACGGTGCACGGGCTCGACGGCTCGCGCGCGATGCTCGCCTTTGCCGAGGCGCGGCTCGCGGAACTGCCGCAACTCCGCGCTCGCGTGCAATTCATCGCCGGCGTGCTCCCGGGCGCGCCATTGCCCTTGCCGCGTTACGACGCCATCGTGAGCAACAGCCTGCTGCACCACCTGCACGATCCGCAGGTGCTGTGGCGATCCGTGCGGGCGGCCGGCGCGCCGGGCGCTGCGGTGCTCGTCATGGACCTCCACCGGCCGGACTCGCACGCACTGGCGCAGGAGATCGTGGAGACC
>Ga0315290_10001084_pt1 | contig 18604 bp, 13 predicted proteins | sample YL17G12_0_MG_FD_203627 | JGI IMG/M metagenome (GOLD analysis project Ga0315290, IMG submission 203627) | Sediment microbial communities from Yellowstone Lake, YNP, Wyoming, USA - YL17G12_0 | ecosystem: Environmental > Aquatic > Freshwater > Lake > Sediment | place: USA: Wyoming | collected... | reverse complement strand
GGACATTATACCATGCCTGCCGGAGGCCATAAAGCGTTAAACTCCAAGGTTTTGCAAGCAAAACCGTGTAAAAAGCACCAACTTTATGGGAGTTGAACCAAAAATTATTCTGAACTAAACCAGTCGAGACCATATACAGCTATAGCCCCTAACCTCCTTGAAGAAATAGGTGGCTTTTTTGCTTATCTATCCGGTTTAGTTACTGTTGGAAGAGAAGCAACATACCGCGGGGCAGATTCCTACTTATGGCTTAGTCATATCAAGTGGAACTTGCAGGATGCTATCAATCGCGGCGATATACCGGAGTGGGTAAACATGTATGACGAATTGAAAAAATATTATTTACAAGAAAAAAGTAATAGCATAGATTCTCACGAAAGTGTAGTGACCATCGCCCGAGATCCAAGTGTTAAGTATGGGCCAGAGGGGAATGTTTTGCCGGGGCAGAAGTTAGATTACAGGGTTGAATATGAGAATGAAGGAGAGGGGATTGCGTTCGGGGTTTATTTCACCGACACATTATCCAAAGATTTGGATGACTCGACATTAGAGATTGGCCCGATTATTGATGTCAATACCGGTTTGGAGATTGCCCCGCCCGGCAGTTACAACCCTGCGACCAGAACTATTACGTGGTTTGCCGGCGAAGTTGGCCCCGGCCAGGGCGGCTATTCGGATGTGAATATCTGCGTCAGAAGCGATGCCCCTGATGGCACTGAAATTATCAACTACGCAACGATTTATTTCCCCAGCGTTCCCGAAGAGACGAGAACCAACGGCATAGTATCTATTGTTTCACTTAACCAGCCGCCGATAGCGGATGCGGGAGATGGTCAGAGCGTGTATGCAGGGATCGATTATATAGCAGAGGTTAGTTTGGATGGATCGGGTTCGCACGATGATGATGGTGATGAGCTTACTTATTCGTGGTTGATAGATGATGAGGAAATTGCGACAGGGGTAACGCCTACCGTCGAGTTGGCGTGCGGGGAGCACGTAATTGAATTGATTGTCAATGATGGAAAAGTCGATTCAGAGCCAGATTATGTATCTATAACAGTCATTCCGCCATTGGAGCTGTCGATGAAGTTTACGCCGAAGGCGTTGAATGTTGGCAGTAATGGCAAGTGGGTTAAGGCTCATTTTGTTCTGCCGGAAGGTTATAGTTTGGATGATGTGGATACGGATAGGCCTGGGGTTATCGTAGAGCTTGGTATCGAATCGGACCATATAGATGTTTCGATCAATGATGAAGGTTTTGTAGAGATTGTGATGGCATTTGGCCGAGGGGCTTTTTGTGGATCGACACTGGATTATGGGCCGGCGGAAGTAACGGTTGAGGGTTTTCTTAGCAGCGGTCAATCGTATTATGGCGCAGATACTATCAAGATAATGTCACATATTGTCGAGGCTCTTAATGTTTTAGCGTCTAATTGGCTCGAAACGGACTGCGGTAAGCCGGATTGGTGTAATGGCGCCGACGTCGATCAAAATTCCGTGGTTGACCTGCTTGATTACGGTTTGTTCGATGGGTGTTGTATAGAAGTGGTTGAAGGGGACCGCTAAAAATCCGTTTTTACCGTGAATGGCTGGAATTTTTAGAGGCTCCCTTTAGTGAATTTGTGATAAATTCAATAGAAAAGTCTTTTTCGTCCGATGAACACGATGTGGACATGAGCACTTTACCAACGAATTTGGCAGGTTCAATATCGCAGGTTCATATTTCCGCTGCGGAGGCCAGTCGTTCCAGCGACGCTCAGCGTAACAAGCAGGCCCGCGAATCGCGTGAAATGGCCCGCGTGGACGACCAGATGCAGAGCGAAGTGGAAGATACCGAACAAGCTGAAGATCTCGTGGTTCGTCGTCAGGACGAAAGTCAGCATGACGGCCAGGGGGATCATGACCAGCGGCACGGCGAAAACGAACCCTCCCAGCAGCTCTACAGCTCGGACGGTAAGCCACTCGAACCCAAGCGTGACATGTCGCCCGATTCATCCGATGATGCCGCTCCCGCCAGTCATATCGACCTGTCAGCATAGCATGGCACAGAGTAAGATCGCCGTTAGGCAGCCAATTCGCTGATATTCCCTTACACTGATGAACAGGTGACCACACGATTACGGCCCATTGCTTTGGCTTTATATAAAGCCTCATCAGCCATCCGCATCAAGTGTTCTATGGTTTGCGGATGGTTTTCGTTAAGCGTGGCGATTCCAATGCTTAATCGCGGTTTGGCGATATCGGATGTCGCGGAGTTGGCGAATCGGGGCACTTCACGGGCGAAATGCAAACGTATTGTTTCCGCTATATTGGCAGCTTTTTCCATGGGACAGCCCTGCAGCAGTGCCACGAACTCATCACCACCGTAGCGGGCCACCAGATCGTCCCGGCGGGTGCAGACCTGCAGCAGTTCACCCACAAACTCGATAACGTTGTCACCGGCTTTATGTCCCCAGTTATCGTTGACCGACTTGAACTCATCCATGTCAATCATCAGGCAGGCCAACTCGGTTTGGCTGTTAAGGGCATATTCGAACAGCAGCTTTGAGAAGTTATCGAAATACCCACGGCTGGCCAATCCTGTCATGCAATCGGTATTTGCGGTTTTCCTCAGTCGCCCGATAACTTTACTGAGTTTTGAAGTACGATATACTACTTTTTTGTCCAGGAGTTTATAAGAGTTATCCAGATCGTCTCGTAACCTGGTAAGCTCAGTACAGATTATGTTGAATTCACGGGTTAAATGGCCGATTACATGGGATCGATCCGTATCGATCAGTTTGATTTGTTTACCGTAGCGAAAGCTTTTCACCTCATTTAGAAGTTTGCATAACGGTTCGATAAGCAAGTGGTTGACGGCTATCCAGCAGGTCAGTACAACGGCCAAGACCAGAACGATAACCAGCACCAATTCACCCGAAGGGCTGCCAAAAAGCATGGTTAGCAAAACCGCTATAATCGGTACCGGAAGAAGGATGCTGATTAGTTTTTGTCGCAAAGCATTATACAAACGCACACCAAGAAGTCCTATAACATCTAACAGCAATTCCAGTTACCAGCTTCCGCTGGACCGACTTGTGTTAAGCCGACGGTGTTGTGTTAACTTATTGAGGAAGCGTGAGTTAAATACAAATTTCTATATATTCCAGTTATACTTCTATGAAGTTATGGAGTACCACAGTTAAAGTGTAATATATAATTGCCTGGAATGATGTGCAGCGGCTGAATTATTTTGGGATAGCTGTTGAGTCGGCATGACGGTGCGATGAGAAGAACCGCACCTGAGCGGCCTACTGAGGCAGGCGACGGAATTTGCGTTTTATGCCTGAGAAGATTCGCTGTCCGGGACGTACGATTCGATGAATTGTGCTGAGAAAGGTGATGGTTCGTTTGAGTTTTTCTATTTGCTGATCGTCCGGGCTGAGATCGTGGGCCAATTGGATATATTGGCGTGCTTTCTCGTATTTGTGTCCTTGATGATAGGCCAGGGCCAGGTTGTGCAGTGCCAATTTGTGAGTTGGCTGTAGTTCCAGTACGTGCAATGACAACTCTATTCCCTGCTCAATCAGCCCCATGCGATAGTAACACAAGCTGAGATTATGATAGCCCCTGGGGTCGTCTGGGCAGGCTTCGATGGCGCGTTCAAAACAGTTTATCGCCTCGTTTTTGGCACTGACGTCTTCGAGCAGGCATCCCAGTTCCAATAATATTTCCGGTTGGTCTGGCGACAATCTCATCTCCAGAAGGAGGTGTTCGCGTGCGTTGGCGATCTGTGCCATTCTCAGATAGCATTGTGCCAGCCGAAAATGAGAACCATTTTGACCGGGATTGAGTTTCAGGGCGTGATGAAAGCACTCTATCGCCTTGGCCAATTGTCCACTGTGCAGGTTTAGCTCTCCCAGATAATGATGAGCTTGAGGCTTGTCGGGGTCCAACTCCAGTACGCGATTGAACTTTTCCCTGGCCGATTCGAGTTCGTTCATCTCCAGCATGAGGATGCCCGTATCGATCAATACCTCGACATCGCCCGGACTGTGACACAGCTCGGCCAAGAAGTGTTTTTTAGCCATGGTGTATTCGCTCTTGGCCCAATATGCCTGACCGATTCGATATTCTATTTGCGGATGGTTGGGATCGAGGTCTCGCGTTTGCCGCCAGCACCAGATCGCCCGATCATAGATTTGCCTGGAAAACAAAGAATTGCCTATGTTATAATAGCAAAGCGGACAATGCTCTTTCAGTTGCCGTGCCAGATAGAACATTTGTTCCGCCTCATCGTGTCGGCCCATTTCCGAATAGGTGATGATGCGATTGCAATAGCCCGGTTCGAAATCGGGGCTGATTTCCTCCAGTTTTTCGAAGGTTTTCAAGGCCAAATCGTATTGACCGATACGCGTATAGTCCACACCCAGACAGTTTAGCGATTCAGGATCACTGGGATTGAGATCATGAGCCTGTTCGAACGCTTCAATCGCATCGTGATAACGCCCCAGCGTATCCAGCGTCAGTCCTTTGTTGAAATGCCAGTTGCTATTGCTCGGATTTATCTCGATTGCCGCCTGCAACTCGCGCAGAGCTTCCTGCCACTGCCCATTGTCATAAAAGTCATGAGCTTGCTCGATACGGTGCTCAGCGTCGGACCATTCTTCAAATCTGGCGTAATTATCCTGGCTCATACATACCTCCAGTTGACATATCGTCTCATCTTTACTTTCGGTATGCGATGACGTCAGGCTCAGTCGCACCTGAAGAATAAGGGCCAAACCCCGCCAGAAGACCTGTTATGCCGCCTGAGAATACTAAAAACACGAAATCATTAAGTTATTGGGACCCAAAATATCGTTTTTTTAAGAGGAACCCGTTTTTTGTCCGACAAGCAGGTTTTGCTAAAGGGAACCTCTAAAGTCATGTTCATATTCAGCATTGCCAGAAACTATGGGGATTTCTTTGTCAAACTTTAATTGGATTGGTAAGGCTTGCAACTCTGGATATTCATAAAAACAGGAACTGCCAGTTGAAACGTCACAAATAATAGTGTACTATTTGTGGCGTGTATAAGAGGTGTCGTTATCGTGACCACTATAGTAAGAGTGAGGCGGTGATTTATGATTATGCGGACACAGATGTGCCTATGTTGGCAAAGATGTTTGATCGTAGGTTAAAAGGTAGTTTCAGATTGTTCGTTAGTCGATTTAACAGAAGGAGTTATTATGGTAAAAAAGGAATTAACGCTTAAAGATAGATTATCAAGATTGACTTTTGCCCAGGCGTGTACGTTGCTTGGGCCTGACGGCAATAAACTTATTATGCAAGGCGGGAAGTTCGAGATTACTTCGATAGAAGAGAATGTTTATCTGGGCGATGATTTGTTTAGGTTGTCGGTTCGAGGGGCGGTGGTTACGATAACGCTGATGGCTGAGGCTCGAAAGCGACTGCATTTCAATTGCAACAAATGCGAGACGGTTTGTGAGCATGTCGGGGCGGCGTTTGCTTTGATACTTGAGGAAAAGACAGTGTTGGGGCTTGCGAAGCCTCCGGTCGAGCGAGTTCCCGCTGAGAGTTTGAGCGAAGCGGAACTCATAGCCAGGGCTTTGGAGGATCGTCAGGAACGGGCTAAAACGGAGCGTATGACCGTCAAAAGCACTAATTCGCGGACATTATGGACGGATTATATTGTCACCAATGCGCTGTCCGGCAAGAGCTATCGGGTTGCGCTGCGTGGTTGGGGACGAGGTGAGTCGTATTGTTCGTGTCCGGATTTCAGGAAGAACACGCTGGGGACGTGTAAGCATATTATGAATGTCCAGCAGAAAATGGAACATAAGTTCAGCGCAGCAGCGAAGAATCGCTCTTGTCGGCAGAAAGATTTCGCTGTGCATATTGCTTACGGCGAAACTTTGCAATTGCGGCTGCTTTGTCCGACGGAGATTACCGCAGAAGCCGCTAAGATCATTAAGCCAATAAAGGATTGTGACATAAAAGATGTGCATAAATTATTGCGATGCGTTCGCAAGCTCGAAGCGGTTGATCATGATGTGGTCGTCTATCCTGATGCCCAGGAATATATCGAGTTTTTGCTTCATCAGGAGCGTATGAATAAGCTGGTTGAAGAAATCCGCAAGGATCCCGCCCATCATCCATTGCGAAAGACACTGCTCAAAGCGGAACTGTTGCCCTATCAGCTTGACGGCATAGCCTTTGCTGTTGGTGCCGGTCGTGCGGTACTGGCTGATGATATGGGGCTTGGCAAGACGATACAGGGGATCGGTGCGGCGGAACTGTTGTTTCGTGAATCCGGCATCGAAAAGGTTCTGATCGTTTGCCCGACTTCGCTGAAATCGCAATGGCGCAGCGAAATCCATCGTTTTTCCGATAGAGAATGCCAGTTAGTCATCGGCACTGCGCGGCAGCGGGCAGAGCAGTACGGTAATAGCTGTTTCTTTACGATTTGTAATTATGAGCAGGTTTTGCGGGACAGTAAGTCGATTGAAGAAATCCGCTGGGATTTAATTATTCTCGATGAGGGGCAACGTATCAAAAACTGGGAGGCGAAGACCTCCCGAACGATAAAATCGCTACGGAGCCGGTTTGCCCTGGTGCTTTCGGGGACGCCGTTGGAGAATCGGCTGGATGATTTGTTTTCGGTGGTAGAGTTTGCTGATGACCGGCGGTTGGGTCCGTCTTTTCGATTTTTTAATACACATCGTGTCGTGGATGAAAAGGGTAAACTGCTTGGTTATAAGAATCTGGACAAACTGCGGGAAAAGCTCAGCCCGATATTGCTTCGCAGGACACGAAGCGAGGTTATGAAGCAACTGCCGCCGCGAACCGATGAGCTAATTCGTATAGCTCCTACTGATGAACAGTACCAGATCAATCGCGCCCAGAAAATGATAATTCAGTCAATCATCAACAAATCGTACATTTCCGAGATGGATTTACTTCGTCTGCAAAAGGCCCTTTTGCTTTGCCGAATGGCAGCCGATAGTACGTTCCTGGTGGATAAACAGCCACCGGGTTATTCGACAAAACTCGAATACCTGGCTGGACTGCTCGAAGAGTTGAACGCCGAGGAAGGTCGCAAGATTGTGCTGTTTTCGGAGTGGACGACAATGCTTGGCCTCATCGAGCCGATATTGCAAAAGCTGAAAACGGATTATGTTCGGCTGGACGGCTCGGTGCCGCAGAAGAAACGTGCCCAGCTCGTAGATACATTCCAGAACGACCCGAACTGCAAATTGTTCATAACGACAAACGCCGGCTCGACCGGACTGAATCTGCAAATGGCTAACACGGTTATTAACGTCGATCTGCCGTGGAACCCGGCAGTACTGGAGCAGCGAATCGCCCGCGCTCACCGTATGGGTCAGAAGAATCCTGTGCAGGTTTATATCCTGGTGACGGAAAATACGATCGAGGAAGGAATGCTCGGAACACTTGCGGCCAAAAAAGAGGTCGCTATGGCGTCACTCGATATTAACAGTGACATTAAAGAAGTCGATATGGCCAGCGGTGCTGAGGAACTCAAGCGCCGATTGGAGATATTGCTGGGCCGTCCCGAAGATGCTCCGCTTGATATGAGCGAGTTGGAAAGGCAAAACCAGCAAGCCGAAAGAATGGCTCGCAAGGAGAAAGTAGCTGCCGCCGCGGGCGAACTATTCGCCTCGGCGTTCAACCTGTTAGGCCAGATTATGCCGCAACAACCCGATGATGAAAGGCTTGAGCAAAAGAAGGAAGCTATCAGGACGCACCTGCAGGACTGCCTGGAAATGAATGATCAGGGTCAGATAGAACTCAAACTAAAACTGCCGGATCAATCGGCACTGGATAACATCGCAGCGGCACTGGCGAAGCTGGCAGGGTGATGCAGCTCAAGTTTTTTGCCTGGGTCCAACGATTTATGGGAACCTCTAAAAATTCATTTTTACTACGAACGGCTGCAATTTTCGTCAGCATCGTTATCGGCCAAAAATCGTCCTCAACGTAGTTGCAACTACGCCTGCGGCGATTTTTGACCTCTGCCTCGCTGACGAAAATTTCGCTCGTTCTCGTGACAAAAGCAATTTTTAGAGGCTCCCTTATAAGGAAAGACTATGCCCGGCAGGCCGGTTGTCGATCCGGGTTCGTACCAGACAGATATTTACAGTTAATATCTGCATCAGTGCAGTCTTTCGCAGGCAACGTGCAATTGCTCGAAAGATTTACGGATGGGATAGGGTTTATCGGTGCTCAGTGAACGATCCAGGAAGTTCCACGCTGCCACGCCGTCAAGACTTTCCGGCTCGAGCAGATGGAATATGAGAATCCCCAGTGGCTGGGCGGTTCGTACGAAATAGCTTCCGGAGGGTATTTTTGTCTGCAAAGTTTCGAAACGTCCTTCGAGTTGATTAAGTCTGTGCCCCTGAAAAGGCTGTTCGGTTGTTTTGATTTTTTCGATCATAAATGATTCGCAGGTTCCATGCCAGTCGCTAAGCAGCCGCTGGACAACTATTCCGTGAAACAGTAACAGCTCGGCTACTTCAGGCAACTCAGCGGGGATAAAGTAAGCGGCGGGGAATCGTGAAGTACGCGTCGCTTTGAATCGGTCATAAATGGGCATTTTTACCTTAACGATGGTTTTCGGCGGTCCCGGCTTGCGTGACCTGTCTTCTATGGCGAGCATGTCGGGGGACGCAGGCTCTTCCAGGAGCACCTCTTCCTCGCCACGTATGTCAAAATCGAAGCGCACACCCATTGGCGGGGCGGTTTCGTGGCTGAGGCCCCAGCCGATAACACGTGCGTCCGCCTGACGTGTGAGATTGACAACACGTTTCCCATCGCGGGCAATTTCCTGCAGTATGGTATGTACAAAACGATACGTTGCTTCTACGCGATCACGAAACGATAAATGGCTCATCGCCTCGGATAAAATGCTAATGCGGTTGCGCAGGCCCACATAGTTGGTTGCGTATCGTGGTTCTGGTTCGTTGGTGTACCAGGCAAGCTCTCCTCCCTGCCAGGGGGTATTACCGTAATCGAATATCTCCATGCTATATTCATTACGCAAAATTTTTCGCACATTGGGAAGCAGTTCGTCACGGGTGTAACGCAGTACACCGGCTTCCGTGTCGGGATTCAGCGGTGGAGAATAAGTCAACCGATAACCATGAATCGTTCCATCGGTGGCGTGCAGATCCATAAATACGTCCGGGTCCCAGGTTGTAAATATGCGATGCAGAGCGGCCCACACTTCAGGCGATTCTGCTTTTACGTAGTCCCGGTTGAGATCCAGCCCCTGGCCGTTGGCGCGTATTCCTACGATTTCCGGCCCATATTGATAACGACGATTTTGGCTTTGCGGACCCCACGATTCGTTACCGTCAATGTTATATATCGGCGTTGTCAAAAGCACAATTTTGTCGAGCAGGCCGCCGGCAGGTTCTTGTGACAGGTCTCGCAGCAACATCTGTACCGCTTCCTTACCTTCCACCTCCCCGGCGTGTATATTGGCCTGAACATAAACAACAGGCTTGTCGAGCCGGTGGGCATGAGCCGGCGATGCAACCGCCGGACGTGAGGCAATTACCAGGGGGATTCCACGTCCTTTTGTACTGGTCCCGATGTACTGCACCGATATCGGCGCCCCCCTGGTCTGCAAATCTCCTATAAATCTTATTACGTCTTCATAGTGCGATGTTTCCTGATAATCGGTGCGTTCAGCGCGTGTTTGAGGTTGGTTGTCTTTATCCGCCAACGCATCAGGGCCAATCGCAAATACAGCTAATAACATTAAAATAATATGGACTCTAACAATCAGCGGTCCACCCAGCCAGATACGTAATACGTTTGTCATTGTCGAACCCTCACTTTTTCAAATTTGCCCGTGTAAGGACGGACTTGCCTTTGTCATCTGTCCCGCTGGGGTGCTTATACGTTATGGGGCGTATGATGTCCACCACAAAATCTAAAAACAAATCGTGAGCCGCCCACCCGCAAATATTGATATTGAAAACTGGCATTAACGATGGTAGGATACGTGATATGGCGCCGGCGGCTCAGGCCGCATTTTTTGATAAGGCTTGGTACAGATGTTTGTGCGAAATCGCACTTTTTCTTGTGTATTGCTTATACGCAAAGTTATAACAGGGCCTTTTGAGGGTAAGATCGATAGTTTTGTACGTTAACGAAGCATTTATCGAAGTCGTATAAAAAACCATTTTTGCGTAACAGGCCCTGTTGGATGGAAATTGTGTTAAGAAAACTGCGAAAGTTAACATGTTTGATGCTACAGGTATAATTCTGGCGGGGGGACGCAACAGCCGGATGAACGGTGTGGATAAGGCACAACTTGTAGTCGATTCACTACCGTTGATCGAGCGCAAGATAGAACTGTTGCAGGGTTTGTTCGCGGAGGTGCTGATTGTCTGTAACCGCAGGCGGCAGTATGATTATTCGCAGGCAAAAATAGTGTTCGACCAACAGGAGGGATGCGGACCGTTGATGGGGCTGTATTCGGGACTGAAAGCCAGCAGCCATGAGATAAATTTTGTAACAGCCTGCGACATGCCGTTCGTCAACGAGCAACTGGTCCGGCTATTGATTGAAACATCCCAAAACTGTGGTGTGGCGGCGCCGGTAGTAAACGGTTATTGGGAACCGATGATGGCGGCGTATAATAAGAGCATACTGCCGGTGATACAAAAATGTCTGGATGACAACCGGCGTAAAATGGTTTCGTTCTTTGACCAGGTGCAGGTGCGGGGAATTACAGAGGCCCAGGTGAAAAAGTTCGATCCGGAGCTGTTGAGCTTCTTCAATGTCAATACGCCGGAACAGTTGGAGCAGGCAAAAGAGATCATAGCTGCTGAATCCAGATAGAAACACAAGATAATAAAGAACTCAATTATTATGAGTATAGATGATGTTGTAAATGAATTCGAGGTCGATTGCGTTTCGGCCCAGTCCGGGCAGTTGAGCCGCGATAAGCGGCTGGTAGTGCGGGAAGAACCGTTGACTATCGAGATAAAGGATGTGGGCACATTTACGATTATGTCTGCGCCATGCGATCAGATGGCCCTGGCGTTGGGGTTCGTTTTTACCGAGGGTTTGATCGACAAGAGAGATGATATTGACATACTGGCGAAGTGTCCCGATGATCCGAACGTAATCCAAATACAACTGGCAGGAGACAAGAAGATCGGCGATAAGAGGCGTAATCTTCTCATTGTCAGTTCATGTGGAATCTGTGGTAGTGAGGAGATTGGCAAAATAATCGACAGGCTGCCGGTGGTTGGCGACACGTTACGGATGAAAATGAGCGAGCTGGTGGAGATGCCGCGGCAGTTACGTGAGCGTCAGGAGATATTCCAGCAGACCGGCGGCACCCATGCGGTCGGCCTGGTTCGCCACGGCGAGATGGTGGCTGTGGGAGAAGATATCGGTCGGCACAGCGCGTTCGATAAGGCAATCGGCAGTTGCCTGTTAAGAGAGATTCCCACGACATCCACGGCGGCGGTGCTGTCCGGGCGTGTGAGCTTTGAGATGGTCACCAAGGCCGCGACGGCAGGTGTGGAGTTGATCGCGGCTGTTTCGGCGCCGACGAGCCTGGCCATAAAAGCGGCGCAAAAGTGCAACATAACGCTGTGCGGATTCGTCCGGGATGCCAAGGCGACGGTGTACTGCCACGGGCATAGAATAGTCTGATACGATTAGTCAGCTATGCGTCTTCCAGACAGCGGTCGTAGAACTCGACGTAGTTGTCCTTATGGTCGCTCTCGCGTAGCTGTATGGCCGAGCGTGGATGCTGATTAAAGTGGGCCGTGATATTGTAGGGTACTAAAGGCCCCCATTCCAGCTTTTCTCGCAATTGAACGAAGTGGTCCTGTAGAAGCTGCAAAACCGGCCTGAGATTGAACTTGGGATTTTTCAGGAAACTAATCAACAGTTCCATGGGGCAGTTTCCTGCGCCTCGGCCGATGCCGCCCATCGTGGCATCGAGACGGTTGGCCCCGGCCACGATCGCTTCAATGGTATTGGCAAAAGCCAACTGCTGATTGTTGTGAGCATGTATGCCAACTTCTTTGCCTGTACTTTCGCCAGCTTTGATGTAACGCTTGATATAGTCGTGAACCTGTTCCGAATACAAGACGCCAAAACTGTCAACCAAAACAATAACGTCCACATCCGTTTGGGCAAAAATATCCAGAGCTTCCTGCAGTTCTTTCTCCTGCACGGTTGAAATGGCCATCAGATTGATGGAGACTTCGTAGCCGCAGTCTTTAGCGTGTTTGATCATATCGACAGCAGTGGGAACCTGATAGATATAGGTAGCCACGCGGATCAGGTCGAGTACGCTCTGATCCCTTGGAATGATGTTATGTTTGTAGTCTGACTTTTCGGCGTCGGCCATGACGGAGAGCTTCAACGGACTGTCATTGTCGCCGACGATACGTCGAATATCGTCCTCGTCGCAGTATTTCCAGGCGCCGTGCTTGTCCGGAGCGAAGATTTTCTTGTCGTTCTTATAGCCGAGTTCCATATAGTCGATACCGGCGGCCACGCAGGTGTCGTAAATGGCTTTGACCAGTCCGTCTTCAAAAGCGTGATCGTTTATTAGCCCGCCGTCGCGGATACTGCAGTCGAGAATTTTAATTTCCGGTCGATAATTGACCCATGGCGCTACTGTCATGACAACTCCTGTGTATTAAATACAAAACTACTTTATCGCAAACATCATAATGTTACGGACCCAGCATTATACCACAAGCGGGAACATTTGCAAGTCTTTTTTTGCGATTGTGTAAAATTATCGGACCTTGCGTGCGGCAGAAAAACAGGCTGTTTTGGTAGTGCCTCGCGGGTATATTACAAACTCAGGGCTGTTGAGGTTCCCAGTGTACCTGTGCCGCCCCCAGCAGAGTGCCCGTGGCATAGGCCAGGTCGATCTGTGCTATCTGGTATTCCACGATAGCCCGAATCTCGGCGGATTGGGCGTTGGCAAAACTCGTCTGGGCATCGAGTACTTCCGTGGAAGTCTGTAAACCCAATTCAAATTGTCGTTGTTCAGCTTTGAGGTTTCTTTCGCTTAAAATCATACTCTTGCGACTGGCTACCACCCTCTGCCAATTGGCCTCCATCTGGTCCGCCGCGTTGAGCACTTCCTGCCTTATCTGCAGTTCCCGCAACTGTTTGGTAGCCAATCGCTGGCACCGCTGCAAAATCGCTCTTTGCAATCGGCTTTTCGCCGCTGCATTTCCGATGGGCACCTGCAGGACCAGGCCAATTCTGTGATCAACAAACCTGTTGTCCAACAACAAATCAAAAGAGTCATTGGCATTGCCGCCCAGGGCATTAATATTATATTCATATTCGAACAGTACCAATGGCAGGGTCTGATTTTTTCCGAAATCGATTGTACTTGCGTCCCTGGCGATCTGCAGTTCCAACTCCAGCAGTTCCATACGTTTCTCGATCGCACATTCCAGCAAACGCTCGGTATCCAATTGGTAATAAATACAATTGGGCGGCGTGGCGGGAATCAGCACAGTTGCTGTTTCCATTTCCAGCCCAATTCTGTTCAATAGTCGCTTCAGATTACGCTCGCTATCGCGAACTGAGTTTTCCGCCAGTATAATAGCCTCAAGACGTTCCGCAGCCGCGGCTTCCGCACGAATTATCTCGATCTCGGCTACCTGGCCTGTCTGCACTTTCCGCTGAGCTTGCTGCAATTGTGCTATTGCCAGGTCATACTCCTGCTTGCGTACCTCCAGCTCCCGTCTGAACGCATACAGCAGCCAGTAGGCCCGATCCACCTGAGCCAGTACCCTGGTCACCTCCAGCCTGGTCTGTGCCTGGACGATTTGCGCATCATAATGAGCAATGCGAATCGCGTAGGTATTGGTTCGGGCGCCACTATTGCGCAGCAGAGGCTGACTGAGTGAAAGCGAAAGCTCACTCGAGTACATGGTGTCATATCTTTCCAATCGGCTGAATGGAAGATCAAACGTAATCGTACCTCCTGTCCGCAATGGAAGTTCGACCCCAACATCACCCATGATACTCTCTCTTTGAGAAGAATCCAAAGTGATTGTTATAGGTGTGCCTCCGGGAGTGTCGCTCTTGACGAAACCCAGTCGCGAAAAAGCCAACGGTTCAAAACGGGCCTGGGCTTCCTTGAGAGACTCATCGGCGATTGTCGGATCGAATAGTTGTGTTTTAATATCCAGATTGTTTTCGAGGGCGATGGCGCGACATTCCTCGATTGTCAGTGTAAGTTTCGCGGGCGGCTGCTCGGCAGGCACCGACTCATTGGCATCGCGTATTTTCTCATTTTCGCTCATCGATTCCAGAGGGAGCATTTCGATCTTGCGCAAACGATCAGGCGGAATCGATATCGTCTCCAGAGTGTCCCCACTAAAAGGATTCTCACAACCGCAAACCAGCAGCACCACAGCCAGCGATGTGATCGCAAAGATACATCCAAAAAATGCTGGATTCCCGCTTTCGCGGGAATGACAGGTTTTTGTTATCTTATTCATGTCTCAATGCCTCAATCGGGTCGAGTTGAGCGGCCTTGATCGCAGGGAACATACCAAAAAACACGCCCACAAATGCAGAAAAACCAAATGACACAACTATCGCCCACATGGGGATGTACGGTTTAGCCAGCAGTTCGGCTACGCCTGGTGAAAGTACCATTTTGAGAATGCCGGCTACGGCTGAGATTAATAACTGGCCAAAAGCAACACCTATAAGGCCGCCTAAAAGGCACAGCGTAACCGCTTCGATCAGGAATTGCAACAGGATGGCGGAAGGGCGAGCCCCCACCGCTTTGCGCAAGCCAATTTCACGTGTTCGTTCCGAAACCGACACCAGCATGATGTTCATAATCCCTATACCGCCTACCAGCAGCGAAATACCCACAATGCCCCCCGCCACGGCCGTTACTATCAGTCCTATTTGTTTGATGATTTTTACCGCCTGCTCAACAACCTGCAGTTCAAAGGTGTCCGGCTCGCCCGGTTCGAGGTTTCGGCTTCGTCGCATAAAGAATTTCAATTCCGCCTGAGCCTCCTGGGAAAGCTGGGGCGTTCTGCATGTGGCAATAACCCCCATCCACGGCTCCCACAGTTTCCATGCGGTGTCAAACGGAATCAGCGCTTCCGCACTCGATCTTCCGCCGCCGAACATCGACGATTCAATCCGTTCTTCAACCACTCCCACGATGCGAAAGCCTCGGCGGCCGATAAGAATGGATTGTCCCGAGCAGTCACGATCAAGCTGAAGTTTGTCCCGCACTTCCGGCGTAATCAGACACACCTGCCGGGCATGGGTCTCATCTATCACAGAAAACGGCCGACCTGACGTCACCGATCGGTTTTCGATCTGGTGCCATGATAAATTCACCCCCGTGATTCGAACGTCTTCAATGATTTGCTCGCCGCATTGCACTGTTTGGCTTTGACTACAAAACCGTGTAAAACTTTCGACCGAAGGACAATGCTCCAGAAGACCGTCGAATTCTTCCGGCTTAAACATAATTTTTCGCCATGAAGCATGGCGAAACGTACCATGGCGCGGCTGATCCGGGAAAAGATATATCTTGTTGGTACCGAAAGTCTCAAATTCGCTGAGCACTGTGGTTTTAAGTCCCGTCAACGCGGCGATTACCGCTGTTACCGAAGCTACGCCGATGACTATTCCAATCGTGGTTAGTGCCGAGCGGGTTTTATTCGCCCATATCTGCCCCATCGCCAGCCACATACTCTGCAACAGCAGCCCAACAAACATAATCGGCATTACAAGCAACCTTTTCATGACTGTTCCCCCTGTCGCTTTCGGCTATGATCGACAGGCCGATCGAAACTGATCTTGCCGTCCTTCATACCAATGATCCGCCTGGTATGCTGTGCTACAGATTCTTCATGCGTTACTATAATGATCGTCTGTCCGTCCCGATGAAGCTGATCAAACAGAGCCAAAATACCATCCGTTGTTTTGCTGTCGAGATTGCCGGTCGGTTCATCGGCCAGCAGGATCTTCGGGCCGCAAATCAAAGCCCGTGCAATGGCTACCCGCTGCTTTTCACCACCGGAAAGTTGATTCGGCCGATGCCTGGCTCGCTCGGCTAATCCCACCCGCTCCAGCGCGTCCTTGGCCAGCTTACGACGGGACAGCCATCCAATGTTTCGGGAATAGATAAGCGGTAGTTCCACATTTTTCAGGGCGTTGAGCCGCGGCAACAGCTCAAACGATTGAAATACAAAACCAATCTGTTCGTTGCGAATACGAGCTAAAGTTCCCGCCCCCATCGCCGTCGTATTTTTGCCTGTCAGCTCATAGCTGCCGGAAGTGCACCGATCGAGACAGCCCAACACATTCATCAGAGTGCTCTTTCCCGATCCCGAAGCGCCCATCACCGCTACATACTCATTTTCATTTACTTCGAGGTTCACCCCGTCCAGGGCATGGATGCGTTCGACGCCCACCTTGTATATCTTTGTCACGTTTTTAAGTTGTAATAGCATTTCGACAAAACAGCAGTTGTTCCTTTTCGTTATGAATGGCTGAACGGTTACTTTTCTTCTTTTTGTTTTTCCTTCTTTTCTTCTTCTTCCTTTTCCCGTTCGTCTTTGATTTTTTGTTCATGTTTGATTTTTTCGAGTTCCTTATAAGGCCCTACGACAATCTGATCCTCGGCGGTTATCCCCGAAAGGATTATAGTATGCGTTGCATCGCTTTTTCCTATCTTTACCGGAGTGACAGTCGCTTCGCTGTCAATGTAACGATATACCACCGGAACAAACGTTTTTTTCTCATCCACTTCCGGAGAGTCTTCACGAATCTTCAAAGGCAGATCGTCAACCTTTTGCCCCAAGACCGCCTGACTGGGAATTTTCAAGACGTTTTCATGTTCAAAAGTTTCTATATCCACATCAGCGGTAAGCCCTGAAAAGAGCTGCTGACCGTCCGTTTCCAGCAGAATTTTCACTTCGAAGTATTTCGACCCACTTGTATCCATAACCGGAGTCATGGCGATTGCTTCCACGACCCCCTCAAAAACCTTGTCCTGCCAAGCCTGGATACGCACCTTGGCGTGCTGTCCCATTTTGACGCCACTGATATCCGACTCGTCCACCTGAGCTATCAGCAGCATCTGCGAGAGATCCGCCACCTCTATTATCACCGTTCCCGGGTTGTTTATTGTGCCGGTGACTATCTCACCGACTTCCACATTCACTTTGGTCACTACTCCGTCGATAGGTGAGGTAATGGTGGTATAGCTTAGGCTCTGCCGAGCCCTGGCAATTTCCGCCTCGGCGGCCTGGAGGTTGTGTTGGGAGATCACAAGCCCCAACTCGGCGGCCTTCAATCCGTGTTCCGCTACGAAAAACTGGGCCCTAAGCTCGTCAACCTGCCTTTGAATCTGGTCCACCTCAGACTCAGAGACATCCTGTGAATTAAGGAGTGTTTTTTTCCGCTGTAAGTCACGTTCAGCCTGTTCTAACGCTGAGCGAGTACCTTCCATGCTGGCTTTTCTACTTTCGATCTCCGTTTTGGCCACGTCGATCTGGGCTGTCCTGGCTGCATAGCTCGCCTCGGTTGACCGCAACTCAGCTTCAAGATCGCTGCCGTCCAGGCGCAGCAGAACCGATGGTGCAATCGGAGGATTGGCGTTCGGATCACCTTTGGTCACCTTTGCCCTGACATCAAAAGGCAATTCCACAATCCGAGCTGAAATCTTTGCACTTATTTCCACTTTGTGTTTCGGCTCGACTATGCCTGGCGCGTTAATGAACTCGATCAGGCTGCCGGGCACCGGTTTTTCCACACGAACAATAGTCGGTTTTTTCGCCGCTGCCTTGCTCTTTAACGCCACACCAACGCCAACAATGACAAGTGCGGTCACCACGAATGTGATAATAATTGCGATTAACGTTTTCATAATTTTATACTTGTCCTGGATAGTTTTCCGATGGAGCTTTTCGTATTCAAAACTGTTTGCAAAAGGCCCTGGTGGACCTGCGAACACCCGGATTCCGGTCACAATTGCCCATCTTGACTACTAGTGTAACAAGTCATCTAAAACATGGCAACCTTTCTACCCTGTTTGTTCTGCTTGTTTAGGGCCTTCCGAAGGTCACCTGCTGAATGGAGCCTGATGGCTTTCAGTCTGACCAATCGGTCGGGAACGGGGGAACTCAACCGTTGTGAGTATAATGTGACTTGGTATCGGGTGGGAATCGCCGGACAAAAAAGGTGGAGCCCCAGTCTGTAGGAGGCAGCCAGACCAGGGCTCCGATCCAGGGCAGAATAAAACTTTTTCAAATCGCAGATCACATTGTTTTTGTGTTCAAACTTTTGTGTGTTTGCCAGTAAATGCCCTCAATTGCCGGCAACAAATATCATTGTAATCTTCATATTTATAGTAAGATTGAATTTTGGCTTAGGCAAACGGGAAAGAAGATTTTCTGAGGTCTTACTGCATTTATAGTTAGAAGATATGCCGGATATACTGGTTGTGAGGATTACACGTTGTGAGGTGCTAAACGAATGACGGACACTCGAAGCTTAGCATTAAGCCGCCTGGTCCTGTTTCTTCTCGTAAAGTTCCTCGTATGCTGCT
>Ga0315290_10001082_pt1 | contig 18608 bp, 18 predicted proteins | sample YL17G12_0_MG_FD_203627 | JGI IMG/M metagenome (GOLD analysis project Ga0315290, IMG submission 203627) | Sediment microbial communities from Yellowstone Lake, YNP, Wyoming, USA - YL17G12_0 | ecosystem: Environmental > Aquatic > Freshwater > Lake > Sediment | place: USA: Wyoming | collected... | reverse complement strand
TAGAGGAATGGGAGCAAAGAGAAGGAGTCAAACTAGAAGATGGTCTGTATAGAGGTCTAATGAGACGTGGAGCCGGAGATGAACTTGCAGCTGGTTGTGCAAAGAGTCAGATGTTCCATGATGCCGCTCAGGCAACAATGTAAAAGAATTTTTCAACACAAGAGCTTAAAAAGTCTAAAATTAATTTGTCATATTGAAAATTCTTCTCATCTCTCCAACATTGCAGGGCATAGGAGGAATAGCTCAACATGTACGAGATTTAATAAAATTTTTAAAAGAACATGGACATGACGTTGATATAATTTCCTCAGAAAACATACCTACAATTCCATTTAAAAAACTCAAAAATCCTAGCTTTCTAATTTCCTCTTTTTTTAAAACAAAATTTATGAAAGATTATGATATAGTTCATGCTCAACACCCAATAGCAGCACTTGCAATGAGAAATATTTCCGGAAAAAAAATTCTCACTATCCATGGGATTTACAGTGAACAAATTGGAATGTTACATGGAACATTAAGTTCAAAACTTTCCAATAAATTTGAAAAAAATGCATTTAGCTGGGCAGATGCAGTTACAGCAGGTTCTAAAGAGGCTTTTGATTATTATAGTAAATTAGGATCAAAAGTGTTTTTTGTTCCTAATGCTATCGATATTAAATCACTGCCATCCGGTTTTGACACAAAATATGAAAAGCAGATAATTTTTGCAGGTAGATTATCAAAGGAAAAAGGAATATTGACAATTTTGGAAACTGCAAAAAGTCTTCCAAAAGATGTTCATTTGATAATCATTGGTACTGGACCTGAGGAAAACATTGTAATTGAATCTGCAAAAAATCTTGAAAATGTACACTTTTTGGGCTATCAACCAAAAGAAAAAACCATTCCGTTAATCAGAGGCTCAATTTTGTTAATTCAACCGTCATTTGCAGAAGGAATTAGTGCTACATTGCTTGAATCTATGGCATGTAAAACACCAATAATTGCTACAGATATTGGTGGAAATAAAGAACTGTTTATTCATAATAAATCAGGAATACTGATAGAGCCTGGAAATTCAAATGAATTACTAAAAGAAATAATGCGGATGTTAAATGATCAAAATCTAAGAGATGAAATTGCTAGATCTGCTTATGATGCAGTACAAAAATACGATTGGTCAAATGTAGGACAACTTTATCTTGATTTGTACGAAAAACTACTAAAATCATAACTATTAATGTATTTATGATTTTAACATTTTTTCTAAACCTTCATCAAATTTTATTCTTGGTTGCCACTTTATTTTATTTTTAATCTTCGATATGTCTGATGTTATATCATCAATAAAAATTTCTTTATTCTCTTCGTAATCTACATTTATTTTTTGTGATGTCATTCTTTCAATTTTCTTAATGATATCTTCAAATGAATATGATCTTCCAGCACCTACATTAAAAACTTCAAATTTAAAATCACAATCTATTAATTTTACAATTAAGTCCACAAAGTCATCAACATGCAAAAAATCTCTTTTACTATTTTTGTTGACAATGGTTAATTTTTTACCTGTTTTTACTGAATTAATTAAATTGGTTATCAGAAAACCCTCTCGCATAGATTCCCCAAAAATATTGAATGGTCTTAATATGATCAGATTGAGATCAGATCTATTACAATAGAATTCGCATAATCTTTCTCCAAGATACTTGCTCTCAGTATAAGCATTATGTGGATTTATGGGATGATTTTCATCAATAGGGCAATATTTTGGATTACCGTAAACATAACTACTGACATAAATCATTTTTTTTACTTTCTTTTGAATGCAATATTCTAAAATATTTAATGTTCCAATTACGTTATTATCAAAATATTCACTCCATTTCAGTTCGTTCTGTGGTGTTTTTCCACCTAAATGGATCACCATGTCTGCCGAATCTAATTTCATAACTTGTTCTTTATTCTGTAAATCTATACGCTCAGAAATATTTGAATCTGTTATCACTTTTAATTTGTCTAATCTTTTTACAATTTTTTTTCCTATAAATCCAGATGACCCGGTAACTAGTATTTTGTCCATTAAATTTGTTAAATAGATATGGTATCTAAAACTTATCGTACTAAATGTTTAAGAAATTACAGTAATTTTTAGAAACTATGATCAATGTAAATGATTAATTAATTGGTATTTTGATGAATTATTGAATGTCTACGATTCTAAAAAATAAAAATATTCTTGTTACAGGCGGCTCTGGCTCCATTGGCCAAGCTATTGTAACAAAAGCTTTGGAAGATGGAGCAAAATCAATCAAAGTTTTCAGTAACGATGAAAATGGATTATATGAAATGGAACAAACTTTTACTGATAAAAAAATTGAATTCATTATAGGTGATATACGAAATTCTGAAACTGTAAATTCTACTGTCAAAAATACTGATATAATTTTTCATACAGCCGCTTTGAAACATGTTGATAGATGTGAGTTAAATCCTTTTGAGGCTTTTACTGTCAACATTATTGGAACAAATAATATTGTAAAAGCAGCTGTAAATGAAAATGTAAAAAAAGTGATTTCTATTAGTACTGATAAAGCAGTTAATCCAATAGGAGTAATGGGCGCAACCAAATTATTGGGAGAAAAAATACTGTCAGCAGAAGCATTTCATAATAAATCTAATACTGTTTTTGCTTCAGTTCGATTTGGCAATGTTTTTCATACTAGAGGCTCAATTTTACCAAGAATTGAAAATCAAATCAAAAAAGGAGGACCAATTACACTTACTGATCAAAGAATGAAACGATTTTTTATGACTAAAAATGATGCTGTTAAATTAATTGTAAATGCGACCAATCTTGCTATGGGAGGAGAGATTTTTATTCTTAAAATGCCATTGTTGTATCTTAAAGATCTTTTTGAAGTAATGAAAGAAATTTTAGCTCCAAAATATGGATTCAAACCAACTCAAATCAAGACAACCCATATCGGAATCAGGCCAGGCGAAAAATTAACTGAATATCTTCTTACTGATTTTGAAATGGAACATGTTTTAGAAACAAAAGATTTTTTTATATTGCCGTCTCTTTTTGAGTCAATTTCTAAATCAAAATATCCTGGCACAAAAAAACCTAATAACCTTCACAACTATTTTGAAAAAATGAAACCAATTGATATTAAGGAAATAAAAAAAATGCTGAAAACTGTATATGACTAGAATAATTTAAGATATTAGAAAATAAATTTTTGACAATAAAATTACACTTTTTATAATTATTTAATAAAACTGACTTTAACAAATGTAATAAACACTAGTTCAACTGTAATATTTACAAGTAATTTCTAGTCCTTTCTTTAACGAAACTTGTGGTTTCCAATTAAAATGAGAATTCATTTTAGAAATATCAGCACAAACGTCCAACACATCATTTTTTCGAATTTTATCTTTTTTTGATATTATGCGCATTTTTTTATTGGAAAAATTCAGAACCAAATTAATTAAATCTACTATGGAAGTACTTTTTCCAGTTCCAAGATTGTATATGTCATATCCTTTTTTCTTTGAATTAATAACATCCAATAAACCTATTATGACATCATCAATGAAAATAAAATCTCTTTTTGGTGTTATGTTTCCAAGTGTAATTTGTGAATCATGTATTACTTGATTAATAATATTAAAAACAAGATTCGATTTTGAACTATTAGGCCCATAAACAGAAAATATTCTAGCAACACGTATGTTCAAACCATAAGTCAGAGCATATGTTTCGCATAATATTTCACTCATTCTCTTACTAGAAGCATAGTGAGATAAGGGCGGATTTGATTCAGTCTCAGAAAGAGGTAAATTTTTTGAATTTCCATATACGTGACTAGAACTCAGAAAAATAAATTCAGCATCATTTTTTCTAGCTGTTTCCAACATTCTTTGAGTTCCATTAACATTAATTTCATAACATTTTGATGGGTTGAAATTGCAATAATCTACATCACTCAAAGCAGCCATGTGAATAATTTTTGAAAAATTATTTTGTAACTTTGAATTGCTAATCTTACTTATGTCAATACTTGATGAAATAAAATTTTTAAATGATTTTTGTTTTCTTTTAGATATTCCAAAAACTTTATAGTTTTGATTTAGAAATTGAGGTACTAGATAATTACCAATAAATCCACTAGAACCTGTCACAAGTATTTCTTTCAATATCTCTTTACCTGATCAGATGGTTTATTTCAATTTCACTTTTAATTTATTTATTATATAGCCTTAAAAAGCAAATGTTAGAGGGTAAGATATGACTAATGTCTTGATTACTGGTATTACGGGACAAGATGGAGCATACCTTGCAAAATTCTTATTACAAAAAGGCAACAAAGTTTTTGGTACTTATCGAAGACAATCATCAAGTAATTTTTGGAGATTACACTACCTTGATATTTTTAATAAAATTAGTTTGATTCCAGCTGATGTATTGGATTCAACATCAATATATCGCGCACTTGAAGAATCAAATCCGAGAGAAATTTATCATTTAGCTGCACAAAGTTTTGTAGCAGCTTCATTTGATCAACCACTATACACTAGTGATGTAACTGGATTTGGCTCAGTTAGAATTTTAGATGAAATTTTAAAATTTAATAACAAAATTAAATTTTATCAGGCTTCTTCAAGTGAAATGTTTGGCTCAGAAAAATCCATCACAAAAACAGAAACAACAGCATTCATGCCATCAAGTCCATATGCAATAGCAAAACTGTATGCTTATTGGCAAACTAAACTCTATAGAAAAGCATACGGCATTTTTGCAGTTAACGGGATATTATTTAATCATGAATCGCCTTTACGCGGTTTAGAATTTGTTACAAGAAAAATCTCAAATGAGGTTGCCAAAATCTCACTTGGACTTTCTAAAAAATTGGAACTAGGAAATATCTTAGCTAAGAGAGATTGGGGATATGCACCTGAGTATGTCGAAGGTATTTGGAAGTCATTACAGATCAAAAATCCTGATGATTATATTTTAGCTACAAATGAATCCCACTCGGTAAAGGAATTTGTAGAAAAGGCTTGTCAAATTGCAGATGTTTCAACTAAATGTTTGAAGATAACCAAGAGTAACTTGAGACCATTTGATGTTAATCATCTCAAAGGTGATTATTCTAAAGCAAAAAGAAAATTGGGGTGGAAACCAAAAATAAAATTTAATGATTTAGTTAAGATCATGGTAGAAGAAGATATTCATAGATGGGAACAAAGATTGAAAGGAGAATATTTGCCATGGGATGCAGGTAATTCATAATAGAACAAAAACCACTTTAAATAATTTTTAATCTAATAGGTATCAAATAAGTTAACGTATACCTTTTAATTAAAATGATGATTTTAATAAAAAATGAACAAAATTTTCATGATAACAGAACACAATATCGATGGAATAGATGCCAGTGGTAATAGAGCACAATGGGAAATTAATGGACTGAAAAAAAAAGGATTTTCTGACATTACATTGATAGACAAATTTGATGAGACAAAAATTAAAGAAATTTCAAATGGATTGGTACATGCCCAACAATTAAGTGGTAGATTTCTAAATAATACTAAATACATTGTTGATGCACATGGACTTGAATATGACGCTTCATCTCATTTATCGCATGGTTATCCGCTTTATTCATGGAAAAAATGGGCATTCAAAGCAAAATCTTATCATTATAAAAAATTAGAAAATAAAATCTTTCAAAATTCACAGCATGTTATTTGTGCAGGCGAACATATCTATGAAAAAGTAAAAAATATTCAGAATGCAACTGTGGTTAGAAATGCAGTTTTTCTAGAAAATTATATGCCAACTGATTGTAAAATTTTAAAGATTGCATTAGTAGGTCCATTTTTACCAGGAAAAATAAACTACTTTGGATTGGATATGATAAAATTTGTAGTACAGGAATTTCCTAATGTAGAATTTGTTTTCATAGGCCCAACTAATAAAAGTTTTCGAGATGAATTACAGTTTAAAAATACAAAATTTACTGGTCAAATAAACAATTATGTTGAAACATTGAGAAGTTGTAGCGTCTTATTAGCGCCATATCCAGAGTACGCATATTATTTAGGTTCAAAAACCAAATTTATAGAAGCAGCAGCTTGTCATATGCCAATAATTACAACACCCGTAGGGAATGTTGATTTTCAAAATGATTATGTGTGTTTAGGAAAAACAAAAGAAGAGTTAGTACAACAGATGCATTATTTAGAAGATGAGAATGTAAGAAAAGAACTTGGCAAAAATCTAAGAGATGAAATTGAGAAAAAATACAATGCTGATATTGAAGTTAACAAAATAATAAAATTGTATAAAGAATATTCGAATTAATAAATAAAATTTTAGAGCTTTGAATAAATTGTTTGTGCAATTAATTCAAAATGATTTTTATGTGTATCGTAAAACTTTTGAAAATGTTTTATTGTCAAATTGAAATCATTCTCATTTCTCTGAATAGATGATAAAACAACTCCGTCTTTAATTATAGAGAAATAAGGTACTGAAATAGTCTGATCATTAACAACTTGCATTAGTGCATTTAATTCTTTATTATTAAATTTAAAATTTGATAATGCATTATTAATAACATCAGGTAATGTAGTTAATGATATAATTTTTGTAACCATTGATAATTCATCATAATATTCATCACCGAATAAAATTATAGGTTTTTTATAAAAAAGTCCTTCAAATCCTATTGAACCATTAATTACTACAACTCCTTGACTTTTTGAAATTAATTCTTGAGAATTTACACTTGGATGTACAAGTTTAACATTCGGTAAAGCAAGGATTTTTTTATAATCATCAATTGTCCTCCATAATTTTGTTTTTTGTATTGGGTGTTCCTTTACATATAATACTAAATCTATAGGAATAGATCTTGCAATATTTTCAATCAATGCTATTTGATTACTATAAAATGGAGATTCTGTGAGAACTTTAGCTTCAGGTTCACTTTGTAGTGGATAATAAACAAATTTTTTATCTTCAATTGATTTAATAGATTTATTATCTAAAAACTGTTTTCTTTTTTTTATTTCAAAATGATTTTGATATTTGTATTTAATCATTTTCAATTTAGTTTTTCCAATATTTTTGTAAATTGGTTCAGGATTATGTGATAGTCTTTTAATATAATGATTTATTTTTTGAGAAAAAGTAGTATTTGAATTAAATTTTAATTGTACATTTACAGTTTCTATCATGTTTGATTTTTTTATAAATTCTTCATCATAAATTTCGGATTCATTCATAAAATTTTTCATTAATTTTTTAAATTCATCCGAAATTTCTCTGCTTCCAATATTATCAGATATAATTATTGTGTTATGAGTGTGAACTGGAATTGGCATCAATATTTTAATTTTCATTTTTTTTGCAATTCTATAAAGAAGTAAATTTGAAATATTTTCACCTGCCTGTTGCATAAGAACTAATTTAGGTTTAAATTTCTCTAAAATATCAACAAAAAAAGAAATTGAATTTTCAGCAATTGATAAAATTTCCTCTTTTGTAAATTTATGAAAATCAGTCCAATATTTGTAAAAGCTTCTTTCAGTATAAACGTCTAACCAGAGATTTAACTCATATTTTTCCTCAAATTTTTTTAAATTCTCTAAATTAAAAGTTGGTTTTTGTATGTAACAATCTGGATAATAAATTAATTTTTTAAATGGAATTATTTGTTGATTTTGAAAAAAACTAAGATTTTCTTGATTAGCAACAATTCCAATAAAATTAAATTTATCTAATTTAGATAATGCAGAAATTATTCCAAAATTGACATATGCATAAGCATCAAAATCTAACCATACTATGATGTTTTCATTTTTTCCATCTGATATTTTGTCTGATTTAATATTCTCAGTAGTTTTCTCCATATCTTGATATCATTTTTTATAATTACCCCAATATTAACAAATTAATGAGAATTTTAGTCACATAATAAGAAACTTTCAAAATTTCTCAGAGTGAATCTAAATTGGAACAAACAATTTTAAAATTATTTATTTGGGATTTTTGACAGATATGACTCAAATGTTGTAAATTCAAATTCCTTTAAAAGTTCACTCATTTTTGAAAAAGTTTTTCCTATCTTATGGTAAGTGATGAAATGATTTTTTATTGGTAATTTAATTCTAGGAATGTACTCTGGAGTTAACTCCCATGAGTGTATGTATAGACTTGCAGGAATTTCTTTTTGCTCATATGATCTTATTGCATTTTTTATAATTTTTAATGGTAAAGTTCTCAAATAAAATCCACCCGCAGCAGGTATGATTTTTCCTAGAAATTTTGTGACCAATAATGGAAATTCTATCAGAGTACCATTAGGATCATTTTTACCTAAACTGGAGTTGGTTATTCTATATGGAAATCTTTCCGCTGATGACATTCCATACATGTTAGTTTTAGCAGGCATTATACTACTATCATATTTGTATCCGCCACTAACCAGTTCATCAATTACCCAAGAACTTTTCTCATTTAAGGAAAATGTCGGAGCCCTAAATCCTATTGATTTCCCAGTCGTGATTTTTTCAAATTTTTTCAGTTCCTCTTTGAATTCCGGTCTAAAATTTGGCGAACCCAGTCTTGTATGCTTCATAGTATGAAAGCCAATTTCATGTCCTTCTGACATGATTTTATCCAATATCTCTGGATTGGACTCTAAAATCTCTCCCACCACAAAAAAAGTGGCTTTTGAATCGTTTTTTCTTAAAAGATCTAAGATTTTATCAAGACCCTTAAACATTGTAGGAATTTTCTTTTCCTCGGAAACAAAAGGTTCGACTAGTTGTGGATGATACCAGTCTTCAAAATCTATTCCAAGTAAATTCATATCTGTATCATCCTTGCATAAAACTAAATATCTACTGATTTATCTTCTTAGCTTTGAATGAGAAAGATATGCCTATCTGTAACAACAGAATTTTACTGAAATCTCTTACAATGATATCTGTGTTCCCTCTCCTAAGAGAAATCTTTTACTGCCCTCATTTTGCTCTTTAATTATTTTTGAATTGGACGCAATTATGCTATTTTTAATGTCTAATTTACCCTCGATGGTACAATTTGACATGATTATAGAATTTGATATGGTACAACAACTAATGTGGGAATTATCTCCAATACTTGTGTTTTCTCCAATTATCGTACCATTCTCAATTATACAGTTTTTTCCAATAATGGCAGGTCCTATAATTTTTACTTTATTTTTAATTATTGTTCCTTCGCCAACAATGACTTTGCCCTCTAATATGACATTCTTCTCTTTTTTACCTTGAAATGACTCTGTCATATTTTCCAAAATAATTCTATTAGCTTCAATGATGTCATTGGGCGTGCCAGTATCCTTCCAAAAGTCAGTTATCATTCCATACATGATCTCTTTTTCTTCTTCAACTAGCATTTGTAATGCATCGGCAATTTCCAATTCATTTCGCCAAGATGGTTTTAATTTTTTTATTATTTCAAAAATATAAGGAGTCAAAAAATAAATTCCTGTTACCGCAAGATTGGTTTGAGGGTTTTTCGGTTTTTCAGTGATTTTTATGATCTTACTGTCCTTTATTTCGGCAATTCCAAACTGTGAAGGATTATTCACCTCACACAACAAAAGAGATGCTACTGCGTTAGATTTTTCGAAATTTGAAACATACTCACTGATTTCACGTTGAATGATGTTATCTCCCAAAAACACTACGAATTTTTCATCATTCACAAAATCTTTACACAGTGAAACTGCGTGGGCTATACCTTTAGGAAAATCTTGTTCAATGTATGTGAATTTGGCACCAAATTTTTCACCGTCTCCATAATAGTCTTTGACTTTATCTGATCCAATTCCACCAACAATAAATGCAATTTCAACAATACCTGCTTTAACTAATGTTTCAACACAATATTGAGACATGGGCTTGTTGGCAATGGGCAGTAATTGTTTTGGACCAGTATGTGTCAAAGGACGTAAGCGTGTTCCATGTCCTCCATGTAAAATAATGCCTTTCATCCATTATTGAAAAATTTATCTTATAATTTAACTAATCCATCAAAAAAGATAATAGTCATAAATATAGAAAATTAAATCTATGATAATTCTTTAATTACTTGCTATTTTCAATTTTAGATAATAATACTTTCAATTCTATAATCTCTTTTTCTGATGCTTTGCCTGTTCTAGAGTCTAATATTATTCGACATATATGAGCAAGTAGAGGATCCTCTAATCGTTTGATGATGTTTTCTGTACTTAACTGAGTGTGTCTATGCCAATAACCAATCAATATTGATGTGGGTACATAAAAAATCATCAATATAGCTGTAAACATCCACAAATCAGATAAAAATTCATTTAATATTGGATCTTTTTCAATTAAAAATCTATATAAAATTAGAACGAAATTTACTAATGTCAAACTAAATATCAGATAGTTTGTATGTCCATATCTCCCCTCTAACCATCTTCTTCTGAACCAATTTTTATTAATCTTCATTTACATAATCCATTTTCTTTTCTATACTCAATAACAAATCTCTAAATTTTTCAATTTCTTCTTTTGACATATTACCTAATTGTACATCGATTAATACACGAAATAATTTTGCATAAAATGGATTTTGTTGCATGGTTATGGTATTTTCTATTTTTAACTGAGTGTGTCTATGCCAATAACCAATAATTATTGCAGCTGGTATGTATAGTGCAAGAAATAACACTGTAAAAATCCACAATTCTGGTACTAATTCTTTGAAAAATGATATTTTTTCAATCAATAATCTGTAAGAGATTAAAACAAAATTCACAAATGTAAGAATAAAAATTAAATAGGTACTATGTCCTGTTCTAAATTCATACCATCGTTCTCTTGTCCATCCACTATTCATTAGTTTTTACCTCATCAATCCATATAAAAAAGATTGAAATCTGTAAATATACTGTTAAAATCATACAGTACTAGTTAAATAAAATTATTATGCCTATAATCACAATTTATGTAACATAACTAAATTTTGATCATTTTTTTATCTGATGGGGGATGACCAGTATAAATTCCGTTAACCATTTTTCCATATTTTGGAGGTTTATACAAATATTGAATCCCATTTATTTTTATTCCATTAATAATCTCATTTTTACAGAAAAAAGCATTTACTCCATTACTATCACATCCAAGTAATGTGTATCCCTTTGTATGGCCTAAATTTTGTAATGCTAACAAACTTGCCCCAAAATAATTTGTACCATCCCAAACAGCTTCAGGATCATATTGTACAACTCTGCTTTCTGTAGGAGGTAATGAAGAATTGTATTCTATTACAACTACATTGGGATGATAGTTTGTAATAGCTTTCCATACCCAATAATCATTAAAATCTATATCGATAGATAATAAATCGAAATTTTTTGGAACGTTATACTTTTGAAATAATTTTTCAATATTTTCTGCAGTAACCTTTTCTTTTTTTATATCATATTGAAAATATCTGGAACGTTTGTATCTCGCCATTGTTTTTTTTAAAAATTTAATGCTTTTCTGTAAGCAATATTTTATTCCAAATTTTCTATAAGACAAACCTTTTTTTATTAAATTTTCAGTTTTAATTTTTTCATCAGAACCATAATCCATCATTAAACCTTTCCAACCTTTTTTTTCTAAAAGATACGTAGTGTTAGATTCAAATCCATTCCCTACTCCAAACTCAACTGAAAACTTGTTTGTAGATCCTATCTTTGAAAAAATAAATTCAATTATACCATCCTCACCATTCTGAGAATAAATTTTTCTTTCATGTAGATTTAGATCAAATCCATCTAAATGTTTTTTCATATTTATAAAATATTTAATACAACTTCTTTAAAACTCAAGCTAATTTTTATATTTAAAATAGATATCGTTAAATTATATACTTATAATATTACATTGTGAAGCGACACTCTAAAAGTTCAATACTTTTTAATAAAATTGATATTCGCCTTAGTAAGGTGTTTTATGGTAATACTACTGGTTTCATGCGAAATATGCAAGGTCGAAATCAAGTTTTAACTAAAATAGATGAAAATATTAAAAATACTGATCCTGAATTATACTCTGTTGTCAAATATGGATTCACAAAATTCCAAAATTCATATGATGAATCTATGATAAAAAGTCTTCAAAATAAATTTCAAAGTTTAATTGAAAATGACAATTATTCTAAACCAATTGCAGAATATAACAATAAAATTTACTCAAGAATGATTAATGAACCGTATAAAATTTTTCCTGAACTATCCAAACTTATCACAAATGATGTTTTATCATTCTTAAGCAAATACTATACTTCTAATTTTACTATCAAGCATATTCAATGTCACAGAAATTATTCTGTACCACTTGAAATACGTAAAGAACATGAAATGTTTTCAAATTTTTGGCATTTTGATCTTGATCCTACATCACAAATCAAATACTTTGTTTATCTGTCCAATGTTACAGAAAAAGATGGTCCATTTCATGTTCAAAGCAAAGATAGGACACATGAATTAATTAAAATGGGATTTGGAAATCGTACTAATTATAAATTACCTCAAAATATTCTTGAAGACCCAACTTATGTTAAAAAAATGACGGGTCCATCTGGAACATCGTTTTTTGGTAATGCTACAACTTGTCTTCATAGAGCTGGAGATCTGGAAGATAATCATTTTAGAGATGCAATTACATTTACTATTGATCCATCTGATGAACCAATTGGAGTAAATTGGATTGAAAAAGTCAAACCACATCCATCACAGAGCAGTGAATATATTACATCAAAAGAAAATTAAATTTTAAAAAATTATATACTAATCCTTGTTGTTGGAATCAAATTTTTGAAAGTCTATTTCAAAAATTTTCACCTGATGTTTAAAACCATTCACTTTTGAGTCAAACACCTTATTCAAATAATTATATTTTTCTTCATGATAGTACACATCTTGCAAAAACTTTGGTAAAATAGGACTATCATCCACTATTATATGCGTTAAATCCCTTCTTGAATTTGAAATAAAGCTTTCTAGGTTTTCATAGTTAGTTGTTTGAACTATTTTTATTTTATTCATTTCATCTGGAAGTACAAATGGCCATTTATTTGGAATTTCTGTAGCTTGTATATATCGTGTTTCTGAAGGATGAAAGTTAAACCCTGATGCTGTTTTAGACCCAATTATTGCAATTTTATTTAATTCTCTTTCATTTTCATAATCGACTTTTTTATATTCATAAAAGCCAACAGAGCTTATTAAAATCCCAATTATTATTAATGACAATACGATATTTTTTCTAGGTAATTTTGAAAGATAGCTCTTCACTGCAAATAATGATATCAAGCAAAAAATAGGATATAGAACATAAAAGTATCTTGTATCCTGTGCATGAGCTATACCTGCATACAAAACTGGAAGGGAGATAACTATCAAAAATATGATTATGAAGTTTGTCTCTTTGGTCCGTATTCTAAAAAACTGTATGATTCCAAATGGCACAAACACCAAGAAATTTGGTATCATAATCCATCCCAAATACTTGACAAAAAGCTCTAACCCTTGAAAAATTCTTGTAGTTTCTCCATGATTTGTCATTGATAAAATCTCACCGGATCCTCCCACCACCCTTTGAAATATTCCGTCGTTACCTGAAACTTCTATCTTGTAACTCATGATTGGAATTAGTATGATAAGAAAAATTACAATACTTGGTAGATATGTCCTTATGATTTCTTTTGAAAATCTAAATTTTATAAAAAATAATATTGTTAAAGTGAAAAAAAGAAAAACTCCCTCTGATCTTACTATAGTACTAAATGATGCAAGAATGAATGCTAAAATTATTCCTTTTCTACCGTATCGCAAAAAAATTACTAGGGATGATGTGCCGAGTAAAATAAATAACGGTTCTGTTATTCCTAACAATGAATTTAATATGATTCTAGGATCAAAAGCAAATAGTGCTGCACCAACTAATGAGATCTTATCATCAAAAAATTTCCTACATAAAAAATAAACAGGAACTATAATTAAACTGGATAAAATTATTGATATGACGCGTTGTAGTTCCATGTACTGCAGAGAATTTTCTAGATTAATTACTGAAAACCAAAATGAAAGAAATATCGGCCATCCGTTATTAGCTGGGGCCCACTCTGCAGGTAAATGTCCATAATAATTTATGGCTGTTGCGTATCTGAAATTATCCATCGCGTCTGCCACAAGAGGTAATTCATGAGGAAAATAAAAAAAACGAAATGCTAATCCCGTAAAAAATATGATTAAAAACGAAATTTTTATTTTTGTCTGACTATTAATTATTCTGAACATCGTCAATTTATTCATCTGATTAAAAAAACTATCCTACTTATTCTTGTCTCTTACGTTATTATCATTTATGATATATACATTAAATAATAAAATATATTCATTAGTTGATAATATTGAAACAAAATAAGAAATTAAAACACTTTTACGATAAAGTGTATCTAAAGGGAGAGAAAAAACACTTTACCACCTTTATAGAATCTACTCCCACATCAGAAGTTAAAGAGGTATTAAAGCAAATTTCATGGAAATCAAAAAAAGTACTTGAAGTTGGCTGTGGAACTGGTTTTTTTGCATATAATGCAGCAAAAAAAGGGAGCAAAGTTTTAGGAATTGATTATTCCATAGAGGCAATAGAAATAGCTAAATCTCAATACTCTCACCGAAATCTTGATTTTAAGAATATGGATGTAAGTAAAATTAAAGAAAAATTTGATGTAATAGTTTCAAATGGTACATTAGAACATATGGATGATCCGCTTAAAACATTGAAGTTATTTAAACGACATTTGAATCCCAACGGATGTATTATAATCACATCGCCTAATTGGACTAATCCGCGAGGATACATGTTACTTACATTATGGTATCTATTCAAAGCTCCAATAACATTGGTAGATCTTCACTATTTTACGCCAATAGATTTTCAAAATTTTGCTAAAAAATTAAAAATGAAAATGATCTGGAAAACTTTTGATAAATCTTGGAGTCATGGTGATGTTCTAATTGAAGATTTTAAACGAAGAATCCCAAACGTACTTCGTGATGCACAGTTACCTAATAATAAAAAACGAATTAATTCTTTTATAAAATGGATTAAAACAAACATAGTTTCATTAAATAATGATCTTCCACAAAGTGGCGCTACAGGACTTTACGTATTTTCTTTTAAATGATTAAAACTATGTATTTGGATATTCAAAATTTTTCCCAAATTATATCTATTACTCCATTTTGATTCTGTTTAATTTTACTTCTTCACTAATCAATTCTTTATCAAAAGATATCACAAATGCTACATATTCAGCTATCTCATTTGGATTAAGAAACGTTTCAAAATTCTGATCTTTGGATAATCGTCCCATTTTTGTTTTAGTTGAACCTGGAGAAATACAATATGTTCTGATACCATATTCTTTTAATTCCGCAAAAAGCGCTCTTGATAAACCTAGTAGCGAGTGTTTAGTTGCGCAATACATTGTACCATTTTTAAATCCATTATATGATGACGAAGAACCAATGTTCACTATTCTACCCCATCCTCTTTTTTTCATATCCTTAGAAAATTCCTTACAAAAAATAAATGGTGCTCTCACATTAATTCTAAAACACTCATCAAATTCTTGTATGGAAGAATTTTGTAATGATTTTACAATGAATAATCCTGCAGTATTAATCAGAATATCTATCGTGCCAAACTCTTTTCTAATTTTTTTTATTAAATTATTTATTGACTGATCATCCGTTAAATCAACTAATCCATATTCTACCTTGATCGTTTTATTTTTATTTGTGATTTCTTTTTTTAACGCAGATAATTTGTTTTTATTTGTACCAACCAAAAATAAATTACAATCAAGTTCTGACATCTTTTTAGCTATTTCATTGCCTATACCTCCAGATGCACCTACAATTAAACAATTTTTATTTTGAAATTTTTTCATATCATTATCTCAGTTGCTTTCTCTAGGTGATGAAAAATTTTTCATTTCCGCTTTATAGTTTTTGAGCCATTTATTATTAATATTTTCTATAATTTTTAACAACTCTGGATTATTTTTTACTGCTTTTAAAATATCTTGATATGTGTAATCACTTGCTAGATGGCCGAATAGTTTTTTTGCAAAAGCAAGATCTTCTGGATAGTCAATTGTTAATCTCAAATGAGGAGGCACTTCTAATTCTGAATTAAAAAGGAAAAACTTCTTTGTAATATTGGGACTGTTGATAAAAATTTCTTTATAACCTGTTTCTTTATTTTGATGATTTTCTGATGTGTATATCTTTTCAAGAGCAGAAACTCTAATCCCAGTCGGAATTATACCATGAACTAAGTGATTATCTGGGTTGAAAACCGTTGGAGAATCGTTTCCGATGATAAAATCATAATCATTTTTTTCCATTTCTGTAATTATCTTATCGACAAATTCAGGTTCAGTGTATAACTTGTCGCCTTCTATGTCAATGATTACTTCGGTATCAAACTTTTTTGCAGCATCGAGGAATCTTTTTAGAATGTCTTTTTCATCTCCTCTGAAATACAAAATTTTCTTTTCTTTTAAAAAATCAACTAGCTGATCATCAGAACTTTTGTCAGTTGTACAAACAACTATTTTTCGAAATTTTTTTGCTTTTTTTAATCTATTTACTAGGTGTTCAATCAATGGAATATTGTTAATTTTTTCTAAATGTTTCTTAGGTAGTCTCGTACTGTCGAGTCTGGCAGGGATGAAAATGTCTACATTCATACAAAATCAATAATATACAGCGTAATAAAACACTTCAAAGTCATTTTACTTCATCAATTCTGACATATCTTTTTTTGTTATTGGATATTCTTGCAGCCTCCATCACTCTGGCCTGATTAAGTAAATCGACTTCAAAATTATATTGAGAAGACTGTGTGTTTTGTAATTCATCACAAAAAGAATTAATCATTAATTGAAAATGATCTGCAGTATCTATGGAAATCTTTTCTTGAAAATTATTAGCATTGATATCTAATATAACATGCACGTCTGGTGGCACATTATATGCTCTTGTTAGGCTTAGAGATCCTTCACTTCCCCACAAACTGTATACTGATTGGTAAAAAAGATCATAGCCTACAGCACTTTGAGAATGTCTTCCGTCACTGAAATCCATAAAAATTGTAGCCTTTGTATCAACTTGTTTTTCTTTATCCATGAGTAGATTACATAGAATTCCCTCAGGCTCAGATTCAAATAGCATTCTTGATGCATTTATGGGATAGCAACCGGCATCATTTAGGATACCACCACCAAGAGATTTGTCATATCGTATATTGTCTTTTGATATTGGTGGAAAACCATATTTTGAAGAAAATGAGAATATCTTTCCAATCGTTCCATCATTGATGAATTCATTTACTTTCCGATGAGATGGGTGGAAACGAAACATAAAGCCCTCCATTAATCGAACATTGTTTTCTTTACACACCCTAATCATTTTTTTTGCAGAGTCAAATGATGTTGTAGATGATTTCTCACAGAGGACATGTTTTCCAGTCTGTGCTGACTTGATTACCCATTCTTCATGAGTTCCGACCGGTGTAGAGATATAAACCGCATCAATACTATCATCGTTTAATACATCTTCATAGGAACCATATTTTTCACATTCAAATTCCTGAGCAATTTTTTTTGCTTTATCCTTTGAACGACTTCCAACAAAAGCTAATTTGCAGTTGACTGATTTTAAAATAGCAGGTATGGTAGAGCTTTTGGCGATTATAGAACAGCCAATAATTCCAATCCTAATTTTGTTATCCATTAATGATCACAGATCAAATTTTCACCATGCAGTCCATCCACCATCCACAACAATTGTTGAACCTGTCAAATATGATGAATCAGACGTGCATAACAATTCTACAAGTTTGTTTAATTCATTTTTTTTCATCATTCTTTTCATTGGAGTCAAAGCAGAATATTTATCCTTGAAGCGTTGATCCTGATCAAATTCTACTCCACCAGGTGCTATACAATTTACTCTTATTTTTGGAGCTAAATGTGTAGCAAGAAATTTGGTTAAATTTATGACTCCAGCTTTTGATATGCTATAAGCTGGATGTTTGTGTCCACCATCATACAAATCTGGTCTAGCTGATACTATTCCAGTTGTGGCTGAAAAATTCACAATAGAGCCACTGGAATTATTTCTTGCAAATTCACGGCATACTGAAAAAAGAGAAGTTAGATTTACATCTAAAAATTTACTAAAGGAATCTAAAGTTATGTCAAATAATGTGCCACGAGACTTGCCTTCTTCTACATGATCGTTTAGAGCAAAACAATTTACCAGACAATCAGCCTTATTTTCAGCAAACCACTTGCGAACAAAAGTTTCATCATTTAAGTCATGACCTAAACGAAGATCTAATTTGATCACTTCATTTTTTAGTTCAAGGTATTGTGAGATCTCAGTTCCAAGTAAACCTTCAGAACCTGTAACTACAATCTTCAAAGGTTTTTCATCTACCATGACTTTCAAATTAAA
>Ga0315290_10001077_pt1 | contig 18643 bp, 11 predicted proteins | sample YL17G12_0_MG_FD_203627 | JGI IMG/M metagenome (GOLD analysis project Ga0315290, IMG submission 203627) | Sediment microbial communities from Yellowstone Lake, YNP, Wyoming, USA - YL17G12_0 | ecosystem: Environmental > Aquatic > Freshwater > Lake > Sediment | place: USA: Wyoming | collected... | reverse complement strand
GGGCCACCTCGGCCTCCAGCCGTTCGCAGTTCGGACAGCGTCGTTCCTGTGTCCCCATGCCTGAACAGCATAAGCACAACTCCCAAAATCACCTACACCAATTCGCCATCCTGGTGACTGCTTACCGGTGCGGGCCTTCGCATTGTCAAGCGTTTCCCCCGGCATGGGTCTGCCAAGATTTCCTGGCGGGTTCAATTCGTGGATGGGTCGCGGGTTAGCCAAGAATGTTCGCACAGACGGACGTCTTCCAGGCACGTCCCGCAACGACGGCTGAACGGTTCAATCGTCCCTGCGGGACGACCGAATGGGCGGGCGATTGGCAACCCAGCGATGAATCGCTGGGCTACTCTCAAACGTCCCTTCGGGACGGGGAACAGCGGCAGCCGGGGCTACGAGAGGGTGACCCCCTATGGTTTCGGCAACAAGACGACGTCGGTCCACTCCAACGGCAGCTCCAGTTGGGTGCCTTCGGCTGTCCTCTCGACCCTGACGCCGACGCCCTCCGTGCTCGTCGCCGTGGAGAATTGGTGCGAGCCCCTGATGGAGATCTTCAGCTTCGGGATCGGCTTGTACGTGTGGTTGACCAGGACGATCGCGGAGCCCTCGGGCCCGGTCAGGAGGCTCGCCTCGACGACGGCCTCGGAGGTCTGGAGCGCGGGGGCACTTCGCAACGGGACAGTCCCGTTTTCGTCGAACGAAAACCGGGACAGTCTCCCACCTACGAGCCCGGTCTTCTTCTGAAGCCAGGGTCGGGTAAGCGGGTAGCCGATGACCAGGCGTGGCGCCTCGGGCCACGACTCATCGAGCGTGGTCTGGCCCGCCTTGAACGGCGAGTAGGCCAGGCCGGCTAGAAAGCCGACTCCCACCACGTGTCCCTTGCCATGGGCCGCGCACGAGCCCGCGCACTGGCCGTCCTCGAACAAGGAGAAGGAGTCCGCGGCCGTCTTGGATAGCGATTCTCTCAGATTGAGCCGATATCCGAGCACGCGGATCGGGCCGACGCCCGGCGGGCCGTCGGGGCGGGGGCCCACCGGCACGTACGAGGCCGTGGTCAGCGGCTTGATCGTGGGCAGGTCGACCCGCTCGTTGTACCGGTGCCCCTCTTGCTTGACGATCTTGCCGGCGGCGTTCTCGGGCCAGACGGCGGCGGCAAACGGCGGCAGAAAGGGCTCGAAGAACTCGTCGCGCGTGGCGGCGCCCGCACAAAGGTAGACGATTCCTCCGGAGCGGACCCAGGCGTCGATCTTCTCCGACGCCTTGCGCGTGAGGCACTGCCCGGTGACGTAGAGGACCTTGGTGCCGGCGAGCCGGCCCGCCTCAACGTCTTCCTCGCGCAGGAAATCGGGCTGGATGCCCAGGTGGCGCAGGGCGCACCAGGTGAGCCGGTTCTCGACGAAGCAGGCCGGGTCGTCGGTGTGCCACAGGTCGTGGCTGACCGGGTAGAGGATGGCCACCGGGTCGCGAACCAGCCTGGCCGAGGCGAGGATCGTCTCGGCCTGCTCCAGCGCCCGGGTGAGCTTGGCGATGCCCTGGTACTCGCTCCTGAGATCGGACCAGTAGTTCTCCGTGCCGATGTACGTGGGCCCGAAGGTCCAGAAGAAGAAGCTCTTGCACCCCTGGCCCAGGGCGGTGTAGGCCTTCAGTCGCAGGTAGCCGTCGTCGCTGGGGGTGATCAGGGCCCGCAGCGAGACCTTTCGGTCGCCGATCCCGGAGCGGAGGATCGCGGCGAGGTAGCCCAGCGCGTGCTGCCCGGTCCAGGTGGAGCTGGGGCCGTACATGCGGTTCAGGCCCAACCAGTCCTCGGCCGACAGGACGTCGACCGCCTCCTGGGCGCCGATCTCGAAGAAGTCCAGCCCGCGGTAGCCCATGCCGCAGTGCGGCGGGCCCCAGGCGTTGAAGAAGCCGTGGTCCGAAGGAAGCGTCTCGGTCTTCATCCCGGAAGGCGGCGCGGAAGACAGCCCGGCGAACGACTGCTTCACCAAATCGCTCGTGTGGCGGAGCTGCCTGACCGACCACCACTGGCCGAACTTGCCGGCATAGTATAGGGTCTTTCGCGTGGGGAGATCGGCCTGGCGCGGGAGGGCCTTCTCGAACATGGCCTTGGCCGGATACTCGACCCGGTCGATGTGCCGGCCGAGCGAGGCGTCGGTCTCGCCGTTGGCGCGGAGGTAGTCGCGAAACCAGCGGTTGAGTTTGGCCGGATCGGCGCCACGGAAGTCCATGGTCTGGATCTCGTCGGCGATGACGTAGTGGGCCATGTTCTGGTAGGTCCAGCGGCCCTCGTCGGTCTTCAGGGCCCGGGCGATTTGAGCCCCGTCCCCTTTTTGCCACGCGGCCGCCGACTCCTCGGGATCGGCCACGAGGTGCCAGGTGGCGGTGTAGGTGCGCATGCCGGTCTGGCGGAGCACGTCGGTGGGCACGCCGGCCAGGACGTTGAAGCCCAGGAGCTTGAGCGTGTCGGCGGCCTGCTGGGCGAGCACGGGGTCGTAGTGACCCCAGACCGAGGTGACAAGGTCGAAATGTTTCAACGCCCGGGCCCGGCCGCCGGTGGCCTCCCGCGCCCAGGCCAGGTGGCGCGCGGTCATCTGCGAGCCGGTCTCGAACTCGGCTTTCTTTTCCCTGAGCGGGTGCGGCAAGAGAAAGCCGATCGTATCCGAGCCACTCTTCTCGGTGAACGAGAGGACCACGCCCTGCTCCTCCGGCTTGTCGGCCAGCTCGACGGCGAAGGTGCAGCCACGGACCGGCTTGCCTGGGCCGATCCGTTCGAGCCGGAGCTTCATGGCGGGCCACTCGGCCAGGCCGCCGACGCGATCCAGCCGGCCGTGGAGCGGGGCCTTGCCCAGATCGACCCACCGACTCCACTGGCCGCGGGGCACCTCGACCGACTCGGAGGGCAAGTACCAGTTCGCGACGTGGACGTGCCCGCCGGTGGTCACCCTGAACCTCTCTCCCGCCGGCTCGACGACCTTGAAGCGGACAAACACGTCGGCGGCCCGCCCGGCCCCAACGCCCAAAGCCATCGTCACCAACAGCCCAAGACAAGTGCGAGCCGCCAGGTTTTTCATCGCGCACCTCGAAGTGATAACCAAAGGAACGGCACTGGCGAGACGCCAGTGCCACCCGCCGCTCATCCAATAGTATCTATTCTGCCGCCTTCTTCGCCGGCGGGGCTGGCAGGACGGGGGCCAGACGGTCGTCGAGCCGAGGCAGCGGGGGCAGCGGCGCGTGCGGCTCCGCTTGGTACCAAAACGCCACGGAGGCCACGTCGTCCGACAGCTTCTTGTACTTCGGGCCCTCCCAGCCCAGCGCCTGAATGGTCACGCGCAGGTCTTGCTCGAAGCAGATCGGGTCCATGACGTGCCAGCGGTACAGGCTCCAGAAGCTGGGCGGCTCGGCGCCGTCGCTGGCCGGCAGGGTCGTGCCCGCGTAGGGACCGCTGAACGGACGAGGGAATCCGTAGCTGCCGCAGAAGTAGTCCTCGGTCCCGGTGCCGCAGATCGTGGGGAACTCCTTGTCGCCGTCGAGGTAGAACTTAATCTCTCCCTCGCCGAACCAGCCCTTGGTCCGCTGCGTCCATGCCAGGAACGTGCCGACGTACCGGCCGCGGCCGCGAACCCCGTCGAGGATGACGTAGGGGTTCTGCCGATCGGTCCGGGCGCGGCGGAAATTGGCGTGGAAGCAGCCGGCATTGGCCGGAACGTCCGTCTCGGCGTAGTCGATCTGGTAGGCCAACAGCGTCAGGTCGTCGGTGGGCGACTCGTTCGTGAGGGTCACCTTGACGTGCTTGCGGAAAGGCATGGGCCAGTAGCAGTTCAGGGCGTTGCTCGGGTTGACGACCACGGCCAGCGACTGGACCGGGGCGAACTTGCCGTGGCCGACCGCGAAGAAGTCGGGGACGGGAACTTCGATCGAAGGCGTGCGCTCGCCGTCCCAGTAGAACCGCAGGACATTCGCCCGGCTCAGCCCCTCGACCATCCAGATGTGCTGGATCACGCCCGGCCCGTCCACGTCCATGAGGAGGACCGTCTCGCCCTTGTTGACGCGGAGAAAGGGGCGGACCTTCCAGCCCTGCCCCAGATCGTCGGCGGCCCGCGCCGAGGCGGGCGGGGAGGGGTCGGACGGGTTGGGGATGGCCATGCCTCCCTTGCCCTTGGCCCCGGTCGGGTTCTCGGCGCAGACGGAGCGGCTCCGCGCGCGAGTCAGGTAAGGTAATGCGCCCAGCCCTTGATGCAGACCCGGCAGCCACGGGGCGTCGGAGCCTTGTTCCGTCTTGGGAGACGATTGCCCCCGTGCGTCGGAAGAAGGCAAGACGGCCGGCGACGACCAGAAGAGGCCGACGACGATGACCAGGACCGCCAGTACGGCCATGAGACCTACGTTGCGTGACATGTCGTGACTCCCTTTGCTTGAGGACCCCAAGACGGAGGAGAAGGGGCCTTAGTCCCTCCGCAGGAAGAGCATAATCCGGGGAGACCATGCCCGGCAAGAGGCTCAAGGCGATGAGGCACCGGGCAGGCCGAGCTCGCGGCGGACCCGATTCGCCTCATCCGGCGTGACGTGATAGATGACCATCGAGTAGCCGACCCTGGCCACGGGCGGGAAGTGGAGGAAGTAGGAGTAGTCGCGGGAGCCACCGTGGAGCTGGATCACGGTCACGGCGTGCCAGCCGGGCACGGGGCCGCCCTGCGCGTCGGGGGCGACCGGGAAGCCGGGGGATGGTGGGGTGATCAGGGCCGGCGGACGCCCGTACGACGTGCCCGAGAGCTTCACCTCGCGCAGGGGAAGTCCGGGGGCGATGGTCAATGGCCGCGCCTCGGGGTGGGCGTCGATCCAGTCCTTCAGGTAGCCGAGGTCTTGCCCCCAATCGACGTTGCTGTCGGCCAGGTGCCAGTGCCCGTGGAGCGGGCCGCCGACGGTCTCGTTGAAGTAGCTCAGGCTGTGGGGATAGACGCTCAGGCTGCTGGCCATTGACCAGGCCACGGCCGCCGCAACCGCCTTGGCCATCCAGGGCCGCTTTGCCGCGGTGCCGGCAGCCTTGCTCATCCAGACGATGGCAAAGGGAAACGCCGGCAGCACGTAGCGCAAGTGGTGGCTGAAGCCCGTGTGCGCGCTGACGAGCACCAGGACCACCGTCGCGGGAACGATCAGGAGCATCTCGTCGCGCCAGCCGTTAGCGGCGTCCCGGCGGCGGAGCGTGGCCACCACGGCCAGCAGGAACACGGTCCACGTGCCCAAGGGCACCTTCACGGCCATGGCATAGAGATAGTAGTACCACCACCCGCCCCGTTGCCACGTGCCGCGCAAGTAGGACTCGCGTGCTCCGGACTCGAAGTCGGCCTTCTGCATGTCGATCCCCGAGACGTAGTTGTGCGGAAGCGGCACCGGCACCGCGGCCAGCCACGTGCCACGGAAGCGATTGCCCGTGCGGGGGCGCTCGACGCCGGGGGCGAAGGGCCCGCGAAGCGCCGCGCACCGGAACTCGTAGGTGCCTAATCGCTCGAAGGAGCCATCGAAGGCGTAGCCGGCGTTGAGCACCAGCCAGCCGAGGACCAGGATGCAGGCCAGCCGGGCGGCCTGGCGCCACCAGGGGGCCCCGGCAGCGCCGGCGCGATGGCCCATGCGCCGGGCCAGCCAGAGGAGCGGCCAGAGGACGAACAGGATAATCCACGTGCTCTTCGTGAGCTCCGCCAGCCCGAGGGTCAGTCCGGCCGCAAAGGTGAAGGTCCACGTGGGGTCCTTCAGCCAGTGCCAGAAGGCGTATGCAGCCACCAGGCCCAGGGCGGCGGCCCCGGCGTCGGGCGTGATCAGGTGCCCGTGGGCGAGCACGTTCGGCTCGAAGCACCACAGCACGAGCGCCAGGATCCCCTCCCGGGGGCCATACAACTCGTTGGCCCACCGCCACGCGAAGTAGCCTCCCAGGAGGCTCAGCGGGATGCAGGCCCAACGGGCGAGGCTAAAGAGCCAGAAGCACTCGTCCCCGCGGCGATGGAGCAAATCGAAGCCGACACGGGTCGGATCGCCGTCTTCCCGCCACAGTTCGTAGCGTTTCCAGTCGAACTGGCCGGCCAGCGGCAGCACCGGCAGGCTCGCCAGGAGCCGGACCAAGGGAGGATTGACGCGATAGAAATCGCCCTCGCCGTACTGCCATTGCCCGATGCCCGCGGCCAGGTGCGCCACCTCGTCCCAAGTGGGACTATCCTGCTTGGCGCTCCACGCGAGCATCGCGGCGTGGATCAAGAGTATCCCAAGGACAAGCCGACTGGTCGTGGAGTGCACGGAAGCCTCGCAGTCCGTCCCGAGTCTAGCCTGCACACGGCCGCACCTCAAGATAGGGTGCGACGCGTATGGTGTTGGGTGGCACTGGCTGCTTGTCAGCCAGTGCTCACCTGAATCGCGGGGTAGAACACGGGCTGACACGCAGCCCGTGCCACCCTCTGGCCATCGGTCTTCATACGCCCCCAGGAAGCGGCTGGGCGCTATCGACTCCTCTTCCGCCGAAGGCGCCAGAGAGCCACGGACAGACCGACGATGGCCAGGACGATCGCAGCGTTCATCGACCAGAAGAGCACTTTCCGGTAGGGGCTGGGAGGCACAGGCGGCACGCGCGGCACGTGCGGCGGCTCCACGGGAAGCGATTGGAGCTGCTCGACCATGGTGCCGAGCTTCTTCTCCAGCGCCTTGTCCTCGTGCGGCACGTAGTGAATGGGCTGAGACGCCTTGGGGCGGTGATCGAGGACGCGAGACCCCGCCGGCATTTCCAGGGCCGCCATGGTAAAAAGCTCCGGCGGCACTTTGGGGTTGGCGGTGAACTTGTGGTAGTGCATCTCCGAGCGCTCTTGGCGCTTGGTATTGTCGGACTCCTCCAAGAATGTGTCGATGTACCAGACGTCGCCGTCCTTCTTCCACGTGGCGATGAACTCGTGCACCGGCTTGGCGGTCGAGGGTCCAAAGATTGAGGTCCGCGCGACCTTGAAACCGTACTTGCGCGGGCACTCGAACTTGACCACCGACTTGGCGCCCAGGGGAAACTGGCCCACGTAATCCCCCTCGGGCGACAGGCGGACCTCGATGTCCTCTCCCGAGCGCTTCTTCAGCACCTGGCTGAGGTCGACGAGGCTCGAGTGGAGCTTGCTGACGTCCCAAGGGAATCCGGCGGACTGGGGACGCACCTTACTCTGCCCCTGCGGGACGTCGAAAACATCGGTTTGGCTGCCGACCGGAAGGATGTTCTGGCCGAATTGGCTGCTGAAGATCGCCGTGCCGTCGTACACAATGATCTGCCGCTCGGTCTTGAACCAGTGCTTTGAGTAGCTCAGTTCGAGGCGGTACTTGCCATGGTCGAATGCCACGCTGAGCTGGGCTTCCGCATGGACCTCCTGCCCCGAGTCTGCCTTTTCACGGGCAAAGTACTTAAAGGTGGCCTCCCCCATGCCCGACACCAAAGCGCTCGCCGCCGCGTCGGTGGCCGCCTGCACGGTCCGGAAGCCCTCGGACCCCTTTCCATCCGCCCCCCACGAGGTCACACACTCGCCCGCCAGGGCGAGCGCCAGCGCAGAGGCTAGCGTTACGCTCCTCCGAGTCGCCATGAGAACACCTCTTTCGTTCGCCCCGCCAGCCGCGCGGCAACGCCGTAACGCGACAATCGCTACGGGCAGATCGTGCGGTTGCACCAAAACTCGGTTGGAAGGTCCAAGCAGAGTGCCTTGTGCATGCCGTAGTAGTCCGAGCACGTTAGGTCCCCGTCTACATACTCGCATCGGCATGTCCTATACGAAGAACACAGCACCTTCATCGTCGGTGGGTCGTTCGTGCAATAATTGTTCCACATATACTGGTTGCAGGTCTCCGGGCTGTGGAAGAACATGTGAATGGGTGCGGTGTTGCACTCCTCGCCTTCTACCTCGAACATGCACCGGTAGGTATCTCCAGGACACATTAGCTCACTTTGCGAACAAGTAGGGTAGGGGTAGCACCCACTTTGGGTCTGGCCGCCCAGGGTGAGGAGCAGTTCCTCCTCAGAAAGCGCGACACACGCCGGTTCCACCCACCACGACGCGACAGAACAAGCAATACCCACCAGAATCAGTCCGCCGATCAGTCGCCACTTCATCACTGAGCTCCTTCTGAAAGAGTACCGGTTACTTCGACTGAAAGAGAAAACCGCTTACGGGCACCTCGATCGAAACGCAGTCCTTGCCTCGCGCGAAAGAGAAGGAAAGCGTTCCGGACAAGTCGATGCTGGGAAATCGGTCCACCAGGGCAAAACGAAATTCCGCAGGCTGGGACCCGGGAGTTGGCTCGCCGAGGGACTTCAAATAGGGGACGCTCTCCACCGACCGGAAGGCCAGACTCTCCATCGCATTGCCGCGAATGACCACACGGATCTCCTTGCGCGCGAGCAATTCCGCCTTGGGGATTACCCCGAGATGGATCACCTCAGGCGCGACGTCGAGGCATTGCTCCGGCCGGATCTCAATCGGCACCTCCAACGGGTTTTCGCGCGGGTGGGAGGTCTCCAGCCGCATCTTGACGATCTGCCGGCGCAGGCACTTGGCGGAGGCGGTCACGGTGACTCCCCCTTGTCCGCCGGGAGCGATCGGGCCAGGCTCCACCTTGCACGTCAGGTCCCCACAATCGCTGGAGCCCTTGGTGATTTGGATGGGCGACTCGGAGCCGTTGGAGATCGTCAGGCGCGCGCGGTCGGACCGATCCGCGGTTAGACTCGGGCGCAACACGACGGCCTCCGGTGACCACAGGAGGGTCCGGAACAGGTTGCCCTTAACCCGGACGACCAAAGGCACGCCCCCCGCCGGCTGGATGATCACCTGCTGTGCAACCGGCCCGGGATGGGACGCCGCGCGGTACTTCCCCGACACCTCGGCCGACTCACCCGGCGCCAGTTGCCTCGGCTCGACCTTGGCCTCGGCGCACCCGCAACTTGAACCGACCTTCTCGATGGCCACCGGCTCGCTCCCCCGGTTCACCAAGCAGGCGCGGAACGTGGTTTCCGTGTTGATCGCCACTTCGCCAAGATCGATCTCGGCAGGCTCCAGCACCAGCGCCGCAGGGGGGCTGTCCACGGGGGGAGTGTGTTCGTGCCCGGCACAGCCGGCCCACGGGACGCTCAACACAAGGCACAGAAAGGTGCAACGTGCCACGGTCGTAACCCTCCCATCCCCGGCGGCTCCTACTGCGGCTGCCGGGCCCTCAGGATCAACGCCTTTCCGTCCCACCCGTACGGCCGGCGGCCCAGTCCGCCTGCGTCGACGTCCTCGACGCCCATCGCCGCGTCCAGCATCCGGACCCTGTCACCCGACACCCCCACGGCAGGCCCAAAATGCTCCGACTCGAAGTGAAGGATGGCATAGGTCCCCGGTTGCGACAGACGCTGGTGCAACTGGCCGTAGTCGAGCTGCTGGGCTTCGACCTCGAAACCCAGCTCGGTTGCCCCGTTTTTGAGATCGAGCATGGTCGTGACGCCCTCGGCGCTCTTGACCGTCCGCCGCAGCTCGGCGATGTCCGGGTCCTTGCCCGCCAGTTTGCCGATCACGAAGAGGCTCATCGGGCCGCAGTCCGCCTTGCTGCCTGGCACAAAGATCCGCTCGCCGGGCAACCGCCTGCCGCCGTCGGCGGGCACGTCCGCGGGGCCGACCCTCCAGAAGTCGCGGTTGGCCCAATTGAACAGGCCCAGCAGCCCGACCGAGGCCACGAGTGCCGCAGACCACCCGACGCGCTCCATGGGGACCTCCCCCAGGCCAAAGCAGTCTCAACGCAAACACACCCGTCTTGCCCGCTATTAGAGAGTATTAGACAGGCGATTTCTTCGTTCGTCAATAGGCGAGAGAAACAAAATGTGCCTTTGTTCGCTATCGGGTTATTCGCTACCCCCCCCCACAGAGAAGGTCTTGTGAGCCGGACGATTGAAAACCCCGTCGGGATTAACTATTCTGAGGGGTATCCGACTTGCGCCGAGGGGCCTGTTGTCCGAACACCCTTTCCACGTGAGAGCGGGGGTGCCCATGCCGGTGGAGAACAATCGCGGGATCGTCGAGCAGACCATGGTCGTCCTCCTGGCCGCCGGCAAGGGGACCCGGATGGGACCGGGCGAGGCCGTCAAGGTCTGCCTCGAAATCGACGGCGTCCCGGCCATCAATCGCCAGATCACCGTTCTGAAGCGCCAGCGGTTCCAGCGGTTCCTGCTGGTGGTCGGCTCCAAGGCCGAGCAGGTGATGGAAACAGTCGGCCGGGAGCACGCGGGCGTGCTCTACATCCACCAGGAGCCGCAGTTGGGGACCGGGCACGCGGCCAAGCTCGCCGCCGAGGCCCTCCAGGCGATCGGCTACCAGGGCTACGTGCTGGTGGCCATGGGCGACAAGTACCTCGAAGAGCCCGCCCTCGAGGCCCTGGTCGACGGATTCGTCAAGCAGCGGGCCGACCTGGCCCTGTTGACCGTGCCCAGGACCAAGGCCACCGAGGGCTCGGTGGGCCGGGTGTTTGTGGACGAGGACGGGCAGGCCGTGGACATCATCGAGCGGGCCGACTGGGCCCGGCAAATGGTCGCCGACGAACTGAAGGACCGCCTGGCCGACGGCCTGGCGCCCACCGGGCCCGAGATCCTCGAGCTGGTGGCCAAGCACCTCGGCGGCGCGAAGAAGCCGGAGACCGCCGTGGCGGAGCTTCTGGCCCTGGCCCGCAGCCGGCACGGGGTGGATCGGGCCAAACTCGACAAGCTGCTCGCCTCGGAGCGGTACAACCTGCGGATCGGCGGGAAGTGCTACCCGGCCCGGCAGATCGACAGGCTCTGCGCGGGCGTTAACCCGAGCCTCTACCTGATGAGCGCCGAGGTCTTCTACCAGGGCGTGGGGATGATCCGAAACGACAACGCCCAGGGGGAGTACTACATTACCGACATGGTTCGCCTGCTGGCCGACGTGCGCGACGCCCACGGCGCGGCCCGGTTCCGCCTGCGCGCGGTTCCGGTCCGCGAGCCGGGCTGGGTCCAGGGGTTCAACTCGCCGGACGAGCTGTTGGCCGTCCAGGACTACGTGCGGCGGCGCAAGCTATCCGGCGAGGCGGCCACGGCGGCGGGCGTCCGGCCGCAGCTCAAGCCGAGCCAGTACGCCACGGTGGGGCAGTGGCTTGCGAAGATCGAGGCCCGGCGCCCCAGCCTGGTCCGCTGGCTCCGCGGCATCTACGGCGAGCACGAGGGCCTGCACCGGCAGAAGTGCAAGGACCTCAGGCAGGTGCTGGAGTGCTACGCCAGACGGTTCGGGCCCGACCAGAAGGTGTGCATCGTGCGGGCGCCGGGGCGGATCAACCTGATGGGCCGACACGTGGACCACCGGGGCGGAATGACCAACTTCCTGGCCATCGACCGGGAGACGATCGCCGTCTGCGGGCTGCGGGACGACAACGACGTGGTGGCCGCGAACACCCAGCCCGGCCGCTTCAAGCCGGTGCGGTTCAACGTCTCGGAGCTCATCGGCCGGTTCGCCTGGAGCGACTGGGTCAATTTCGTCAACAGCGACTGGGTGCGGAACATGGTCTACCTGGCCGCGGGAGATTGGGGGAATTACATCAAAGCCGCCATGCTCCGCCTCCAGCACCGCTACCAGGACGTGCGCGTGCGCGGAATCAACGTGGCGCTGTCGGGCAACGTGCCCATCGCCGCCGGCCTGAGCAGCAGCTCGACGATCGTCGTGGCCACGCTCCAGGCCGCCATCGCCCTGAACAACTTCGAGCTCAACAGCCGGCAGTTCATCGACCTGTGCGGGGAAGGGGAGTGGTTCGTGGGCTCGCGGGGCGGGGCGGGGGACCACGCCGCCATCTACCTCGGGCAGCGCGGCAAGATTGCGCAGGTCGGCTACCTCCCCTTCCGCGTCGAGAAGATCATCGACGCCCCCAAGGGCTACGACGTGGTCATCGCCAACAGCCACGTCAAGGCGGCCAAGAGCGCCTCGGCCAAGCACCAGTTCAACGCCCGGATCGCCGCCTACAACCTGGGTCTGGCCCTGCTGAAGCAGCGCTGCCCGGAGATCGCCCCGGCGATCGAGCACCTTCGCGACCTCGATCCCGCGCGCCTCGGCCGGAGCACGAGCGACGTCTACCGCTGGCTGATGCGAGTCCCCCAGGCCATGACCCGCCAGGACTTCCGCACCTCGCTGGCCAAGGAGCACCAGGACCTGGTCGAGGCCAGCTTTGCGACGCACGCCGATCCGGGCGAGTACGCGGTGCGCGGCGTGCTGCTCTACGGCGCGGCGGAGATCCAGCGGAGCCGGATGTGCGTGGACCTCTTGGAGAGCGGGCAGGTGGAGTCGTTCGGCCGGCTGATGAAGCTGAGTCACGACGGGGACCGGGTAAGCCGGCCCGGACCCGACGGCACCTATCAGCCCGCCGTGCCCGAGTGCAGCGACGCCCACCTCCAGGCCCTGATTGCCGATCTGGCCAGCGAGGATCCCGATCGCGTGATGCGGGCCCAGCTCTTCATGCAGCCGGGCACGTACGCGTGCAGCACCCCGGAGATCGACCAGATGGTCGACATTGCCTCCGCGGTGCCTGGTGTGGTGGGCGCTCAGATTGCCGGGGCCGGGCTGGGAGGCTGCATCATGGTCCTCGTGCGCAAGGATCAGGTGGACGCCGTGCGCCGGGCGCTGGCCGCCGGGTACTATCGCCCCCGCGGCCTGGAGCCGGCCGCCATGCCCGGCATCACCGTCGAAGGCGCCGGGCTGGTGGAGTTCTGAAGGCCGGGCATTGACAATCCCCGGCCGGCCCGTACACTGGCCGGAAGCCGGGTAGGAACCCCTCAGCCGGTCCGCGACACGGGACGTCACCATGGCGGCAGCCCATCTCATCAAGCCCAGCCACAAGGCGTTCAGGACCTATTACGACGCCCTGCAAAGGTACGGCCGGCAGGAGGTGGGCCACGAATCGGCCCTCCGCTCCGCCTTTCAGAACCTCCTGGACGACCTGGGCCGCCACGTCGGCTGGACCTTGATCCCCGAGCTGTCCGAGACCACCGAAGGCAAGACCGTCCGGCCGGATGGGACCTTCCACGACGACTACTACATGACCCGCGGCTACTGGGAGGCCAAGGACTCCCACGACGACCTCGAGGCCGAGATCGGGCGGAAGATCGCCAAGGGCTACCCCCGGGGCAACACGATCTTCGAGGACACCCGGCAGGGCTATCTGTACCAGAACGGCCAATTGGCCATGAAGGTCGACCTTACGCAGCCGCAGGCCCTGGCCGACCTGCTCAATGCCTTCTTCGCCTACACCGAGCCGGCCCATGAGAACTTTGGCAAGGCGATCGGCGAGTTCCAGGGCCGTGTGCCCGACCTGGCCCGGGGGCTGGTGAAGAAAATCCAGGACGCCCACCAGAACAATCCCCGCTTCAAGGATGCCTTTGCGGGGTTCTACGACCTGTGCTGCACCTCGCTCAATCCGAACCTGAGCGTGGCGGCGGTCGACGAGATGCTGGTGCAGCACCTGCTCACGGAGCGGCTGATCCGGAGAATCTTCGACAACCAGGACTTTACCCGCCGCAACGTCATCGCCGCCCAGATCGAAAGGGTGATCGACGCCCTGGTGAGCAAGTCGTTCAACCGGCACGAGTTCCTCAAGTCGCTGGATCGGTTCTACGTGGCCATTGAGTCGGCAGCGGCGACGATCGAGAGCTTCAGCGAAAAGCAGCACTTCCTGAACTCGGTCTACGAGCGGTTCTTTCAGGGCTACTCGGTCAAGGTGGCTGACACGCACGGGATCGTCTACACGCCGCAGGAGATCGTCGACTTCATGTGCTCAAGCGTGGCCGAGGTCCTCCAGGGCGAGTTCGGCAAGGGCCTGGGCGACGAGGGGGTGCTGATCCTCGACCCCTGCACGGGCACGGGCAACTTCATCGTGAACCTCATCCGCCGCATCCCCAAGCGCGACCTGCCGCGGATGTACCGCGAGCAGCTCTTCGCCAACGAAGTGATGCTCATGCCCTATTACATCGCCTCGTTGAACATCGAGCACGCCTACTACGAGCGGACCGGTACGTACGAGCCGTTCGAGGGAATGTGCTTCGTCGATACGCTCGACCTGGCTGAGCCGAAGCAGAACCATTTCCAGTTCATGACGGAGGCGAACACGGCCCGGGTGCGGCGCGAGAAAGGTGCCCCGATCACGGTGGTCCTCGGCAACCCGCCGTACAACGTCGGCCAACTGAACGAGAACGACAACAACAAGAACCGGAAGTATCAGGTTATTGACCGGCGCGTGAAGGAGACCTACGCGAGGGACTCGCGCGCGACAAGCGTCAGCAAGCTGAACGATCCATACACCAAGTTCTTCCGCTGGGCCACCGACCGGCTGAACGGTCGCGACGGGATCGTCGCCTTTGTGACCAACAACAGCTTCGTCGATCAGATCGCCTTTGACGGGATGCGCAAGAATCTGTTGCAGGACTTCACTCGCCTGTACCACCTCCATCTGGAAGGCAACGTGCGGCAGAATCCCATGCTGTCCGGCACCGCGTACAACGTGTTCGGCATCCAGGTCGGCGTGGGCGTCACGATCGCAGTCCAGTGTGAGCGCCACCGCAAGCACAGCGTGCTCTTCCATCGGGTCGAGAAAACGCTGCGCCGCCAGCAGAAACTCGGCTGGCTTGCGCAACACCGCGACTTGAGTGGGGTCAAGTGGAAAACACTTCGACCGGACCGGCGCCATACTTGGCTTGTCCCAGAGAACGCGGATGAGTTTGCTGCATTCCTTCCACTGGTGAGCAACGAGAGCATTTCATTGCCCCGAAACGAGTGCCAAGCCATCTTCGGCCTGCTCAGTCTTGGGGTTTGCACGCACAGGGACAGCATAGTGTATGATTACCGCCGTGACGCGCTTGCCCATCGCGTACTCGAATTCATCGATGCGTATAACGGCGAAGTTGACCGGTATCGTCGCGCTGGGGCAAAGGAAGAAATCGATCAGTTCGTCAGATATGACGAGGTCGTGTGGAGCGAATCGCTGAAGCTGAATCTGCGTCGCGGCCGGTATGCCATCTACGATCCGGGTAAGACTAGGCTCTGTCTATACAGGCCTTTCACTTTCAGGTGGCTCTATTTTGACGAGATTCTGAACGAAAGACGGTATCGACAGCACCGCGTCTACCCGACGCGGGATACGGAGAGCGAGAACGTTGTCCTTGCCTTGACGCACCTTGGATCGGAGAAGCCCTTCATGGTGTTGGCGTCCAGCGTGATTGCGGATCTGCACGTCGTCGGGGCAGGTGCCGGCGCCCAGTGCTTCCCCTTCTACGTCTACGACGAGGACGGCAGCAACCGGCGGGAGAACATCACGCAATGGGCCCTGAAGCACTTCCGCGAGCATTACGGCAACAAGCGGATCTCGAAGTGGGACATCTTCTATTACGTCTACGGCGTCCTGCACCATCCGGGCTATCGGGAGCGGTTCGCCGAGAACCTCAAACGGGACCTGCCACGGGTCCCGCTGGCCCCGGACTTTCGGGCCTTCGCCACCGCGGGCAAGGAGCTGGCCCGGCTCCACCTGGAGTATGAGAAACTGGAGCCCTGGGCACTCAAGTGGATCGAGTCGCCGGGGGTGCCGCTCTGCTACCGCGTCGAGGACAAGATGCGCCTGGCGAAGGACAGGACCGCCCTGAAAGTGAACGACTCGTTGACCCTGGCCGGCATCCCGCCGGAGGTCTTCCAGTACCGGCTGGGCAACCGCAGCGCGCTGGAATGGGTGGTGGACCAGTACCGCGTCACGGAAGACGAGCGAAGCGGGATCCGCTCCGACCCCAACCGGCCCGACGACCCGGAGTACATCGTCCGGCTGGTGGGCCAGGTGGTCCGGGTGAGCGTGGACACGGTTAAGATCGTCGAGGGCCTGCCGGGCGATTTCGGCAGCGGAGGATAAGGCGCGAAAATCACCAATCGCCCGGTGGAGACCAACAAAGAGGGCCCGCCGGGGTCCGCGCCGCGTCATCCCTGGCGCAGGGCGTCGACGATGCTGGTGCGGGTGGCCTGCCAGGCGGGGAGTGCGCCGGCCAACACGCCGACCACGAGCGAGATCGCCAGCCCGACGCCGGCCAGATGGAGCGAAGGCCGGAAAGCGATGGTGACCCCTTCCACGCCGACGCTCTGCCCGCCCCAGTCGAGGGCTGCCAGGGCCGCAAGCGTACCGGCCGTGCCGCCGAGGAAGCACAACAGCACGCTCTCGGTGACGATCAGCCCGAAGAGCCGGCGCGGGCGCAGGCCCAGGGTCTCGAGGACCGCGTGCTGGCGCACCCGGTCCTGCACGGCCATGACCATCGTCGTGGCCACCAGCCCCAGCACCAGGCCGAGGCAGGCGTAGCCGAGCCAGTGGGCGAAGCCGACCACGTCGATCAGGTCGGCCAGGGTGCTGGTCTGAAAGACCCCTTTGCGCCGGGTGTTGGTGGCCACGGGCCCGGCGCGGAAGGTGGCGTCGATCGCCGCGCCGACCGATTCCGGATCGGCCCCGTCGGCCAGTTGGACCTCGAACAGGGTGACCAGGCCCACCGCGCCGTTGCCGTGGGTCCGTTGGAGGAAGTCGAGATGGGTGTAGATGAGGCTGTCTTCGGCGGGCACCGGGGAGCGGAACAGCCCTGCCACGTGGACCGACACCTCGCCGAGGGTGAACTGGCTGCCGGGCTTCAGCCCGCGGCGCCGGGCCACGTTCACCCCGACCAGGGCCGCGTCGCGCCGGTTCTCGAACGCCGCCCAATCGCCGGCCACCAACTCCATCTCCCGGGCCGAGCGAAGGACGTCGGCCGGAATGCCCTGGAACACGACCACGTCGAGGCTCGCCCGGCAGTTGTTCGTGTAGACCCGGATCGGGACGACCCGCCGAACCCCGTCGATGGCCGCCATGCGCCGGGCATAGTCCTGGGGGAGCCGGCTGGTGGTGGGGCAGAAGCGATTCTCCTGAAAGACCACGAGCGTGCGCTCCGCGCGGCGATCGTCGAGCAGCCGGTCGAGCCCTTCCTGAACCGCCCCGACCAGGCAGAACACCAACAGCGCCACGGCCGAGCCGGCCATGGTGAGCAGGCTCCGCGTTCGGTGACCCCAGAGGTTCTTCAGCACGTAGGGGAGGAAAGGTGCCATGGCTCGATTTGTGCAGCGGGGCCCGCGTTCAGGTTGGAGGTTCCGGCGCGGGCACGGCCTTGCCCTGGTCCAGGCGGAGCCGGGTGGTGGCGATCGCGGCCACGTCGGGGTCATGGGTCACCAGGAACATGGTCATGCCGAGCTCGCGGTTGAGGCGTCCCAGGAGGTGCCGGATCTGTCGGGCGGTCTGGGCGTCGAGGTTTCCGGTGGGCTCGTCGGCCACGACGATGGCCGGGTTAGCGACGATGGCCCGGGCAATCCCCACGCGCTGCTCCTGCCCGCCGGAAAGCTGACGCGGGTAGTGCTCCATGCGGTCCTCCAGGCCGACGGCCTCCAGGGCCAGGCGCACCCGCTTGGCGCGATCGGCCCGCGACATCCGCACCAGCAAGAGCGGCAGCTCGACGTTTTCGTAGGCGGTGAGCACGGGCACGAGATTGGGCGTCTGGAAGACGTAGCCGAGGTTTGCGGCCCGCCAGTCGGCAAGCTGGCCGCGGGAGAGCCGGGTGATTTCGGTTCCGGCCACGACGAGCCGGCCGGAGTCGGGCCGGTCGATCCCCGCCAGCACGTTCAACAGGGTGCTCTTCCCCGAGCCGCTCGGACCCATCAGCGAGACGAATTGGCCGCGCTCGATGCAGAGATCGACGCCGTCCAAAGGGGTGATGACCTCATCGCCTTTGCGGAAGTGCCTGGTAATCTGGTGCAGCTCGACCAGGGGCATGGGGGGCTACCTGGGTTGTCGTTCGGCGTTTTGTTCCGGTGGGCCTTCGTCCCACCCTACGGCTCATTCTACGGCTCAGTCTTCTCCGGTGATGCGGATCCGCTGGCCGTCGCGGAGTCGTTCCAGGCCGGCGGCGATGATCTTGTCGGTCGGCTGGAGGCCCTCGAGCACCTCGATCAGGTCCGCGGTGCCGCCGGTGCCGAGCGTGACGGCCCTGTGGCGGGCCACGTCGCCGGCCTCGGCAAGCCAGAGCCAAGCCCCCTGCCCGGTCTTTTCGACGAGGGTCCTGGGCACGAGGATCCGCGTGGTGAGGCCGCCTCCCGCCGGGGCGCCGTCGCCCGAGGGCCTGCCGGACCCGGCCGGAGCCAAAAACGCCGCCTGGACCAGCATCTCCGGCCGGATTGCGGCTGGCGGGGATTTCAATGCCACCTTGACCTCGAGGGTGTTCTTCTGGACGCTGGCCGACGAGGTGACGTGGAGGACTTCCCCCTCGATGGGCGCGGAGACCGAGGCGGTCTCGATGCGGACCGGCTGGCCGGGCCACACCCGGCCCACGTCTTCCAGGCGCACGTCGACCCTGGCCTGGAGCGAGCGGGGGTCGTAGAGGCTGACCACGGCACCGGCGTCCTGGCCGATGCTGCCGACGCTGCCCGGGCCGCCCAGGCGCGTGCCCGGGCTGGCCAGCAGCTTGAGCACCCGTCCGGCCACCGGACTGCGCACGACCATGCGGCGGAGGTTTAGCTTGGCGGAATCCTGCGCGAGCTCGGCCTGGCGGCGCTTGGCCTCGGCCACCTTGAGCTTG
>Ga0315290_10001076_pt1 | contig 18663 bp, 10 predicted proteins | sample YL17G12_0_MG_FD_203627 | JGI IMG/M metagenome (GOLD analysis project Ga0315290, IMG submission 203627) | Sediment microbial communities from Yellowstone Lake, YNP, Wyoming, USA - YL17G12_0 | ecosystem: Environmental > Aquatic > Freshwater > Lake > Sediment | place: USA: Wyoming | collected... | reverse complement strand
ACCCGGCAACCAGTACCTCGTCATCAGCGAGCGACCTGCGTGGGACGCGCTGGCGCGACTGTCCACCATCAGTCCTTCCGTGGCTCACGCCACGTTCCGGGACGCGTGCGGACTCGAAGCCTGCCCGGCCACGCCACGCGTGGTGTCCTGGCTGCGGGAGTCCGCATCGGCGGTGGGTCCCGTGCTCGACCCGGATCCCCGGTCCGCCGCGACGGTGGTGCTCGATCTCAGCGTGGGCAGCGCTGAGGCCGGCACGCCGCGGCTCTGGGCCGACGTCAATGCCTTCTCGCGGGATCTGTTCGGCCGGATGGCCAGCTCCGGCGCCACGATCGGGATTGGACGGTACAACGAGGTCCGCGCGTTCTACTCGAGCGATATTTTCAGCACGCCGGGCAACGACGGGCCGGAGTGGCGAAGCGTACATCTCGGGGCCGACCTGTTCGTTCAGGCAGGAACCCCCGTGCTGGCCCCACTTGACGGCATCGTCAGGAGCGTGGTCGACAATGCCGGCGAGGGCAACTACGGGCCGACGGTGATTCTCGAGCATCGAGCGGGAGCGCGCGGTGACGCATTCTGCACGCTGTATGGCCATCTGGGGCGGGAGTCGGTGACGTCTCTTCGTGAGGGCCAGAGGGTGACGCGCGGCGCGCGGATCGCCGCCGTCGGGACACCGGCTGAGAACGGCGGGTGGCCGCCGCACCTGCACTTCCAGATCATCACGGATCTTCTTGGCCAGCATGGCGACTTTCCGGGCGTGGCACGGCCGTCCGAGCGACGGGTGTGGCTGAGCCTCAGCCCGGACCCCAACTTGATTTTGCAGATCCCGGGTGGTGTCACGGCTCCGGTGAGCCGCTCTGGCCAGGGACTTCTCTCCGCGCGCCGCGAACACATCGGGCCGTCATTGAGCGTCTCGTACCATCGGCCGCTGACCATCGTCCGGGGGTGGATGCAGCACCTGTACGACGCGGATGGCCAGGTCTATCTCGATGCCGTCAACAACGTGCCTCACGTCGGCCACTGCCATCCGCATGTCGTCGAGGCCGGTCAGCGCCAGATGGCCGTGTTGAACACCAACACCCGGTACCTGCACGGCGCCTTGACGCAGTATGCCGATCGGCTGTGCGGGATGCTGCCCGATCCGCTTCGCGTGTGCTTCTTCGTCAACTCGGGAAGCGAGGCCAACGAGCTTGCGCTGCGGCTCGCGCGGGCCTTCACGGGCTCCCGCGAAACGATCGTCGTCGATGCCGGATACCACGGCAACACGACGAGCCTGGTCGAGATCAGTCCCTACAAGTTCGACGGGCCTGGGGGCGGCGGCGCGGCCCCGCACGTCCACAAGGTGCCAACGCCCGATGTTTACCGCGGCCTGTACCGCCGCCCTGTCAGTGATGCCGGAACGTCGTATGCGTCGCATGTCCGCGACGCCGTCGACACGATCGTGACCGGCGGCGGTCGGCCTGGCGCATTCATCGCGGAGTCCATTCTCAGTTGCGCTGGTCAGATCGTGCTGCCGCCTGGATACCTTGCGGAGACGTACGGCTACGTGCGCAACGCGGGCGGCGTGTGCATTGCTGACGAGGTTCAGGTCGGATTCGGTCGAGTCGGAACGCATGTCTGGGCGTTCGAGACGCAGGGCGTCGTCCCCGACATCGTCACGCTCGGAAAGCCCATCGGGAACGGGCATCCGCTGGGCGCCGTGATCACGACGCGCGAAATCGCCCGGGCGTTTGCCAACGGAATGGAGTACTTCAACACGTTTGGCGGCAACCCGGTGTCTTGCGCGATTGGCATGGCCGTGCTCGATGTCATCGAGCGCGAGCATCTGCAGCATCAGGCGCTTCGGGTCGGGACACATCTGTTGTCCGGCCTGCGCGACCTCAAGCCGCGGCATCGGGTTATCGGCGACGTCCGGGGTCTTGGCCTCTTTGTCGGCATCGAACTCGTGCTCGACGAGGCGACGCTCGCTCCGGCCGGCACGCTGGCTGGAATCGTCGCGAACCGGATGCGCGATCGCGGCGTCCTGGTCAGCACCGACGGTCCCTTCCATAACGTCCTCAAGATCAAGCCGCCGCTCGTGTTCACGGAGGGCGACGCCGACACTCTGGTGACGGCGTTCGACCACGCCCTCGGAGAAACGGAGACTCGCGAGCCCGCCAGGTGAACATCCGGATCTCCCGTTTGAACCGGAAGGACCGGAGGTTCGTCTACCTTCAACAGGGAGTGGTACCGCCGCCAAGGAGTGCTCTCGTGAAGATGAAATCGTCAATCGGCCTGTGTGTCGCATGCGCCAGCGCATGTCTCCTGGGGAGTACCGGTCTTGCGCAGCAGGACGCCAAAGCTCTTGCGCAACTGAACGACCTCGACGCGTTCATGGCGACGGTGCTCGAGCGCCGGAATGACAACTGGCGCACCCTCCACGACTACATCCTCAGCGAGCGCGAGCAATTCCTGATCGTCGGACCTGGCGGCCTTCGCCTCGATGGTTCCGACCGGGAGTTCCAGTGGTTCGTGCGGGACGGCTACCTCGTGCGGAGCCCGGTAAAGGCCAACGGCGTCACGCTTGGTGAAGCCGAGCGCAAGCGCCACGAGCAGCAGTGGCTCGCGGACGAGAAGCAGCGAGAGCAACGGCAGAAGGAACGGGCCGCGAAAAAGGCTGGCGCCGACGCAGTTCCCGCCCCCACCGCCGAGGTCGGCGTGACTGATGTGATTCAACAGTCTCGCGAGCCGCGGTTCATTTCGGAAGCCTACTTCATGAAGTTCCCGTTCGAGCCTGGCAACTACTTTGTCGCCGGACGCGACACGATTGACGGCCGCAGCGTCGTCATCGTCGAGTACTACCCGTCGCGCCTGTTCAAGGACGACGAGGAGAAGGGCGGCACGTCCGACCCGGTGGACACCAAGAGCGACCCGCAGGTGACGTCGACGGGTCAGAAGGCAAAGGACAAGGCAAAGAAGCCCACGCCGAAGGAACGCGACAAGGGCGACGAGATGGAGCGGGACATCCAGCGCAGCATGAACAAGGTCACGCGGGTGACCATGTGGATCGATCCCGACCAACGCCAGATCGTCAAGTACACGTTCGACAACGTGGACTTCGGGTTTCTGCCGGGCCGGGCGATCGTCCGCGTCGACGAGGCGCACGCGTCGATGACCATGGGGCTGTATTTTGAGAACGTGTGGTTGCCGAAGCAGATCAGCTTCCGGGCCGGCGCCACGCTGGCGACCGGCGCGTACCGCTTCACCTACGATCGATCGTTCTACGACTACCGCAAGGGCGAAGTCAGTGCGCGCATCCGGGCCTATGTCCCGAAGGACAGCAAATGACGCGGCGGCTCATGGCGACCGCGCTCGGGATCGCGCTCGGGATCGGGCTCATGCCAGCCGCTGCGTCGATCGCGGCGGCTCAGGCCCCCGAGATCGTGTCCGAGGTCCGCATCCACGGCAACTATCGCACGCCGGACGCCGAGGTGCTCGCGCTGGCCGGCGTGAAGACAGGCGAGCCCATCGATTCGGTTGGCATCGACGCCATTGCCGAACGCCTGCGGAAGTCTGGCCGGTTCGAATCAGTTGAAGTCCGCAAGCGCGTGCGGTCGCTGACCTCAACCGACCAGGTGGTGCTCATCATCGTCGTCGAGGAGTATCCTTCGACGGCCACGGGGGGAGGCGTTCCAAGTCCGCTCCGGAAGCTTGGCGACAGCGTGATGCTGCTTCCGACGCTCGACTGGGTTGACGGGTACGGTCTCACCTACGGCGGGAGGATCAGCTTCGTGCAGGTGCTGGGCAAACAGGGGCTGATTGCCGTTCCGCTCACGTGGGGCGGAACGCGGCAAGCGGCTGTTGAGCTTGATAAGACGTTGAGCGGAGGGCCGGTCAGGAGGTTGCACGCCGGCGCCTCGCTGGTCAGCCGGAACAATCCCGGATTTGACATTCGCGACTTCAGGAAGAGCGTGTGGGCCGACGCCGCGACACCGGCGTGGAAGGCGACGAGCCTCGGGGTGCGCGGGGCGTGGTCGGATGTGGCATTCGGCGACACGCTCGATCGGCTCACGACATACGGCGCGGGCGTGGTCGTTGACACGCGCGACAACCCGGCGTTTCCGCGCAATGCCATCTACGCAAGCGCCTGGTGGAACGGCCTGAGCCCGGAAGCCGGGTCCACGGTCAATCGCTATCGCCTCGAGGCGCGCGGGTACCTCGGATTGATCGGTTCTACCGTGCTCTCCGTGCGGGCGCTGTCGGACACCGCCGATCGCGTACTCCCGGACTACGAGAAGGCACTGCTGGGCGGCGTTGATACCCTGCGGGGTTTCGCCGCTGGTTCGTTTGTCGGCGACAATCTCGCCGCCGCGTCCCTCGAACTGCGCATCCCTCTCCACTCGCCGATGAACGTCGGACAGAGTGGGCTGACGGTGTTTGCCGATGCCGGCACGGCGTACGACCACGGCACACGGCTCTCGGATGCGACGGCACACTACGGCGCTGGCATCGGCTGGTACGTCCGCGCACCGTTTGTGCAGTTCGGCATCGACGTGGCGCACGGATCAGGGGGCGACACGCGCGCACACGTCACGGCAGGCCTGCGCTTCTGAATACCCCCGCGCGGCCACGTCCCGCCGAATGAAGCGAGCGAGATCGCGTCACCCGGGCGGCCGGGGCCCCCAACGCGGCAGCCGCGCTGGGGTGGCAAGCCGGGGTCCAGAGAGATGCACGGCTGGATTCCGGCGTACGCCGGAATGACGAGGCTTCATTTCAGTCGGCACGGGCACACCAATATCCGGGATACAGGGTGACGGTCTCTGGCCTCCCGACTGCGCATGCAACCGAGAGTTCACCGAGTAGAATGGACACGGAGGCTCGGTGATGCGTCAACGATCGAACAACCTGGCGGCGGTGGCTCTGGCGGTCCTGCTGGCCGCTGTCCTGGCCCACGCGACGGCGTCGGCCCAGACGCCCCCAATTCCGCAGGCGGCGCCAGCCGCACCGTCGGCGCCGGCGGTTGCCGAGGATCGGCTTGGCCGCGAGACGCCACGGGGTTCGTTTCTCGGATTCGTGGCGGTCGCGCAGGCGGGCAATCTTGAGACCGCTGCCGAGTACCTGCAATGGCCCCGTCAGAAGATGCCGATCACGAAGACCGAGGCGGCCGAGCAACTCCGCTTCGTGCTCAATCACGGATTCGAAGGCAACATCGACCGGCTGAGCCGCGAGCCTCAGGGCAGTCTCTTGGACGTTCAGCCGAACAGGCGGGAGAAGGCTGGCGCCGTCGTGCTCCGCGATGGCGAGCGCGTGGACATCATCCTGAGTCGCATCACGCCGAGTACGGGGCCGATGGTGTGGGTCTTCGCGGCCGACACCGTCGCCGAAATCCCGCGGATGTACGAAAATTTTGGGCTGCCGGAGTTCGAACGGCTGCTCCCGAAGTCGCTGACCTCGGCCCAATTTGGCGAACTGCCCGCGTGGGTGCCGATCGCGCTCACCGTGCTGCTGGTCGTCCTGTACTACGTCATGCGTCTTGTGCTGGCGACGGCAGCCTGGCTGGTCGGTCTGGTGAGGCGGATGCGGCACCGCCCGGCCTCCGCCCAGGTGTCGCAGGCCTGGTTGAGGCTGGTCAGGCCCTCAGCGTTCCTGCTGACCGTCGGCCTTCATCGCCTCATCGCCCTGCGACTCGGCATCCCTCTCCTTTTCCGCCACTACTACGAACAGTTCGTGATCATCATGCTGCTCCTCGGGCTGGTGTGGTGGCTGTGGCGCCTGGTCGATGTCGTCGCGGCTCGGATCCGCGACCGTCTCCTGCCGGCGTATCCCGGAACCGCCCAATCGGCGTACGTGCTCGGCCGGCGCCTCCTGAAAGGCGTGGCGTTCACCCTCGCCCTGCTCATCGGCATGGCCGCGTTCGGCATCAGCCTCAGCACGACGCTTGCGGGCCTGGGCATTGGCGGGATTGCCATCGCCTTCGCGGCGCAAAGGACCCTCGAAAATGTCTTCGGCGGGATCTTCGTCATGAGCGATCGCAGCCTGCTCGTCGGGGATGTGTGCCGCCTCGGCCAGCATTTCGGAGAGGTCGAAGACGTAGGTCTGCGATCGACCAGCCTGCGCACGCTCGGCCGCACGCTGGTGCACGTGCCCAACGGCATGCTGGCCACGTTGAACGTCGAGAACGTCAGCCGGCGCGACAAGTTCCTGTTCAATCCCACCGTTGCATTGCACTACCAGACCAACCGCGCCCAGCTTGAAGAGGTTCTGGCCGGGGTTCGCCGGTTGCTCACCGACCACGCGCGCATCGAAGCGGGCACGTCGCGAGCCAAGTTGATCCGCTTCGGTTCGTCGTCGCTCGATATCGAGGTGTTCGCCTACGTCACGGTTCGGGACTTTCTGGTCTTCCTCGATGTTCAGGAGGAGATTCTACTGGGCGTGATGGACCTCGTGCAAAGGGCCGGCACGGCGCTCGCCGTGCCGTCACAGACGATGTATGTGCGGCAGGACACGGCGGAATGGCGGGCCAGGCCACGAGCGGTCGAGTAGGATGAGTGCATGCTGCTCGCCGAGACTCTGACGGACGCGGTGGTGCTGGCCCCGCTCACCAAGGGGTGCAACCTCCCCTACCGCCGGTTGTGCGTGGAGCTTGGCGCGCGCGTCACGATGAGCGAGATGACCGTGGCGCGGCGTCTCAAGCAGAAGCGTCGCAGCGAGTACGCCCTGATTCGACGCGCACCTGACGAACCGTTCTTTGGCGTGCAGTTGGCCGGAACCAGCCCTGAGGAAATGGGCTGGGCCGCGGCGCTGGTCGAATCGCGCGGCGCGGATCTGGTCGATCTCAACGTTGGGTGCCCCATCGACTACTTTACGAGCAAGGGCCTCGGCGCGGCGCTTTCGCGGCAGCCGGCCCGGATCGGGCGCATCGTCGAAGCCATGAAGCGATCCGTCCAGCACGTGCCCATCACGGTCAAGCTCCGGCTCGGATGGAATGAGCGCTCGCGCAACCACGTGGAGCAGGCGCGGGCGGCCGTCGATGGCGGCGCGGACGCGATCGTCGTGCACGGGCGGACCAGGGATGCCCGCTATCGATCCGCGGCCGACTGGGATGCGGTCGGCGAAGTGGTCGCGGCCGTGCCGGTGCCGGTCGTCGGCAACGGCGACATCCTGTTTCCCCACGAGATCGCCGAGGCTCGCGCGCGTTCCGGGTGCGCGGGTGTGATGGTGGGCCGGGGCGCGCTCATCAAGCCATGGATCTTCCGGGAGGCCGCCGAGGGCTACCGCGATATCACGGCTGAGGAGCGCCTGGGCGTCTACGGCCGGTATGTCGATTTCGCGCTCGAACACTGGGGAGCCGACGAACACGGCCTCTCGCGCGTCGCGGATTTCACGCGGTGGCATTTCGGGTTCTGGTGCCGCTACGTGCCGCAGCGGGCCGACGGATCGTTTCCGACGATGCAGGGACGGGATTCGCGAGACTTCGGCCGGACCGCGCTCGAGAGCCTGCTCGCCCGCGGCGATGCCGCGGCGCATGCGTGGCTCGCCGAGCGGTTGGTCGCGCACGAAATGGTGGACCCGGCTGCCGCGCCATCGCCGACAGAAGAAGGCGAAAGCGACGAAACCCACGTCGCCGGATAGCCGCCATGAAAACACTTGTCTTGCTGCGTCACGGCGAAAGCACCTGGAACAGGGAGAATCGGTTCACCGGCTGGACCGACGTCGACTTGAGCGAGAAGGGCGTGCAGGAGGCCACCGAGGCCGGCCGTCTCCTGAAGGACGGCGGCTACGTGTTCGACGTCGCGTATACGTCGGTGCTCAAGCGTGCCATCAAGACGCTGTGGCTGGCGCTCGAGCAGATGGACCTGATGCGGATTCCGGTTCACAACTCGTGGCGGTTGAACGAGCGTCACTACGGAGCGCTGCAGGGCCTGAACAAGGCCGAGACGGCGGCCAGGCACGGCATGGAGCAGACCCAGATCTGGCGGCGGAGCTCTGACGTGCCGCCTCCGGCGCTCGCGCCTGATGATCCGCGTCATCCGGGCCACGATCCGCGGTACGCGTCGCTCCGGAGGCAGGACCTGCCGCTGACCGAATGTCTCAAGGACACGGTGGCGCGCTTTCTGCCGATCTGGCACGAGACGATTGCGCCAGCGGTCGGCAGGGGCCAGCGCGTGCTGATCGCGGCGCACGGAAACAGCTTGCGCGCGCTGGTGAAGCACCTGGACAGCATCCCTGATGACACGATCGTCGGCCTCAACATCCCGACCGGCATCCCGCTCGTCTACGAACTCACAGACGATTTGCAACCCGTCCGCCACTACTATCTGGGCGATCCCGAGACAATCGCGAAGGCAAGCCAGGCGGTCGCGAATCAGTTGAAGGGCGGCGCGTAGTAGGATTGCCGTCACAGAACACAGGGGGCAGCCATGGCCAGCAGCGTTGATCCCGCAGTCGGGCAGGACATCGACGAGGTGTTTGCGGCGCAGCGCGCACGGGCTCTGGAGTTGAGACGCTCGACCGCGCAGCAGCGAATCGAGAAGCTCAGGCGGCTCATCTCCGCCGTCGAGTCTCACCGGGAGGATATCTGTGCGGCCGCGGCCGCCGATTTCCGCAAGCCGCAGCCCGAGGTCGATCTCACCGAACTGCTGCCCGTCATCGCCGAGGCCAAGCATGCCATCCGGCACCTCAAAGGGTGGATGCGGCCGCGCCGGGTTCCACCCACGCTGGCGATGATTGGAACGTCCGCGGGAATCCGGTACGAACCCAAAGGCGTCACGCTCATCATCGTGCCGTGGAACTACCCGTTCAATCTCGGGTTCTGCCCGCTCGTGTCGGCCATCGCCGCCGGCAACACGGCCATCATCAAGCCGTCCGAAATGACGCCCCATTGTTCCGCGCTCACTCGCCGGCTGATCGAGGAGACGTTCGATCGCTCGGAGGTCGCGGTCTTCGAGGGGGATGCGACGGTGGCCATGGCACTGCTGGACCACCCGTTCGATCACGTCTTCTTTACCGGCAGTCCCCAGGTGGGTCGTCTTGTGATGGCGGCGGCGGCAAAGCACCTGACGTCGATCACGCTCGAACTCGGCGGCAAGAGCCCGACCATTGTCGATGCCACCGCCGATCTGAAACGGGCCGCACGAGCGATCGCGGCGGGCAAGTTTGCCAACAGCGGCCAGACCTGCATCGCGCCCGACTACGTCCTGGTGCACGCCAGCGTTGAGGACCGGCTGGTCGCCGAGATCGTCAGCAGCATCGAGCGCGCGTACGGAGCGGGTCCCGATCCGCAGCGCGCAACCCCGGACTACTGCCGGATCGTGAACGAGAAGCACTACGAGCGGGTGCGCGGATTGTTTGACGATGCGGTCGCACGAGGCGCAAAGGTGGTGTACGGTGGAACGCTCTCGCGGGGCGACCGGTTCATCAGCCCGACTCTCGTCGCGGATGTCCCGCCGGACAGCCGGATCATGGAAGAGGAGATCTTCGGTCCCCTCCTGCCCATTGTCACCTTCACCGACATCGGCGACGCCATCGCACTGGTCAACAGCAAGCCCAAACCCCTGTCGCTGTACGTGTTCAGTCGCAGCCAGCCGAACATCGACCGCGTGCTGACCGAGACATCGGCTGGCGATACGTGTGTCAATCACACGGTGATCCACTTTCTGCACTTGAACCTGCCGTTTGGCGGCGTCAACAACAGCGGCATCGGCAAGAGCCACGGCTTCTTCGGTTTCACTGCGTTCTCGCACGAACGGTCGGTGCTGCGCGACCGGTTCAGCATCGTGCACTGGATGTTCCCGCCGTACACCGGACGGGTGCGCAAGCTGATTGCCCTCACGCTGAGGTGGTTCACGTAGGAACAGTTTCGTAACCTGCGCAAAGCCGTCAGATCTCGCCGCCTTCGTCTGCGGTGACGGGGTGCCAAGACCGTGGAACCGAGCGGACGATCGCCGTCCAGCGGATGCACGAGCGTGGATCCGACGTACGATGACGATGAGATCAATGGTCACCCAATCCCGACAACGCGCGCACTGGTCCGGGGCGTTCGAGCGATTCGTACACTCGGAAGTCAGCGGGAGCGCACTGCTGCTGGTCAGCACTGTGCTGGCATTGGCCGTGGCCAATTCGCGGTGGGCGGCGACGTACGCCGGTGTGACCGGCACGCCCATCGGTATCGCTGTGGGCGGCGCCGTGTTCTCGCTGACTCTCCAGCAGTGGATCAACGACCTGCTGATGGTCGTGTTCTTCTTCGTGGTCGGCCTCGAGATCAAGCGGGAATTGGTGGTCGGCCAACTGTCGTCCCGGACGAGAGCCGCGTTTCCGGTGATGGCGGCACTGGGCGGCATGGTGGCGCCGGCACTCATCTACGCCGCGTTCAACGCAGGCGGGCCCGCGGCCCGGGGATGGGGCATCCCGATGGCGACTGACATCGCCTTTGCGCTGGGCATGCTCGCTTTGTTCGGCCGTCGCGTGCCGATCGGTCTCCGGGTGTTTCTGGCGGCGTTGGCGATTGCCGACGACCTGGGTGCCGTGCTCGTGATCGCGGTGTTCTACACCAGTCGTGTGGCGTGGCTGCCGCTCGGCGCCGCCGCGGTGCTGCTGGCGCTGGTCGCGGTGGCCGGGCGGCGCCGTATCCGGCAGCCGGCCGTGTACGTGGTGCTGGCCACCGGCGTCTGGGCGTGCGTATTCGGATCCGGCGTTCACCCAACCGTCGCGGGAGTCCTCGTGGCGATGGCCGTCCCCGTGCGATCCAGGCGGGACCCTGACGAGTTCCTCGCGCTCGCCGACGACCGCCTGGCGACATTGCGGACATCAACCCTTACGCCGACCAGCCTCAATTCCGATCGGGCGCAGCTGGATGCGGTGTCCGATCTGCACGAGGCCGCCGGCGACATGCGGCCCGTCGGACTGGCACTCGAGGAGACGCTCCATCCGTTCGTGGCGTTCTTCATCCTCCCGCTGTTCGCGTTCTTCAACGCGGGCGTGACTTTCGATGGGAGCCTCGCCGACGTGATCGTGCAACCGGTTGGCCTCGGGGTCGTGATCGGGCTCGTCGTCGGCAAGCAAATCGGCATCCTGCTGTTCAGCTGGATGGCGGTTCGCCTTGGCCAGGCGGAACTGCCGGCTGGTGTGGGGTGGACACAGATCTACGCCGGAGCCTGCCTCGCCGGCATCGGGTTCACGATGTCGCTGTTTGTAACCGAACTCGCGTTTGGGGGGATGCCGCAGTTGATGGTTCAGGCCAAGCTCGCGATTCTCCTGGCGTCGCTGACGGCGGCCGTCCTGGGCGCCATCGTGCTGTCGCTCCAGTTGGGTCGCCAGGCCCGCCAGGCCTGACCCGCACCGTCCCCCGAATCACCCGTTCAGGGCACGATGCGGATGGGAACGATCACCCTGTCGACCCGCTGCCCGCGATGGATGGACAGTTCGATCAGGTAGTCCGCCAGGGCAAGCGGCGCAAGAGCAATTTCCGCCGCGGCGAATCGACGACCCGCTTCTTCGCGGAGCGCCGCCGTCACCGGGACCTGGAGCGGCTGGCCTTTCCGGTCGAGGAGCCGGGCCGAGAGTGACACATCCGATCCGGCGACCGACACGTCGACGCGAATGCGCTCGGCCCGCCGGAACCGCATGTCCAGCGTCGGCTGGAACGCCGGGCCGGTGTACGGGCCGCGCCTGAAAGTCAACGGCTGGCCCGGCGGCGGATCGGTCCCTGCCGCCCGCGCCGGGACCGTGATCCTCAGTTGTTCGGTGACATCGGCAAGGCTGCCGGCCTCGCCCTGCATCTGTGCCCGCACGAGGAATTCGCCAGCCCGCAGATCGGCATGCGACAGGAAGCGCACGAATGCCCGCGCCTGCGAGGTGATGCTCGCTCGCTCGGACAGCAAAGACGCGCCCTGGGCGGTCTTCAGCGTGATAGTGGCCTCGCCGGTGCGCCACTCCGGCAGCCGGGCGGCCGCGCTGTCCAGTTCTCCAACGATCCACAGCACCGGCCGCGGCTCGGACGCGCCGTCGGGCGCCGTCTCCCACCCGAAGCCGGCGCCGAACCGTGGCAACGCGTCGGGCCTGATCCGATCGAGCGACGCCAACGCGGCATCGCGGGCGAGCGTCTCAGGATCGGCGAGCACGGACGCGCGAGCGCGGGCAGCCACCTCGGCCGCCGTCGCCGCCCGGTACCCGCGTCGCGTGCGCACGTCCACGCCCGGCCGCTTCACGCGGACGGTGATCCTGCGGTACGTGCCGTCCGCCGCCGCATGGGTCGAGTAGTAGCCGAGCAGGTAGTACTCGGACAAGTCGTCGACCACGCGTTTCAGCGACGCATCAAGGTCGTTGGTGTTGGCGAGCGTCAGGCCGTCGGTGTCGACCGCGGCCGTCTGGAGCGTTTCGAGGCGCTCGCGGAGGCGGGCCTGGTCTACGACGACCGAAGTCGGTCGACCGACCTGGGCGGGGTCCCCGGGCGGCGGCGTATTGATCGGGTTGTACTCGATGGGCGTGTCGAGGGCGGCGAGTCCCCGCGGGTCCACTGGATAGAAGCTGGCATTGGCGCGATTCGCCTCGTCGAGCATGTCCCGGAATTCCCGCGCATCGTCGATATTCGCGAGCCGCACGCGTGCCGCTTCGCACTTCTGCCAGTCGGCGCCGGAAGCGTTGCGCGGATCGGTGCCGGTGGCGGGCTTGCCTCCAGGACCGACGTACACGCCAGGCCGCTGCGGCACTGGCCGGTCCTCGAGCCGCCGCGCCAGCGTCTGGTTCGGGCCGAAGAGCCCCCATCCTTCGCTGATGAGCAGCACCCCTTTGCGCTCTTCGCGCAGTTCTCCCAGCCGCCGCACGAGATCTCGAAGCGTCCGGAGCGTCCTCCCCTCCCGTTCACGCGCCAGCATCTCTTCTGCGATGCCGTCGAACCTGTGGAATGGGTCATCCGGCGGGTAGCAGCTGAAGTAACTCTCCAGTTCGGGATCCAGATTGTCGGCCGAGAAGCGCTGCGCCCAGGCCGTCTTCAGAAACTCCTCGATCGCCTCCGGCCGCCGGACAAACGTCAACTCGCGTGCCGCCATGTCCGGGGTCATCGCGGCAATCAGATCGTCAGGCCCGATGGTGCGTTGAAGGAGGTTTGAGAGCGCCTGGTCGATGCGGGTTGGCGGCCCCATCCGCTGCTGCGGCGGCATGCGTCCCGCGGTGGATCCGGGGGTCCTGCTTCGAATGTTGTGCCACCCTGCCGGATCAGTGACGTGGTACGTGTCGAGGAACAGGACAAACAGGCGGTTTCGTGGATCCCCCGCCATCTGGTTCGACTCGCGCACGTTGCGCGGATCGACCCGTTCGGCCGGGGCTGTCCCGCCGCGAACGACGATGTGCTCAAAGGTCGCGATCTTCTGCGCGACTCCGTCCTCGAGGATCTCGAAATCCTCGAGGCGCAGATCCGGGACGGGCCGCCCATTCGCGTACGGGTACACATCGACACGGACGAAATTGACTTCACTGCGGAATGTTGGCCGCTGTTGATCGGCACCAGCCTGTGGCGGTGGCTGACCGTCTCCGATCGCGGCTTGAACCGCGCCGAGCACACACGCCAGTGCCAGCGCCAGCGCGACAGCGACCGCCATACGACTGCGCATTGTCGGTCCCTCCAGGCGCACCCGGTCAGGGCTGGGCGCACGGCTCCCGGCAACTCGCCAGGTAACTGCACCAGTCGGCCATGCCCTCGCCCGTCTTTGCCGAGACCTCGACGATCCGGGCGTTGGGGTTGACGCGACCGATGTTGGCAAGCGCGGCCGCGCGGTCGAAATCCACGTGCGGCGCGAGGTCGGTCTTGGTGATGACGACGACGTCGGCATGGCGGAACATCGGCGGATACTTGAGCGGCTTGTCCTCGCCTTCGGTGACCGAAAGCAGCGCCACCCGCAGATCCTCCCCGAGGTCGAACTCGGCCGGGCACACGAGATTGCCGACGTTCTCGATGAACAAGACGTCCAGCGTCTTCGCATCAAGCTGGCCCACCGCACGTGCAACCATTTCCGCATCGAGGTGGCACAGCGTTCCGGTGGAGATCTGAACGACCGGCGCCCCGGTTGTGCGGAGCCGGCGCGCGTCGTTGTCGGTCTCGAGGTCACCGACAATGACGCCTACGCGGGTGGCGGGTTGCAGCCGCTCGATGGTCTTCTGAAGCAGCGCGGTCTTACCCGACCCTGGCGACGAGACGACATTCAGCGTGAGCAGGCCCAGGGCCCTGAAGAAGCCGCGGTTGCGCTCGGCCATTCTGTCGTTGGCGGCGAAGACGGACTGGTGCACGGCGATCTCGCGAGAGCCAGGCGCGGGATCGTGGTCGTGGGAATGGTCGTGCGCGTGCGGATGGGCGTGAGGGTGCTCGTGACTGCGGGCGTGAGGGTGCTCGTGGTCGTGCTGGTGCGGACGGGCGTGATCGTGTTCATGGCGGCCGCCGTCTTCGACAAGCGGCGACGGCACCTGATCGGCCGGCTTGCCGTCAATCCTGGTCGGTCCCGGACGGCCGCATCCGCATTCCACGCACATGTTCAATCAACCTCCAGCGAGACCACGTCGAGTTCCCGGCCCCGCCGCATGTCAAAACTGGCCCGCTGGCATGTCGGGCAGCCGCCGATCAGATCGTCGGCCTCAAACTCCGCCGCGCAGGTCATGCACCAGAACGCGCCCGGCACGAACTCGACGACAAGGCGTGCCTCCGCCGCCATGGTCTCCCCGCGCAGCACGGCGAACGCGTGATCCAGCGACTCAGGGACGACGCCGGTCATGCGGCCGACACGGATCCGGATCTCGCGGATGCACACGGCGCCAGACGCTCGGGCCTGCGACTCGGCGATCTCAAGAACTGACTGCATGATCCCCACTTCGTGCACGGCACTCCTGATTCTATACCTGGCGGGGATCACCGTCCGGAACCCCGTGCGACGACTCCTGTACGCGCGAGCGCCCCGCCGACGGGAGGGCGGCTTCCGAAGCGGCCCCTCGAACCGAGCCGACAGCGCTAGTCTGCAAAACCGGCCGAAAGGGCCAAGACAAGCGGCGCGAATAGCGCGACCGCAAGATCGGCGACCTGGTCCCGGCAAGGGGCGTTTTGCCGGCTCGCGTGAGCGGGGACGCGGAGGAACCGTCATCACGAAGGCTCAGTAGCAGTGACGATGGGCTGCCATCGGACCCCAGCAGAAGGAGCTTCTGAGCAGACAGGGTAGAATTCCAGACACATGGCTGTCCTCAAGATCCCCGGGGGCCTGGCCCTCTCGAACTTCCGCCTCGACAAGCTCAATGCGCTGGTTCGTGCCCAGGGACCAGGGTGCGAGGTCCGATCGGCCCGGTTCTGGCACTTTGTCGAAACGGCGCGGAGCCTGGCTCCGGCGGAGAGCGACACACTCACGAAACTGCTCACCTACGGCGACATCGCGCCTGAGCCGGTCGGCCGCACGATTCTGGTAACGCCCAGGTTCGGGACGATTTCGCCGTGGTCGTCGAAGGCCACTGACATTGCGAAGCAGTGCGGGCTCGACGCCGTCAGGCGAATCGAGCGTGGAACGGCGTTCGATGTGGAGGGCACCGGTCCGTTGTCGGCCATCCTTCCGCTGCTGCACGATCGGATGACAGAAACGGTCGTCAGCGCCATCGATGGGGCCGACGAACTGTTCCACCACTACGCCCCGAAACCGCTGACGCTGGTGGATGTCCTCGGACGCGGGCGTTCGGCGCTTGACGAGGCCAATACCATCTTTGGCCTCGCGCTCGCGCCAGACGAGATTGACTACCTGGTGGCGTACTTCACGAGCCATCGGCGCAACCCGACCGACGTGGAGCTCACGATGTTCGCGCAGGCGAACTCCGAGCACTGCCGTCACAAGATCTTCAACGCGTCCTGGATCATCGACGGCCAGCCCGGCGCCGAATCGCTCTTCGGGATGATCCGGACGACACATCAAAGGAACCCGCAAGGCACGGTGGTCGCATATTCCGACAACGCCGCGGTGATGGAAGGACGCCGGGTGCGCCGGTTCTTCGCGGACCCGGAAACCGGCCGCTACCTCTACCGGGAGACGCATCTCCACACGCTGATGAAGGTGGAGACGCACAATCATCCGACGGCCATCTCGCCCTTTCCGGGCGCGGCCACCGGATCGGGCGGCGAGATCCGCGACGAGGGGGCCACCGGCCGCGGCTCGAAGCCCAAGGCGGGTCTCTGCGGGTTTTCCGTATCGCACCTCCGCATTCCGGGGCACGAGCGGCCATGGGAGCGCCCGGAATCGAGGCCCGGCCGCATCAGCTCGCCGCTGGCCATCATGATTGACGGCCCGATCGGCGCCGCCTCGTTCAACAACGAATTCGGACGTCCCAATCTCGCCGGGTATTTCCGCAGTTATGAGCAACGCGTGGGCGGTGTGCTCCGTGGGTACCACAAACCCATCATGCTGGCCGGGGGCGTCGGCAACATCTGCGCAGACGACGCGTACAAGGCGGACATCCCGCCAGGCTCGCTGCTCATCCAGATCGGCGGACCCGGCATGCTCATCGGCATGGGCGGTGGGTCTGCCTCGTCTATGACCACCGGCGCCAACACGGCCGATCTCGACTTCGATTCGGTCCAGCGTGGCAACGCCGAGATCCAGCGCCGCGCCCAGGAGGTCATCGATCGCTGCGTGGCCCTCGGGGCGGCTAATCCTATCCTCTCGATCCACGACGTCGGGGCAGGCGGTCTGTCAAACGCGCTGCCCGAGCTTGCGCACGCCGCCGGGCGTGGAGCGCGCATCGACCTGCGGGCGGCTCCCAATGAAGAGCCAGGGATGACGCCTCGCGAGGTGTGGTGCAACGAGGCGCAGGAACGGTACGTGCTGGCGATTGCACCGGGTGATCTCGACCGCTTCCGCGCACTCTGCGAGCGCGAGCGCTGCCCCTTCGCCGTCGTCGGCGTCGCTACAGACGATGAGCGGCTCGAGGTGCGCGATCCGCTCTTCGACAACTCGCCGGTCGACATGGATCTGCCGGCGCTGCTCGGCAAGCCGCCGCGGATGACGCGCGATGTCACTCGCGGGCACATCGACGTTGAGCCGTTTGACGGGAGCGGCGTGACACTTGCCGAGGCCGCCCATCTGGTGCTGCGCGCGCCGACGGTTGCCGATAAGACATTCCTCGTCACCATCGGCGACCGCACGGTCGGCGGCCTGTGTTCACGCGACCAATGCGTCGGACCGTGGCAGGTGCCGGTGGCCGACTGTGCGACGACGCTGCTGGCCTTCGAGGGCTACGCGGGCGAGGCCTTCGCCATCGGTGAGCGGACGCCGATCGCTGCGACCAACGCGCCGGCCTCAGCGCGGATGGCCATTGGCGAGGCGCTCATCAACCTCGCGGCCGCTCCCGTGATCGCTCTCTCGCTGGTCAAGCTGTCGGCGAACTGGATGGCTGCCGCGGGCGCGCCCGGCGAAGATGCGGCACTGTTCGACACGGTTCGCGCGGTCGCGCTCGAGCTGTGCCCCGCACTCGACATCAGCATTCCGGTTGGCAAGGATTCGATGTCGATGCGCACACGCTGGACGGAGGCAGGCATCGCGCACGATGTCGTGAGTCCGGTGTCGCTCATCGTCTCGGCGTTCGCCCCTTGCGGCGACGTCCGGCCCACGTGGACGCCCCAGTTGAGAACCGACGTCGGCGCGACATCACTCGTGTTGATCGACCTGGCTGGCGGCAAGGCGAGGCTGGGTGGCTCCATCCTGGCGCAGGTGCTCGGACAGCCCGGCGGAGACGTGCCGGATCTCGACAGCCCGGCGGCTGTTCGCGGTCTGTTCGCGGCCCTCGCCGAACTGCGCGCCTCAGGCCTCGTGCTGGCGTACCACGATCGATCGGATGGCGGCCTGTTCGTCACCACGGCGGAGATGGCGTTTGCCGGCCATGTCGGCGTGACGCTCGACTCCGACGCGATCGGCGACACGATGCCAACGCCCCGCGGAACAGGCGAGCCGGCTCAGCCGATCCAGTCTCGCACGCCCCGTTTGTCACTGACAGAATCCGGACTGGAGCGGCCCGCTGGACACGCAGGATTCTCACGGAACGACGGCGATGACCTGCTGGCCGCCTTGTTCGCGGAGGAACTGGGGGCGGTCATTCAGGTTCGCGACGCTGATCGTGCTCGCGTGCTCGCGGTGTTGCAGACCCACGGAGTCGATGGCCGGGTGGTCGGACACATCACCGATGACGACATGCTGCGCGTGGCGCGCGGCGGCCAGGAGCTGTTCAGTGAGTCGCGCGTCGCGCTGCAGCGAGTCTGGAGCGAGACGACGTGGCTGTTGCAGTCTCTCCGCGACAACCCGGCTTCAGCGCGGCAGGAGTACGACCGGATTCTGGACGCCGGCGAGCCGGGCATCACTCCGGTGATGCGGTTCGAGCCGGCCGACGATGTCGCCGCGCCGTTTATCGCGAAGGGCGTCCGACCGCCCATCGCGATCCTGCGAGAGCAAGGCGTGAACGGCGAAGTCGAAATGGCGGCAGCCTTCGACCGCGCCGGCTTCGAGGCGCACGACGTGCACATGAGCGACATCATCGCGGGACGCGTGTCGCTTGAGTCGTTCCGGGGCCTGGCCGCGTGCGGCGGGTTTTCGTACGGCGACGTGCTTGGCGGCGGTGAAGGGTGGGCGAAGTCGATCCTCTACAACGCCCGGGCCCGCGACCAGTTCGCGGCGTTCTTCG
>Ga0315290_10001075_pt1 | contig 18671 bp, 20 predicted proteins | sample YL17G12_0_MG_FD_203627 | JGI IMG/M metagenome (GOLD analysis project Ga0315290, IMG submission 203627) | Sediment microbial communities from Yellowstone Lake, YNP, Wyoming, USA - YL17G12_0 | ecosystem: Environmental > Aquatic > Freshwater > Lake > Sediment | place: USA: Wyoming | collected... | reverse complement strand
CGGCCCGCGCCGTACTGGCCGACGGCTTGCTGCGGGCGTTCCCGAGCGTGGAGCCGAAGAAGGCGCTCGCCGCCCTCGCCGCCGGTCGGTCATTCTAGATCGCGGCGAGCGAATCGCCGCCGTTTGCGTGGATCACCCCAAAGAGGACGGACCGATGCGACGTGACCGCCGTTTGCCCACCACCCGCCGCCCACTCGCTCTCGCCCTGGCGCTGCTCCTCGCCGGGGCCACGGCCGCGGCCGTGGCGGCCCCGGTCGCCAAGACCCCGAAGGCTTCCAAGCCGGGCACCCGGACCGCCCCGGCGGCCAAGCCGGCGTCACCGCCGGTCTCGCCCGATAGCATCTTGGCCACCATCGGCGACCGGGTGATCTCGATGGCCGACCTCGAACGGGAATGGAATCAGTTGGCGCCCAGCATGCGCCCGCAGGAGTCCTCGCCGGTCACCGCGCGCCAGATGCTCCTCGAGGATCTGGTGACCCGCAACCTGCTCGGCCTGGAGGCTGCGCGCCACCCGCGGCCGATGACCTCCGAGCAGGAAGCCGAGTACGCGAAGTACCGCGAGACCCTGATGAAGAACAAGCTGTATGAGCACGAGGTGGTCGGGGGTGTGCGCCTCGAGGACGTCGATCGCGGCTTGTTCCGCAAGCAGATGACCACCATCCTCTTCCTGCGCGCCTTCACCTTCGACGAGCGCGACGCCGCCCAGGCGTGGAATACGCGCATCGTCGGCGGCACGCCGCTGGCCCGCCTCGAGGCCCTGACCCAGAGCGGCGCGCCGGGAACCCCGCAGCTGCTCGACCTCGGCTACAAGATCCGCGAGGAGTTCACCGACAGCGTGGCGGCCGTTCTCTTCACCCTGCCGCTGGCGCGGTTGAGCCCACCCCTGCCCTACGTGGGCAAGTGGGCGCTCTTCCAGGTGACCCAGACCCGCCAGCGGCCCAACGGCACCGATTTCGACGACGCGGCCGGATTCCGCGGCGAGTTCCTGCGCGTCGCCGCCGTCGAGCGCCGCGAGGCCTACCGGGCGCAGCTCGCCCGGCAGATGAAGATCCAGTACGACTACGCGGGCGTGGACACGCTGCTCAACCGCTTCCAGCTCTTGCCGCCACGCATCCAGGCGCAGGACTCAGGCCCCGGCACCGTCAACATGAACCTGCCGCTGCCGGCGGTCTCGGAGGCCGACCTCGACTTGCTCCTCGCCACCACGGTGGAGGGCAAGGTGCTGGCGCGCGACCTCATCCTCTACCTGGCGGACACCACCCCGGCGCTGCGCCCCGAGATCCGCAATCGCGCGCAGATACTGCCCTGGGTGGACCGCATCGCCTTCGACAAGGAGCTGATGCGCCGCGCCGTCGCCCGCGGACTCGAGCACCAGACCGACGTGGCCCGCGACCTCGCGCTGCGCCGCGAGAAGTACCTGGTCGAGGCGCTCTACGCCGACTCGGTCGCCGCCCGCGTGTCCACCGCCGACGACTCGCTGCGCGCCATGTTCTACCCCGACTCGACGCGTTACGCGATCCCCGACCAGGCGCGCGTCTGGGTGTGCGTCACCGAGACGCAGACGCGCGCCGACTCCGTGCTCAGGATGGCGCGCGGGGGCGTCGATCTCGAGCAGCTGGCGCGCGATTGGTCCATCGCCCCCAACGCCACGGCCGGCGGGATGAGCCCCCCGATCTCCCCGGGGCAATCCCAAGAGGCGGAGCTCGACCGGGCGATCTTCTCGACCCCCGTGGGCAGTTTCGCCGGCCCGCTGGCGACCGCCGAAGGCTACGCCATCCTCAAGATCCTCGAGCGCACGCCGGGCGTGAGCCGCTCGTTTTCGCAGGCCTTTCAGGATCTGGTCACCGAATACCGGATGCGCGACGAGGAGCGGCAGATGCAGGGTTTCGTGGCGCGCTTGCGGCAGCGCTACCCGGTGCGGACCTACGCCGGCCGGGTGGTGGACATGGTGCGCTAGCCGCCGGGGCGGCGGAGCGCCGGACGCCGGGAGCGAGATTTCGCTCCCGGCGTTCATCCGGCCTCCAGCTTCTGGCTTCCGGCGCTTACGGTTTCGGCGCCGCGAGCGGCCGCACGGTCACCGCCAGGCCAAGACGCTGCACCGGGAACTCGATGCTGGTGAGCGCGAGTTCGCCGCTCTCGCAGTAGAGGCGCGCGGGGCCGTCCCAGCCCGCGCATGAGCCCCCCTCCTCAGCCGCGACCGGCGGGTCGAAATCCAGATGGCAGAGCGAGTAAAGGGAGTCTGGGTCGAGGACCACCTTGTCCCAGCCCGCTGCCACGAGCATCCACACCGTACCATCGGGAGCGGGCTTCAAGTCGGTGATCAGCAGCTTGTTGGGCCACGGGGCCGGAGCCTGCGGATCGGGCTCGGCGGTGAACAACCAGGTGGCGGCGCGGCAGCCGCCGCGGTCAGCGAAGCTCCACGCGGCCCCCGCCGGACCGTCGATGGGCTCGAGCCGGAAGCGCAGGGTGTAGCCCTGTAGCGTGTCCACTCCCGTGATGGTCACCGCCACGCGCAGGCGCTGGTCGGGCCGCGCCTCCAGCACGCGGGTCGTGTCGAGCGCATCGCTCCAGTGCAGCGTCAGCACGGGATCGGGGATCTGCCGCTGGGCCGGGGCCGCGGCGGCGGGGGGCGGAGGGCTCGCCGCCGGCGCCGCCGCCGGCCTGGCGCCCGAGCATCCCGCAACCGCCGCTGTGGCCAGTGCCATCAGGGAAACCAACGCCACCCCAGTGCGCGAGCGGTGCGTCACGACAGGAAGGTTCCGCATGCCGAGCTCCTCTTTCAAAGAGAACGGGCGGGACCCCGACTCAGGTCCCGCCCGTCCCAGTGTCTACCTCGCGTACCGGCTAGCGATACAGGCTCTTCACCTTGCCCCAAGTCGCGGGAACGGTGGGAACTCCGTCGCAGGTCGCCGGGGTGTTCCAGGTAAGGTAAGTCGAATCGCCGATCTTCGTCTGGAGCTTGGCCGCATCCCCGCGGATGGTCGCCAGGATCGCCGACGTCGCCCCGATGCACATCTGGGCGGCGGCGTTACCGCAATCCACGCCCGGAGTGGTGGCGCCAGCGACCGAGTAGGTGTGGTCGAAGCTCACGATCCAGAACGTGTAGCGATTGCCGGCCAGCGGCGAGACGTTATTGTAGGTATTCGCCAGGCGCAAACTCGCGTAGTTCGGAGTGCCCGGGTCCACGGAGTAAGAGGTGATGGCCAGGGGGGCCCCGCCCTGCATCGTCAGGCAGGTCTTCGAGAATGCGGCGGCGCTCAGCCCCAGCTGACTCCCGGTCTGGCAGCCCGCGTCATCGAACCGCCACGCGTCGGCCAACGGGCCGGACACGACCGGACGGAAGTCGATGGAGAAGTCGCTCCCGAGGTTGTCGTCTTCGGTCGCGCCGGGCGTGAAGTTGTCGCCGGAGAGCACCAGCTTGTAGACCGCGGCACCGGTGAAGACCTTGTCCACGACTTGCGGGTCGCAGCCGTCCCAGGACAGTCGGTACGTCGCCTGCGAGTCCCTCGCCGCAGCCGGGCCGACCACGGCGAGGCACGCGACGCTGACAGCCAACAGCACTAACACTCTCTTCATGGAACCCCTCCTCGTGAGAGTACGGCGCGAGTTTCCAAGCCTGGCCGATTTCCCGGCTGTACGCCAGGAAGCTGTTTGTCCCGAGCTAAGGCGCACCGCCAGGGTAATCAGGCAGGTAGGTCGGGGCAAGCGGAATCTTGGTTAGGATCGCATTTTCCCGAATCCGGCCTTCGGGGGGGTTATCGGCGCTGACGGCCATGACTTGAGACGCTTCCGGCGGGGCCGCGAGAGGCCCCTCACCCAGGCCCCGGTCGGGGGCGGCGCCGATCGTGCCTCGGCCCTGCCCCCCCAGGGGGGGATTCCGGACCTACCCCAAACGCCAGCGGGCGGGCCGTCTTAGGCCCGCCCGCAGCGTGATCCAGCAAAACTGTTACCAGAGGGCTAGCGATACAGCCCCTTCACCTTGCCCCAGCTGGCCGGGACGGTCGGCACGGGAGGCCCGCCCTGCCACGTGCAGCGGGCGTTGCCCGGGCAGGGCTGGAGGAAGTTCAAACTGCCAGTCGACTGGGCAATCTGGACGAACTCAGGATCGAACGCCAAGCCCTGATCCGCACCGCCGCAATCCACGCCGGGGCTCGTCGGCCCGACCACCGAGTAGAGGTGGTTGAACGACAGCTGCCACAGCGTGTAGCGGGTCGCGGCGACCGGGATGATGTCGTTGTACGCGACGGCCAGGCGCAGCGCGCAGAACTTGCTGACCGGGTCGTAGCCGTACTGCGTGATGGGCAGCGGGGCGCCGCCGAGGATCGAGGGACAGGTCTTGCTCAACCCCGAGCCCGCGATCGAGAGCTGGCTGCCGGTCTGGCAACCTGGGTCGTCGAACCGCCAGGCGTCCGGCGCTGCCGGCCCGATGAGGAGGTTGGTGTCATGGCCGAGGTTCCGCGCGCTCAGGCCCGTCGCGGAAAGGACGAGCTTGTAGACCGTCGGGCCAGTGAACGCCTGATCCGCAACCTGCGGCGTGCAGGTGTTCCACGACAGCGTGTAGCAGCCTTCATTCTGGGCAGCCGCCGTACCAGCCACCAGCAGCAGGGCGAGGGCGACAAACATGCGAGCCATTCTCATTGCTGTAAACCTCCGGAGGTTCCCGTTAGGGGAAGACCAGGATGCGAGAAATTCGGTACCTCGTGGAGCTCGTTGAAGCTTGGAAGCCATGTCTGGCTTTCAACCACCTCCCCGGCCCACTGTCGGCTGCGTTACGCCTGATCAGCCGTCCATGGTCGAGACACTCCCGACACCGCCCGTCGCCGCCGTCGCGAGGACGGCGGCGACGACCGAACACCCCTCGCTTACGGGCAGGTTACGCACTGCGTCTGCGTGCAGGGGGCCGCAACCGGCGCACCCGGCTGACCGCAGCTGAACTCGGTACGGAAGACGTTAAGGTCGAACACGTTCACCGCGTTCGCCCCCGGAGCATTATCCAGCGTCGCGTAGTCGCACTCCGGACCCGTGTTCGAGTTGGGAGCGACGTTCAGGAAGCGGAGGCGGAACGCGTTCAGATCGAACACCTCGACCTTGCCGGCCGTACCCGAGCAGGACAGGTCCGCCGAGGGCATCCGGATGGTGGTCAGGAGCACGCCGTTGGCCCGGATCTGCACGTTCGGGGCAGAGCTGGTGTTCACGCCCACCGCCGCCGGGATGAGGGTCACGGCGCCGGCGCCGTCGGTCACCGCCTGGATCACGTTCAGGGTCCCGCAGTTCGGAGCCGTCTGGCCGCCGGACTGGGTCGAGTGCGCCCGCAGCCCCGTGCCGGTCAGGTTCATGGTCACGGTCACGCCCGCGAGGGGAGTGCCACCGACGTCCCGAACCGTGACCTGATAGCCGTTGTTGACCGTCGCCTTGACGTTCGTGGCGGCGATCACGGACAGGCCGCGCGCGTTGGCGATCATCAGGTCGCCGTCAGTCGTCGACTGGGTTGCATCAGGGACACCGGCCATGGCGACGGAGGCCAGCACGGCGAGCCCTACGGCAACCGTGAGAGCCTTACACATCGTACGAATCATTGGTGCACCTCCTAAAGGGGTAAACCCGGCACGAGGAAGCATGAGCACACGCTGCAGACGATGGTGGCTGTGGTGGCTCGACGCACCTCCCTTCGGGCATCGTTTGCGGACCGTGCAACAACACCAACAACGCGCAACCGCTGAGGATGACCTGGGGGGTCGCCATTGCCCAAGACAGTACGCGCACTCGGGCAGCACATACCGTCTAACGCATGTCAGTATATTGTGTAGCGAGCCCCCATGTCAAGGCGAAATTGGCATTTCCCCGGACCCGCTCCTGGGAACCACTTCGCATAAACCCGGGACCTGAGCGAAAGTTCCCAAAGATCTTTCGCGGCCCGGGACGGGGGCCGCAGAACGCCCCGCCCGAGCCGCCCGCGGCGGGCGAAGCGCAAGCCCGGTCCCTGGGGCGGTGGCCCCGCCGCCGGTCGCCCACCCAGCCTTTGTTCGATCCTACGATACAGGCGCGACCCGGGGCGCACGGCCCCCGGGCGCGGTGGAGGGTATGGGCGAAACAGGATTCGAACCTGTGGCCCCTTGCGTGTAAGGCAAGTGCTCTAGCCGCTGAGCTATTCGCCCTCGTTGGATGCGTCCGCGGCGCCCGCTTTCCGGCCGGGAACCCGCTCGACGAGGAGCCCGGCGGGGATCAGCGCACAGAACCCCAGCACAAGCAGGAACGGGGCCAGGGAGATGTCGCGAGCCGCCAGCAGGGCGAACCCGACCAGGATGCTGACGACCCCGGCGCCCATGAGCGCGTAGTTGAGCGGCCCCAGGACCAGCCGCGGTCGTTCGAACGCCGGGCCTCGCTTGAGGGCCTTCTTGGCCGCCCGGCTAGCCCCGGGCCGGGGCGCGCCCAGCCTGCGCCCGGCCCCGGCCGGCGCCGGCTTGCCCCGGCGGTCTCTCTCGAAACTCATTCCTCCCCCTTCGTTCCCGGTGTCACGGTGCGCTCGCCGACCGCCGCGGCGCTCGGGAGCACTTCGTTCAGGCTGCCCGAGCGGAACCCCGTCAGGTCCAGCGCCACGTACGCGAAGCCCAGAGCCTGGAGCGCCGCCACCACCTGCGACCGGGCCGGCTCCTCCGCCAGGCGCGACAGGTCCGACCCCGGCACCTCGAGGCGGGCCACGCTGCCGTGATGGCGCACCCGGCACTCGCGGAAGCCGCGGCCGCGCAACCACGCCTCCGCCTCTTCCACCTGGTGCAGCTTCTCGGCGGTGATGCGCATGCCGTACGGGAAACGCGACGACAGGCAGGGCATCGCCGGCTTGTCCCAAGCGGTCAGGCCGGCCCGCCGTGCCAGCGCGCGGATCTCGCTCTTGCCCAGACCGGCCTCGGCCAGCGGCGACAGGATACCGCGTTCCTCGCCGGCGCGCCGCCCCGGGCGGTAGTCCTCGAGATCGTCGGCGTTGGTGCCGTCGAGCACGGCCTCGAAGCCCTCGGCGCGGGCCAGAGACCCCAGCTTCGTGAACAGCTCGCTCTTGCAGTGGTAGCAGCGGTCGGGCGGGTTGTCGCGGAAGCGCGGATCCGTCAGCTCCGCCGTGCCCACCACGCGCACCGCCACGCCGATGCGGCCGGCCTCGGCCAGCGCGTCGGCCATCTCCGAGCGGGCAAAGGTGTCGGAGCGCCCGATGACGCCCACGGCGCGCGGGCCGAGAGCGCGGTGCGCCGCCCACAGCAGGTAGGTGCTGTCCACGCCGCCGGAGTAGGCGACGAGGGCCGAGCCGAGCGCGGCGAGGCCCTCCAGCAGCCGCGCCTCCTTGGCGGCGGTCTCCGTGGCGGGCACGGATGGCATGGCATCAAGGTTCACGTCTTCTCCCCGCGGCCCCCGTGTCGGCGCCCGCCGGCACGGCGGCGGCCGCCCCCTCGCTGCCCTTCTGCGTCGTCGGCGGCCCCAGGCCCGCGCGCTGCGCGGGCAGGTTGAGCACGGCGGCCGTGGAATCGGCGGCGGGGCCGGAGTCGGCCGCAGCGGCGCGCGCGGCCCGGATCGCGAGTCGGGCGGCCTCGTGCGCCTCGCCCGTCTCGCTGAACACGTGCGTGCCGTCGCCGCGCGCCACGAAGAACAGATCGCGGCTGCTGGGCGACGGCGAGAGCACCGCGTGGATGGAAGCCCGCCCGGGATTGCCGATGGGCCCCGGCGGCAGCCCCGCGTTCCGGTAGGTGTTGTACGGCGACTCCACGCCGAGGTCCGTATAGTACAGGCGCTCGCGGTAGCCGCCCAGGGCGTAGGCCACCGTCGGGTCGGCCTGCAGGCGCATGCCCTTGCGCAGCCGGTTCAGGTACACCGCCGCGATGCGCTGGCGCTCCTCCGGCCGCGCCGCCTCCGCCTCGACGATGGAGGCCAGCGTGAGGATCTCGTGCGGCGTCAGCTCGTGCGCCACCGGGCTGCCCGCGGCCAGCTCCTCCTCCAGCACGCGCCGCGTCTCCCCCGCCATGCGGCGCAGGATCGCCGCCGCCGGGGTGCCGGGCAGGAAGGCGTAGGAGGACGGGAACAGGTAGCCCTCGGGAGTCGGTGCCGGCACACCCAGCTCGCGCAGCAGTGCGGTGTCGGCGCACGCCGCGTAGAACGAGTCCGGCGGCACGCCGAGGCCCTCCTCGAGCAGCCGCGCGATGTCGCGCACCGCCAGGCCCTCGGGGATGGTCACGAGGTCCTCGCCGCTCATGCCGCGGGCCAGCTGGCGCAGGATGGCGAGCACCGACTCGCCGCGGTGAATGCGGTATTGCCCGGCCTTCAAGCCGCGGTCCACGCCGGTGATGCGCGCCAGCAGCCCGAAGGCGAAGGGGCTCTTGATGACGCCGCGCGCCGCCAGCTCGCGCGCGATGTCGTCGACGTTGCCGCCGGGCGCCAGCACGACCACCGTCGGCTCGGGCTGCCGGCGGAACCCCACCGGGAAGAACAGGTCCTTGGCCACGAGCCCCACGACCACCAGGGCGAGCCCGGCCGCCAGGTTGCGCGGCGTGAAGGGATGCCAGCGGGAGCCGCTCACGGCGTGGCCCCCCGTCGCCGGCGCCGGCCGCTCATGCGTCCCCCCGCGCCCCGCCGGCGCGCGGCCCGCGGGTGTCGAGGTAGGACTGCAGCAGGTGCTCGGCGGCGCGCGCGTCCACCCGCCCCTTGTGGCCGCGCAGCTTCTCCCCCGTCTCGCGTGCGGTGCGCAGCGCCTGTGCCGAGGTCAGCCGCTCGTCCCACAGCTCGACGGGCACCCCCGCACGCCCCTCGATCCGGCGCGCGAAGCGCTCGGCGGTGTCGGCGGCGCGGCCGCGACTGCCGTCGAGGTTCAGGGGCAGGCCCACCACGATACGCGTCGCCTCCTCGCGGCCCGCCACCGCGAGCACGCCCGCCACCGCCTCGTTCTCGGAGCGCACCTCGAGCGTGGGTAGGGCGCGGGCGATGAGCCCGGTGGGGTCGGAGACCGCCACTCCCACGCGGCGCTCTCCCCAGTCGACGGCGAGGATACGGTGCACTGGCGAGGACCCGGAGCGATCAGGACCCGGGCGGGTCGCTCCCGTTGGGCGCGGCCGGCGCGAGCTTCTCCAGGCGCACCGTCGTGCCCCCGCCCGAGAAGTCGAAATCGACGCGGTCCATGCACGCCCGCATGATGAAGATGCCGCGCCCCCGCTGGTCGAGCAGGTGCTCGGGGCTGGTCATGTCGGGGGCCTCGGCCGGCGGCGCGAAGCCCGGACCGCTGTCGTGCACGGTGACGCGCAGACGGTCGGGCAGCAGTTCGAAACGGAGATCCACCGGGGTCACGCCGTCGTGGCCGTGCCCGTGTTGGATGGCGTTGGTCCCGGCCTCGACGACGGCCAGGGAGACGGCGGCGCGCGCCTCCTCACCGAAGCGCAAGTGCTCGGAGATCGCGCTGGTGACCTGGTCCACGAGGTTTAGCAGCTCGAGCCGGCTGGGGATGGTGAGGGTGATGATCTCGGGGCGCTCCGGACGAAGATTCGCCATCCGGACTCCTCCTATCGACTCGGACTGCGGCCGGGATCACCGGGGCAGGCACTGGGGGGTTCCGATGCGCTGCCGACAGCGGACCGCCGCAAGACCTCCAGAGCGGCCGCGAAGTCGGCGGGCGGCGGGGCCTCCAGGCGGAGCACGCCGGCGGTCTCGGGGTGGCGAAACTCGAGCCGCGTGGCATGCAGCGCCTGACGCGGCAGAACCGCAAAAATCGCATCTATCAGTCTACGAACGGTCTGCGGAAGGTTCAAGGCCCTTCTCCGGCCTCCCCCATAGACCGGATCGGCCAGCAACGGGTGCCCGATGTGGCTCAGGTGGACGCGGATCTGGTGGGTGCGCCCGGATTCCAGGGCACACTCGAGGTGGGCCGCCCAGCCGAAGGGCTCCAGAACCCGGTAGCGCGTCGCCGCGGGCTTGCCCCGCTCGGTCACCGCCATGCGCTGGCGGTCGACGGGGTGGCGTCCGACGGGAGCCTCGACGCGCCCACTGGCGGCGCGCGGCGTGCCCCACACCAGCGCCTCGTAGGTGCGCGCCACCTCGCGGCGCGCGATGGCGGCGACGAGCCGTAGGTAGCAGGTCTCGGTCTTGGCGACGAGCAACAGCCCCGACGTGTCCTTGTCGAGACGGTGCACCACTCCCGGGCGCCCCGCCCCGCCCACCGTGGCGATCTGCGGCGCGTGGTGCAGCAGGGCGTGCACGAGCGTGCCGGTGCGCACGCCGGCGCCCGGATGCACGACCAGCCCGGGCGGCTTGTTCACCACCAGCAGGTGCTCATCCTCGTGCACGATGTCGAGAGGGATCGCCTCGGGGGCCAGCGTCGACGGCTCGGCGTCGGGCAGCGTGACGTCGAGGCGCGCGCCCGCCACCGCCCGGTCGCGCGCGCGCACCGGGCGGCCGGCGGCGCGCACCAGCCCGGCGGCGATCAGCTTCTGGAGACGCGAGCGCGAGAGGTCGCTCCAGCAGGCGGCGAGCACCTGGTCGAGCCGGCGCCCCGCCTCCTCTGCGGTGACGAGGTGCTCACGCTCTTCGGGCATCGTCGCTCGGCGGGACGGCGGCCTCCGGCGGCGCGGCGGCCGGCAACGCCGCGACGGCCTGGGCGGCGGCGACTTCCGCCGGCCCCACGACCTCGCCGTCGCGCGGGCGCGGGCGCGCCAAGAGGATCTCCGCCGCCCACAACAGCACGCCCACGGTGATCGCCGCGTCGGCGAGGTTGAACACCCACCAGCGCAGCCCGCCGACGCCGACGTCGATGAAGTCCACCACCGAGCCGTAGCGCAGGCGGTCGAAGAGGTTGCCGAGCGCACCGCCCAGGATGAGGCCGAGGGAGACGGCGTGCGTCCAGCGCCGCGAGGTGGGTCGGAACGCCAGCCACAGCACCGCGGCCAGCGCCACCAGGCTCACCCAGGACAGGCGAATGCCGCCGCCCGGAAGGAGCCCGAAGGCCACGCCGGTGTTGCGCACGTAGGAGAAGCGGAGGAAGTCGCCGAGGATCTCGCGGGTGTGCACATCGGCGAAGGCGCCGAGCACCCAGCGCTTGCTGAGCCAGTCGCACAAGAAGACGGCCCCGGCCAGGGTCCAGAGGAACCCGGCCGGGGCCCGATGCGAGTCCCGCAAGACGATCAGCGCGAGCGGCCGATCTGGGCCCGCTCTTCCTTCAGTTTGCAGTTGATGCAGAGGCGGGCGTTCGGCACCACCTCGAGGCGCTCCGCGCTCACCGGATTGCCGCACGACTCGCACTGGCCATACTCGCCGCCGTACAGGCGGCGCAGCGCGTCGTCCACGTCGAGCAGCGCGCGGCCTTCCGCCGAGGCGAAGTGGAACGCCTTCTCGCGCTCCATCGCGTCGGTGCCCACGTCGGCCATGTGGAACGAGTAGCCCGAGAGCTCGCCGCTGGTCTCGCGCAGGCTGCGCTTGAGGACGTTCTTCTCCAGGTGGCCCAGCTCGCGCAGCAGCCTCTGGCGCTCGCCGAGGAGCAGATCCTCGAAGCGCTTGAGATCCTTCTGCGTCAGCGCCGGCATGCGTGGCGTGGGGTGGTGCGGGGCGCTTCCGTCGCGGCCGGGGACGGTCTCGCGCGGCGGCACGGCGGCGAGCGACGGCCGGGCGGTCCCGGACGCGGGCGGCTTGGCGGTCGCGGGCGGCTTGGCGGTCGCGGCCTTCGCGACCGGCGGCTTGGGCGCGGCGGCCTTCGCGGCCGGCGACTTGGGCGCGGCAGCCTTCGCGGCCGGCGGCCTGGGCGCGGCGGCCTTCGCGGCCGGCGGCTTGGGCGTCGCAGCCCTGGGAGCCGCGGGCTTGGAAGCCGCAGCCTTGGGAGCCGCAGCCTTGGGAGCCGCAGCCTTCGCGGCGGCCGCCTTGAAGACGGCCGGCTTGGCGGCGATCGCCTTGGCCGCGGGTGGCTTCGCGGCAGACCCGCCCGCCGGGGGGCTGGCGGGGGTCTTCTTGGCGGTCGTCGTCTTGGTGCTCTTGGCCTTGGTGTCGCCCTTGCGCGTGCTCATGAATAGGTCCTTGCTATCGGTTCACTGCGCCCCGTCATGACCTCGAAGCACTCACTACCGCCAGACCGTTATCGTCTGGCGGCTTCAGTGACTTGAGGCGGCTTTTGGGGCCTCGTCCAGCCGCGCGGCCACGGCGCTGATCAGCCGGTCCAGAACCGGGGCCGCACACCCCGCCACTCCCAGCAGCCTTTGGATGTCCACCGGTTCGAGCCGGTCCGGAAGGCACATATCCGTGACAACCACGAGGGCCAGCACGCGCATGCCGCCGTGCACGGCCACCAGGTCCTCCGGAACCAGCGACATGCCGACCACGTCCGCCCCGAGCTGGCGCAGGAAGCGGTACTCGGCGGCGGTCTCCAGATTCGGTCCCGCCACCCCGACCAGCACGCCCTTCTGCAACCGGATGCCCGCGGCCAGCGCCACCTTGTCCGCCAGCCCCACGAGGGCCCGGTCGTAGGGCTCGCTCATGTCCGGGAAGCGCGGGCCGAGGGTGTCGTCGTTGGGGCCGATGAGCGGGTTGTCGCCCATCAGGTTCACGTGATCCACCACGGCCACGATGTCGCCGAGCCCGTAGAGCGGGTTCATGCCGCCGACCGCGCTGGTGGCGATGAGGGTGTCCGCACCCAGAGCGCGCAGGACACGCACCGGGAACGTCACCTGCTTCATCGTGTAGCCCTCGTAGTAGTGCACGCGGCCGCGCATCACCGCCACCGGCCGCCCCGAGAGCCGGCCGAACTCGAGCTCGCCGGCGTGCGACTCCACGCCCGACACGGGGAAATGCGGGATCTCCTCGTAGGGCACCACCGTCTCGACGGTGAGCGCCTCGCCGAGCGACCCCAGGCCGGTGCCGAGCACCACCCCGGCGCGCGGCACCAGCGCCGTCCGCCGGCGCAGGAACTCCACCGCGTCGGTGATCTGGCGCTTGAGCTCGCTCGTGGCCGGCTTCTGCGTCCCGGTGGTCATCCCTTCGCGTCCTCCCTCGTCCCCAGCCGGCGCACCCGCTCGGCCGGCGCCGCCACTTCCACGATCTTGTCGCGCGAGGCGGGTCCGGCCACCAGCGTCACGTCCCGCCGGTCCACGCCCAGCTCCCGCGCCAGCAGCCGTACCAGGGCGTCGTTGGCGCGGCCGTCCTCGGCCGGCGCGGCGATGCGCACCTTGAGCCGGCCGTCGGCCATCCGCCCGGCGACCTCGGTGCGGCTCGCCCCCGGGCTCACCCGCACGACCAGCCGCTCGCGGTTCGCGCCGCTTCCCATCTGCCCCGCCGCGGCCGCACCCGGCGCCGGCCGCCCGTTACAGCTTGGCGGCCAGGTCCCGCAGCGAGCTCACCAGGAAGAGATCGGTGAACTGGAGCAGCAGGATCGCCAGGAGCGGCGAAAGGTCGATGCCCAGCGTGTGCGACGGCACCAGCCGCCGGAGGGGGTCGAGGATGAAGTCGCTCACCCGCGCCAGCGTGCGCACGATGGGGTTGAACGGGTCAGGCCGGACCCACGACAGGAGCGCGTGGATGAGGATCACGAACGTGTAGATGATGAGCACGTTGTGCAGCAGCCACGCCACCGCGGCCAGCAGGTTCCCGATGACGAACACCCGGCTTCCTCCCCGTCCCCGCTCACTGCGCCCGCGCCGCCGACCGCGGCCCGAACAGCGCCGCGCCGACGCGCACGATGGTCGCGCCCTCCTCGACGGCCAGCTCGAAGTCGCCGCTCATGCCCATCGAAAGCTGGTCGAGCCGCCAAGCCGAGAACGCCCGCTGCGCCTCGCGCAGCCGCTGCGCCAATCCGGCGTACGCCTCGCGCACGCGCCTCTCGTCCTCGCTGAGCGGCCCCACGGTCATGAACCCGCGCGGCTCGAGGCACGCGAGCCCGGCGAGCCCGGCGAGCGTCTCGAGGGCCCGCTCCGGGGGCACGCCGAACTTCGTCGCCTCGCCGCTCGTGTTCACCTCGACGAGCACGCGCAGGCGGCGGCCGGCCTCGCCCGCGCGCCGGTCCAGCTCGCGCGCCAGCTCCGGCGAATCCACCGACTGCACCCAGTCGAAGAGCGCCGCGGCGGCCTTGGCCTTGTTCGACTGCAGGTGGCCGATCAGATGCCACGTGAGCCCGGGCCGCAGGTCGGCGAGCGCGTCGATCTTGCCGCTCGCTTCCTGGACCCGGTTCTCTCCGAAATCCACCAGGCCCTGGTTCGCGGCATCGCGTAGCCGCTCGGCGGGCACCTGCTTGGAGGCTCCGATCAGCGTGACCCCGCCCGGGTCGCGCCCGGTCCGCGCCGCTGCGGCCGCGATGCGCCCGCGCACGGCGCCGAGCCGTTCCGCAAAGCCCCGCAGGTTAATGCCTTCGTCGCCGGCCATGCAAGGCCCTCCTGAGAACTCTCTGAAGCCCCCCTGCGGCCGTCCCTGCCGCCGCCCCGAGCCACGGAATCGGGCCGGCTACGGGCCGTCCGGCCACCCCGCAGCCCCTACCCTGCCGCTCCCGGCCCGTGGGCCCGGAGATACGAGTTTACCCTCAGCTTACGGGCCGTGTTCTCCGAGCTCATGTAACGGATGGTGCCGAAGATCGGCCGCTCGGGCCCCCACGGCCGGTCGTAGCGGCCCAGGCACCAGAAGATACCGCTGTAGGAATTCGGGTCGCGCCCGTCGAGGGCGTACTTGTTGTTCAGCTCGACCATGACTTCGAGCGCCGCCTCGGGCGACGCCGACCACTCGAGGATCTTCTTGCCCCACAGCATGCGCAGGTAGTTGTGCAAGCGGCCCTCGCGCACCAGCTGGCGCTGGGCCGCGTTCCACAGAGGATCGTGCGTGTCCGCCCCCGCAAGCGCCGCGAGGTCGTAGGTGTAGGGGCGCGGGTCGCGCGCGTGTTTGGCGAGCGTGGCCCGTGCCCAGTCCGGCAGGCTCTCGTAGCGGTCGTAGTCGGCGCGCGTCGCGCACAGGTTGAAGCCGAGCTCCCGCCAGGTGACGAGCTGGTCGAGGAAGCCCTCGGCGCTCGCTCCCACGCCCCACCAGCCGGCGCGCTGCCCGGTGGCCCGGTCGCCGAGCTTCTCCGGCGTCCAGCCCTCGCTCTCCAGCAGTTCCGCCACCGCCTGGTGGGCCGAGATGTGACCGAAGTGCAGGTACGGCGAGAGCCCGCTGGTCGCGTCCTCGTCCGGGTGGTTGCGGACCTCGTCGTAGCGGGGAAGGCCGCCGCGCAGGAAGCCGCGCCAGGTCTCGCCGGCGCGCTTCGCCCCGCCCCGGAGGCCGGCCGCCGGCACCTCGCGGCTCACGCCGCCGGGGACCTCGAAGCGGCCGTCCGCCGCCGGCTGTGCCGCCGGCCAGCGCTCGGCGATCGCCCGCCGTAGCGCCGGCGGCGAGGCCAGGCGTGCCCGGGCGAACGGGTTCGCCGCCGGCATCTCCCTGAGATGGAACGCGAGGTTCTTCTGCAGGAAGCGCCGGAAGGCGTAGGCCGTGGGGTACGCCTGCCCCGCCACGCGCAGCGGCATCAGCCCGTTTCCGTCCACCGCCTCGAGCCGCACCGGCACCTGCCGGGCCGCCGACTCCAGCATGCGCGGCAGGAAGAACGCCGGGAAGTCGTCGGTCACCACCAGGCAGGCGCCGGCCGCCAGCGCCGCCAGCAGCCCCTTGCCGGCTCCCGGCTCGGGCTCGATGTACGGATAGTAGAGGGCCGCCCGGCCGGCCAGCGCGGCGGCGTTGTCGGCCATCCCGTCGAGCACGAAGCGGTGCAGGCGCTCGCTCGCCCACGGGTAAGCGGCGCGCAACGCCTCGAGGACGACCAGCGGCTTGCCCAGCTCCAGCGCGTGCTCCACCGCCCGCTGGAGTCCGAAGTTCCACGCCGTGCGCCGGGCCATGGTCATCCAGTAAAGGACGTAGCTGCCGTCCGGCCGCACGGCCGCGCGGTTACAGGCCCGCAGGCGCATTTCCGGAACCCGGCCCATCGGATCTCCCGTCGAGTGGCACCTCGACCTGCGGCCCCGCATGGGCGGCCTCGCCCGTCCACCGCCGGACCGGCCGACAATGTAGCCCCCCCGGGGACGTCACGCCCAATGAAGCCTCCACGGCGTCCTGGCTGGGGCCATAACCCTATATCAAACAATGAGGTTAGTATATTGAACAACCTTACACTTGCATCATTTTTGTACGCCATCTAATTTTGTCCCATGTCCAATCACGAAACGTCCCAGAGCGACCACGCGCCGGTCGAGCAGTCGCGCCGCGAGCGCAAGAAGGACGAGACGCGCCACCGGATCTTCCACGCCGCCATCGAGCTCTTCCGCGAGCGCGGCTTCGAGAGCACCACCGTGGACGACATCACGGAGCGGGCCGATGTCGCGCGCGGGACCTTCTTCAACTACTTCCCGCGCAAGGACTCGGTGCTCGCCTTTCTCTCGGAGACCCGCCTGCTGGCGGCCGAGGAGAGCGCGGCGGCGCTGCTCGCCGACAAGCGCCCGGTCCCCGACAAGCTCGTGGATCTCTACCTCGCCAACGCCGCGCCCTACGAGGAGCACCCCGAGCTCTCGCGCTACGTGCTGCTCGAGCTGATGGGCCGCGCCTTCGCCCCTTCGGAGGAGATCGGCCTGCGCTGGCAGGAGCAGATCGTCCGCCTGGTCCGCCAGGGCCAGCAACGCGGCGAGCTGCCGCGCCAGCAAGACCCCGTGCGGCTGGAATCGCTGCTCACCGGGATCCACTTCGCCACGCTCTACCAGTGGGCCTGCCTCTGCCCGCAGACGCCATTCCCCCTGCCCGACGAGCTGCGCTACCGCCTGCAAGTCGTGCTGAAAGGGCTCCGGCGATGAGCTGCGCCCCGGTGGCGGCCGCCGTGGCCGCCGCGCTGCTGGCGGTGGCGCCGGGCGCGGCCGCGTCCGCTCCCGCGCCGCCGGACTCGCTGCGCCTGGCGCTCGAGGAGGCCGTCGGGCGCGCGCTGGCGCGCGGCGAGGAGATGCGGAGCGCCCGCGCCTACGTGAGCCAGACCGCGGGGCTCGTGCGCCAGGAGATGTCGCGGGCCCTGCCACAGATCACCGGCAGCCTGACCTACGACCGCAAGCTCAACAGCATCTTCGAGGGGGCGACCTCCGACACCTCGGTGCTCGGCGACATCCTGGCCAACAGCCCGTTCGCCGCCGAGAACTCGTGGACGGCCGAGCTCTACGGCGAGCAGCTGCTGTTCTCGGGCGGCAAGGTGCGCGCCGCGCTGGGCGCCGCCAAGGCGGCGAACCGCTCGGCCCGGGCCGCGGAGCAGGAGACGGCGGGCGACGTCACCTTCGAGGTCACGCGCGCCTACTACAACGCGGCCTACACGCTGCGCCTGGTGGAGATCGCCCGCGGCAGCCTGGAGTCGGCGCGCGAGCACCTGCGCCAGGTGGAGGCGGGCCGGCGCGAGGGCAGCAAGTCGGAGTTCGACGCGCTGCGCGCCGAGGTGGACGCCGCCAACCAGGAGCCGGCCCTGATCGAGGCCGGCCGCGGCGTCGACCTGACGATGCTGGCGCTCAAGCGCCTGATCAACGTGCCGCTCGATCAGCCGCTGGTGCTGGTCACGCCGCTGGCCTTCGCGGGCGACCTGGTGCCGGCGGTGCTCGAGGACACGCTGTCGGTGGCGCAGCGGCCGGCGCTGGCCGCCGCCGACGCCGAGGTGGAAGCGCGGGCCCAGGCGGTCAAGGTCTACCGCGGCCAGCACTGGCCGGACCTCTACCTGTCTTCCACCTTCCAGGAGCAGGCGTTCCCCGGCGAGGTCGTCCCGCGCTGGGACGACTTCCGCCGTAACTGGAACGTGGCCGTGCGCCTGTCGCTGCCGATCTTCACCGGCTTGCGCATCGAGGGCCAGGTGCAGCAGGCGCAGGCCGCCCTGGCCACCGCCCAGGCCGGCCGCGACCGCACCCGCGAGCTGGTGGCCATCGAGGCCGACGAGGCGCGCTCCGAGCTGGATCGCAGCCTCTCCACGCTGCTGGCCCGCCGCACCACGGTGCGCCAGGCCAAGCGCGCCTTCGAGCTGGCCAACGTGCGCTACACGAACGGCATGTCGACGCAGGTCGAGGTCACCGACGCCCGCCTGCAGTACCGGACGGCCGAGGTCAACGAGGTCTCGGCCACCCGCGATTACCTGGTTTCGTTCGCCCGCCTCGAGCGCGCCATCGGGCACGCCGTGCCCGCCGTGCGCATGCCGCTCGAGGAGGCGACCAAGGCTCTCGACTTGGAAGGGACACGCTGATGGATACGCGTAAGGCGATGCGGGCGGTGGCGGTCGTCCTGGCGGCGGCCGCGCTGGCCGGCTGCGGCAACTCCGCGGCGCGCAAGGACGGCGCCGACGACGCGAACGTGGCGCGGCTGGCGCCGCGCGACGTGGCCACGGTGGGCCGGGCGGATCTCGCCACCGGCGTGCCCGTGCAGGGCGTGCTCGAGCCGGCGGTGGACGTGAACATCGTCGCTCCTTTCCCCGAAGTGCTCGACGCCGTGCTGGTCAAGGAAGGCCAGGCGGTGGGCCGGGGCCAGGTGCTGGCCCGCTTTCGGACGGCCTCGATGGCGCCGGCCGCGGCCGGGGCCGAGGCGGCGCGCCGCGTGGCGGCCGCCGACCACACGCGCATGCAGAACCTCTTCCGGGAGGGCGCGGTCTCGCAGCGCGACGTGGACGCGGCCGAGGCTCAGCTCAAGGCCGCCGAAGCCCAGGCGGCGCTCGC
>Ga0315290_10001072_pt1 | contig 18684 bp, 24 predicted proteins | sample YL17G12_0_MG_FD_203627 | JGI IMG/M metagenome (GOLD analysis project Ga0315290, IMG submission 203627) | Sediment microbial communities from Yellowstone Lake, YNP, Wyoming, USA - YL17G12_0 | ecosystem: Environmental > Aquatic > Freshwater > Lake > Sediment | place: USA: Wyoming | collected... | reverse complement strand
GAGTGTCGTGGCGCGTCGTGGCGCCGAATCGTTGGTCCGGGCCGACGTGGGCGGCCTGGCACGCCGCGGCCGCCAACGTCGCCATCGAGTTGGTGGATCCCGAGGAGGCCAATCGTCTCCGCGCCGAGATTGCCGCCGCCCGCGAGGCGGGCGACCAGATCGGTGATCTGGTGGGTGGCGAGGATGACTGACGCGCCGAAACGGGCCCCAGGATAGTGGGACTGGGGCCCGTCGCCGGGAGGCGGCCTCTCCCGGCCTGAGGATGGCAGGCCGCAGGCAATTAGCATGGGGAGTGAGACCATGGAGACGACGACGATTTCGCAAATCCGACAGGGCGACGTGCTGCTGACCCGGGTCGACCCGCCGGCCGACCCGCAGCGGGCAATGGACGAGGCGGGGCAGCCGCTGGCCGGGGTCCGGATTGCCGGGGAGCGGACCGGCCACGCGCATGAGCTGGCAGGCCGGGTCTATGACCACGGCGATCGCCGGCTGGTGATGCTGGAGCGGCCGACCCCGATCCGGCACCCCGAGCACCGGCAGATCGAGGTGCCCGCCGGCTGGTGGGAGGTGACGATCCAGCGGGAGTGGACGCCGGAGAGGCCGGTGGCCCGGCGCGACTGAGTCACACTGAGTCACTCAGGGGTCGGCCGGGCTGTGGCCCCGAGGCCCGGCCGGTCTCACTCGCAGCGTATCGGGGCGATTGCGGGCGCGCCCAGCACCCATTGAACTTGAAAGAACGGACCCATAATCAGGAGGAGATCATGCCAGCGAAAAACAAGCAACTGAGCGTCTACCCCGACCCGACCGCCCTGGCGATCGTCGGCGGGAATTCCCCGGCGTGCAACCGGGCAATCGAGTGTTGGGCCCACGTCCTGCGCGAGAGCATGCCGGAGCTGGACCGCGCGGAGTGGAATTACCTGGCCGACGCGCTCAACGGGACGATCCTCGACGAGACGTGGTCAGGTGAATACCTGATCGCGGAGGTGAGCGACGCCCACGAGCTCAACCGCCTCGGCGACAAGTGGTTTATCGAGGAGACCGCGTCGCAGACGGCGGCCCGCGCCGCCGGCAAGCGCAACGCCAAGGCCGACGCCGCGGTCAAGCGATTCCTCGCCAAGCTCCAGGATCTCAGCTATGCGCAGGCGCAATACGTCCTGGCGGCCGTGGCATTTTTCTGGGAGCACACCGATCCCAACGAGATCGATGCCAACGAGGACGCCTGGTGGGAGATCCCGTTTCGCGTTCAACTGACCACGCCCCAGCGATCCTGAGCGATGTGGGGCGGTCGAGCTTGGCGTATCCCGAAATCCAGGGAGGCGGCGTCTTGTATCCCAGCGATCGGTGGGATACGCTGTGTCACAGCGGCCGCACTCGGCAGGGTTGCCGAGGTCGCCGGCGAGGCCGAAGAACTTCACCCAGCCCGGGCGCCCGCGGCGGGTCTGCCTGGTGCGCCCGGGCCGCCGTCGACCAGCGGTGGGCCCGCCGGGCCTCGAGGCGGGGCCAAACCGCGATCCCCCCGCGGTGACCCCGCCGCGGCGGTCCTGCCTGGAGGAGCAGCTTGGCGTATCCCGAAATCCAGGGAGGCGGCGCCTTGTATCCCAGCGATCGGTGGGATACGCTGTGACAGCGACCGCACTCGGCAGGGTTGCCGAGGATGCCGGCGAGGCCGAAGAACGGAGCATCGGGCATGAACGAATTGGGACAATCCGGAAAAGAAGAGCGCGCTCTCCTGGACTGGGGGTCTGGGTGCCTGATAGCCCCGGTCGTCGTCTACTTCGTCGCCGGCATCGCGCTGGTTTGGTGTTTGCTGTCGTTGTTGGAGTCGCTGCGCCGCTAACCTGGGCCGAGGTCGCCGGCAAGGCGAGAAACGGAGGGCGTAACATGGCGGTGCTCGTCCAACGGTGCATCCGGCTGAGACCGGACCAGATCGAGGCGATCCGGGGGCTGGTCAACCCGAAAGACGGCAGACTGGCAGACCAATCCGGCGTCCTCCGGGAGGCCCTTGACCGCGGTGTCGAGGCGATGACGGCCGAGTTGGCGGCGGGCCTTGAAAAGGTCTCACGAAGGCCCGAAAGGGCGAAAATGCGAAACCGGAGGGACTGACATGGACCTGTCCGAGATCAATTGGCCGCACCGCCCGCCGCCGCCGCCGGTGCACGTCGCCACGCCGCCCACGCGCAGCGTGCTGCTGATCTTCCTCGAGGGGTTCTTCTGGCTGCTCGTCAGTTTCGGGCTGGCCCGAGCGACCGACTCCCCCACGGGCGGGTTCTATTTCGTCGGCGGCCTGCTGGGGGTGGCGATCTGCGGCGTATGGCGCGACCTCCAGACCCGGCGGCTGGGAAGCCCGACGGCCGGGGAGGGGTGCGCCCGGGCGGCGGTCATCGCCCTGGCCGTCGTGCTCGGGATCTTCGTGGCAATTCGCACCAGCGAGGACGAGCAGGCGAGGGCCGCCGGGGCACGCCAAATGGAGGCCGCGGGGTTTCCGGCCAAGGCCCGCCCCTGATTTTTGGGCGGAGGTGAGACAGGAGCGCAGAAATGGAAGAGAAGTCCAGAGACCTGGTGCAATCCGAACAGAGGGCCTTGGATGAATTCATGGCTCGACAGGAGCGGAGTGGCGATTTCACAATGAGCGCGGAAGAGTTCCTCATCGAGCGCCAGAACGGAAAGGCCAAATTAGCCGAGCTTCGGGCTCGACTGCATCAGGCGTTCACGTCCGACGAGCAAAAAAAAAAGGACGTGGAAACGATCCGGAGACTGGCTGATCGCATCCTGAGTGTGGCCCGCGGAGCCGGGTGGACGCACATCGCGGTCTGGCTGGAAGGGGAGAAGTGGTACATCAAGGGCATCCCGCCCTGGTCCTACCGCGGGATTGTCGATATCACCATCCGGCAAGTCGACTTCCTCTTGGCGCGCGAGGAGTTGGAACTTCACCGGATTGTCTGCCACCGGGGCGGCGGGTTGCCGGCCAAGGCCCGCCCCTGATTCCTCCGCGTCCTCCGCGCCTCCGTGGTGAGCTTCCCGCCGGCTACTCTGGCCACCAACGGCACGTCGAGGTCTCTTCCGCCGCAAGCGCCGCCAGCAAGGCCCGGGCCTGGCAGACGGTGAGGACGCACGAGATCCGGTCGACCGTGCAGTAGGGCCCGGCCGTCGCCTCCCTCTCCCGGTCGACGATCCTACGGCCGTTGCACCCGCCAAGACAGACCGCCAGCCGGGCGGTACGGCGGGCCGCAATGGCGGGGTCGGGCGGGATAGGGCATCGGCGCAGAAGCTCTTCATGGTAGATACCGCCACAACGAGAACACTTGAACTCTCCGGCCGCAACAGCAACGAGTTGACACTGACTTAGACTCACAGCGTGACTCACAGCGTATTGGTGCCCTCTAGGTGGAACGTAGCACCCGTGATATTGCAGACGAATCCGTTGTCATCCTCGACGGTCAAGTCTTCGTCAACCATGCCGTCGTAGGGCACCGTGTGTGATCCACGCAGATAGATCGGTCCACCCATGCTCGGGGAATTTGCGACGAACATCGCCACGTAGGGGCCGCGTGGTGGGGTCCCTTCCGAGGACATGACGTAGAATCCCGCCGGGTCGCATTGATCGGCTAGGGCATCTCTCCATTCCCAGTAGCACAGGCCGTACTCACCAATGTTCCGTTCGGCTACTCTCGTGGCGTTCCACGGATTGCAGTCGCCGAACCCGCAAGTGCCAACCACGCCGCTTATTGTCAGCTTGTAGTAGGCGGGCGTCGTCCCGGCGTTAAAATCGGTGCAGGGGTCAGCGCCACCGCCGCAGCAGCACGCCGGGTCGAAGGCGATCTGCCCATCGACGAAGAGAATCTGCTCGTCGAGGAACTGGATGGCCGCGGTCATGTACAGGCGGTCCCCGTGTGGATGTCCGTCCAGCCACTCTCCGTGCCGGGGGTATCGACGTAGGCCGTGCGGCTCTTCTTTTGCAACTTCAGACTGCCGGTATCGACCTGGAAGTTGGTCATCACGGTCACCTCAGTCTGTTCAGCCGGCCCGAAGACCTCCAGCCGCCGGGCCGCCGAGGTCCAGCGGCCGTTGACCTTCTTGCCCGAGGGGATCGTGGTGGCCAGCGTGTGCGGGGCGTAGACCGTGCCGTTGAGCGTGCTGTCGGCGTAGGCCGACCCGGTCCAGTAGTACACGTCCACCGCGGCCGAGCTGGCGGCGGCCAGGTCGGCGGTCAGCTTCAGGGCGTAGATCCACTCGGACAGGTCCATGACCGCCCAGACCAGGCCGGTGGCCGTGTCGCCGGCCGCCTCGCACTTGAAGCCGGGGAAGCCCTTCCGGACGGTGAACTGGCCGGGGACCGGGCCCCAGGTGTCGCCGGCGGCCGGCGTGCCGTCCGTGGCGTAGAAAGCGACTTGGACCGGCTTGCCCGAGGGGCGAAAGCACAGACCATAATTCCCGCTGGCGACCTCCTCGCCGGCGTTGAGCCAGATCGGCTGCTGACCGAAAGACGTGATCGCCCGGCCGGCCAGGACGACCGACTCGGCGTCCGAGGTCTCGGCGTTGGCGTCGACCAGGATTCCCCCGACCGGGACCGTGGCGTTTGGCTTGAAGGGCGTCAGCTCGGCCGCCGCCGCGGGCTGGCCCGGGCGGACGAGCCTGGTGGAGCCGAAGTCGGTCTCGGGGTCAAACATGGGGATTCACCACGGAGGCACGAAGAACACGGAGAAAACCATACAATCGGACATGACAGAATTCCCTTTTCCCCTGCCTTCCTCCGTGCTCTCCGTGCCTCCGTGGTCGTCAGTGTTTAGTGCGACGCGAACCCTGTCCTGATTGTCGTTCGCGGGTGCTTTCCCGCCGACCAGTTGACCGAGGTGATCGGGGCCCCGACCCATTGGCCATATCCGGTCTGGGCGGCGACGGTCGAGAGGATCTGCCCGACCAGGCCGCCCCAGGGTAGGAGGCCGTGGGCCACCAGCTCGGCGCGGACCCGGCCTTGGAAGTAGCGGGCGATCGCGCCGGCCATGACGGAGGCCAGCCGGGCGGAGTCGTTGCGGAGGATCCGCGGCTGGGGCCCCGAGGTCTTCATCTTTCCGGCGGCGTCCACCCCGACCATCGTGTGTGGGGCGAGATACCAGCACTCGGCTTCGGGGACCTCGATCTCGTGCACGCCATCCGAGGGCTTGGCGTCGGGCCGGGAGATCTCGAGGTAGATTCGCTGGTCGGAGTGGAAGGCGATCGTCGCGGCCAGGTAGTCGTAGTCCCACTTGGGCTGGACCAGGGTCGAGCGGACCACCCACCACGGGTCGGCCGGTGGAGGCCAATGGGCGGCGGCCAGCAGATGGTTGGGCGTGGCGTTCAGCAGGACGCCCCAGTCGTGCTGGCTCGTGTAGACGTGCATCCCGGCCGCGTCCGCCGGGGTGAAATAGATGAAGGGCTCGCCATCCAGCGGCGTCGAGTGCATCCCCAGCCACACCAAAGGACGGCGAAATCCCGGTTCGAGCGCCGCGGTATTCAGATCCGCCGGCGGGTCGGTCGAGTAGTCGAGGCCCTCACTGAGCGGCAACCAGCTCAGCGTGGTCCGGACGACGTCTTGGTACTCGCCGTCTTGCCCCGGCTGAAAGACGCCGGCGCCGTCGAACCGCGGGGCGGCGGAGGCCCAGAGCGTCAGGTCGCCCCGATCGAGGAGCAGGTTGTGGTTCCAGCCGTCCGGGGCGCCGTAGAGCTGGAACACGGGCCGGAACCGCTCTTGCCGCCGGGCCTCGTCGTTCTTGGTGGCCGAGCCGCCGGCGCCCAGGGGATCGTAGTAATCCGCCATCAAGCCATCGGCCGCCTGGTCCCATCTGGGGACGAGGCTCCCGGCAAGCTCGCCGACGTCTATCCCCAGGCCCGGACCGTACAGCGAGCCGCAGACCACGATCCGGCCGCCGATCACCCGGAGCGTCCCGTAGCCGTGGTCCAGCGTCTCGGTGACCCGGACGTCCTGCCAGACCCGGGTGTTCTCCTCAACCTCGATCGTGTTGGGGTTGCGGGGCAACATGAGTCCACCCCAGCAAAACCCCTCGCCGCACAGGGCATAGACCGAGACCTCAAACCCGTCGTCGGTCGGGACGACCTGCCAATCGACCCCGGCGGCGGCCGGGATCATCCCGCACAAGAGGCCGTAGATCGAGCGGCCCACGTCAACGCGGTAGGACCGGTCAAAATCCCGGCCGCGGTCGGTCGAGTCCGTCAGATCGCGGAGCAGCTCGGCCTGGCCGCCCAGGGTCCAGCGGGGGCCGCCGGAATCGCTCTCGTCGACGAAGCGGGCGAGGAGGTACTCGGCGAAGTCGTAATTGCTCCAGAGGTCGTCGCCGCCGAACAGGTAGGAGCCGTCCAGCGGCGTGGGGCTGCGGTTGCCCAAGAGCAGATGGTGCCGGGCCCTGGCGTTCACGTCCGGACACCAACCCATGCGCCGGACCCCGCCGTTGACGAGCCAGTAGGAGCCGCTCGCCCGGATCTTGTGCAGGACCTGGACGGCGCCGTAGGCTTGCCACTGTTGGGCCTGGCGGACGCGGGCCCGGCCGGAGATCCGGCCGATCCAGACCGGGGTCGGGCCCTCGGGGCCGACGATCGAGAGCCGGACCCACCAATTCGCGCCGCCGGCCAGCGGCGTCTTGACCGCGATCGCCGGCTCCCACGGCAGCTTCACCGAGCCAAGCCGCCGGGTCAGGGTGCACTCGCTCAGGCCATGGGCGGCCGTGGCCACGCCAAACTCGCCCACCTCCAGCTCCGGGGCCATCTGCCAGGGGTCCGACCAGGATTGGCGGACCTCGGCCACCACGGCCCGGGCGATCAGGGGGAACTCGGCGATCCCGCCTAAGAGGGTGGCACCCATCAGCCATCCTCCGGCAACGGCCCGGGCCAGGCCACGGCCGAGGTCGGGGCGGTGGGCCCCTGGGCGTCCGCGCTGAGCGTCAGGACGGTCGACGCCTCAGAGTACACCCAGGCCGGCGTCTCCTCGCTTCCGTCGTTACGCCGCGTCTGGAGCCGCACCTTGACCGTGGTCCCATGGGCCTGGGCGGGCAGGAGCAGGTCGAGCCAGACCAGGCCGATCGCCGCCATGGCCTGGGTGAGGTCCGGGTCGCCGGTCGGCGGGGTCGAGCCGTCGGTCGTATAGGCGATCGCCCATTGGTGGGGATAGAGGGTCGCGGGCTGGAAGAGGTGGCCCAAGACGCGGACCGCCCCGCCGGCCGCGGCGGCGACCTCCCAGGCGGTCGGGCCGGCCGGCGGCGCGAGCTGAAGCTCCCCGCCGGCGATGTCCAGCCGCCTGTAGGTCTCGCCCTGGGGGCCCAGGGGCAGGAAGCCGGAGTCGAGGACGCCGTCGAAGTAAGTGGCCGAGACGAACCAGGTCCCGTCGCCAAAGGTCTCGTCGGGCGTGGCGGGGAGCGTCGTCGCGGCGGCGAAGGGCACGTCGGTCTCGGCGGGCGGCGCGGCGTTCGAGCGGAAGAGCCGGTACTCGGCCGCGTTGAAGACGCGGTACAGCCCGCGGGCGACAAAGTAGTAGGTCCGGACCAGCGCGGCCAGGCCCGAGGAAAAGCCGCTCCGGGGTCGGGGTCAGGGCGACCCCGGCCCGCCCGGATCACCAAGGCGCCGGCCGGCAGGAGGAGCAGCGGCAGGGGGAGCAGGGCCGACGGCGTGACCCGGGGTCGGAGCGGAGGGGCGGGCTCCTCGGCCCCCGCGGACCGAAGGAGGTCCAGGCGGGGGACGGCCGAATCGTCGAGGGTCGGCGAGAGGCACCAGGTCATTCATTTCTCCGGAAATACCCGGCTCAATACTCGTCCCACTCCGCGGCGACCTCGAGGTTCGTCGCCGTGGCGCTGCCCGGGGCGGCCAGGAGGCAGAGGGTCTGGGTCGTGCCCCAGCGGGGCGCGTCGTCCGGACCCCACTCCAGGCAGATCGTGCCCCGGGCATTGAGCGACGCGACGCCCAGGGTCTGGGTCTCAAAAGTCGTCGGCTCGACCGTGTAGTTCTTGCCGATCGCGGCGACGTTCGAGGCGATCTGGGCGGGGTCGGCCTTGCCGATCGTGTTGACGTTGACCACGCTGCTCGTCCCGTCCGCGGCGTTGCTCGTTCGCTGCAAGAGGAGCGAGACCTGGACGTCCTGGGGGGCCCCGCCGCCGCCGCCGATCACCAGTTTGCGGAGCCGGGCCCGGTGGCCGGCGGTCGCGCCGAGCTTGAGCCCCAGGAGCGTGGTGAAGGCGTTGGCGGTGGCGCCGGTGGCCAGGCCGCCGACCTTGAGTGCGTAGCGCATGATCGTCCCTCGGAGGGTTGGGTCAGAAGGCTTGGAAGGAAAATTTGAGGTGGCTGAGGACGCCGGGGTCGGACTCGGCCGCGGCCAGGATCGTGCGGCGGAGGTGGAGCGCCACCTGGCTGCCCGGGCCGAGGTCGCCGAGGTTCAGGGCCGCGGCCTCCGTGGTCGGGGCCGACCAGTCGCTGCCGTCGGGGCTCACCGCGAGGCCGGTCGCCAGGGCGTCGAGCCAGACGCGGATCCGGTGGAGCCATCCCGAGCCGCGGTTGGTCACGGCGACCTGCCAGGTGACCACTACGCCGGCGGCGGCCTCGGCGGCGGTCACGTCGGCGCCGGCGATGGCGTTGGAATAGACGTCGCGGAGATAGACGCTGGCCGCGCTCCCCTGGACCAAGCGGCTGGCGTAGACCCGGACGCGAATCCACTTTTCGGGCTGAGCATTCCCCTGGTCATCCTCGGCGGCCTCGAGGAGGTAGTCTCCGTCCGCTGAGCATTGGGACTCGGCGCCGGCCCGACCACCATCCCCCGGGGCCTCCCAGGAGAGCAAGTTGTGGTTTGCACACCGGAGGTAGCCGACACCCGGCCCGTTGGATCCCGCCGCCGCGAGGATCACCACGCCGGGGATCGTCTCGACGGCCAAGAGCGACTGGACCTCGATCGACGCCGAGAGGATTCCCAGGGCATCGGCATGCTCGCCCGGCTTGGACATTAGGGTTGCTCCGCAAAAGTGACCTTGGCAGTTTCCGGATCGAGCGTCGCCGTGAAGTCGGGGGCGTCCGGCGTCCGGACGACCTTCTCCGGCCCGATCGCCAGCGGCGTCCCCTCGTTGCCGGCCGCGTCCAACGGGACGACCCTGAAAGTATACTCGACCAGGTCCACCAGGCGACCGGTCAACACCGTGCAGCTCCAGCGGAGCGGATCGTGGGGCACCACGGCGATCGTGGTCCAGGGCCCGGCCCCTTCCTGCTGGTCCACGCGGTAACTGACAACCGTGGCGTCGATCGAGGCGGTCCAGAAGACCGTCCGCCGGGACGGCCAGCCGGCCGGGCCCTCGGTCAAGGGGTCAAAATCCGGGTCCTGAGTGTCGACGACCTCGGCCCGGCCCTGGTCGCCCTCGCGGAGGCAGAACGTATGGGACGGCGAGGCGGAGTGGCCGAGGTAGGTGCCGTCGAAGTACCAGTAGTAGGTGATGGCACCGTCCAGCGGGTCCAGGTCGCTGCTGACGGTGACCGTGGTGAGCTGGCCCGCGCGGGTCTGCTGATAGGCGGTGATCGTCACGGCAGGACAACTCCCTTCAGGTCGATCTCGCCCCGGCAGCCGCCGCCGTGCACCGCCGGGGTCTTGGTGACGTTGCCGACGTCGGTCAAGAGGCAGGCGAGGTGGGTGATGCCCCAGTCGTCGACGATCGTGACCGCAGAGCCTTGGAGCGCGGCCAGGGACGCCGCCCAGGTGTTGACCAAGATCGAGGAGTTGTAGAAGATCGCCTTCAAGGCGAACCCGGAATCCCCGAGCCCTTCCCACTGGACGCCGTAGCCGGCCACGCCGGGGATCTCCCAGACGCCAACGCGGATCCTGATCCGGCCCGGGTTGCCGCGGAGGATGCTGCAGGTTACGCCGCCGATCGAGGACATGGGGCAGGGATTAGGGATTAGGGATTAGGGATTAGGGGGTAACGATCCTCGGTCATTTGTCCTCGGTGGGGGAGCCGAGGGTAGTCTGGCGGGTGCGGTCGACGGCGGCGTCAAGCTTCTCCGCGGCGGCGTTGAGCTTCGCGGCCGCCGCCGCGCTGGATGCGGCGGCCTTCTCAAGTGTGTCCGCAACCTCGGGGGACAAGTCGCGTATAGCGCCGAGCGTCGATGGCGACAATTCGCCAACAAAACGCTTGGTGTTCCGGCCAGTTCCGGCGAAATTACGCACCCACACCTCGGGTCCCTCAATTTTGCGAAAGAACGCGCGCTCTTGTGCTGCAAGCCACCGCGTGCTAGCCCACTTCCCCGCCCTGTGCTGCGCGGTCGCGATGTCCGCCTCCATCATCTCGGCGGCATTCTCCCATGTGCCCATGGGTCTCCTGGCAAGCTCTAGCCCGGCCTTCGCGACCGCCAGACCGCTCGTGACGGACACTTCCGGCAGTTGCTTGTACATCGTTAGGCGTTTCCCGACCTCATCATCAGCTTCCGCGTGGCGCACGTACGCGAGCGCTTTGCCATACCGTTCGCGATTGAGCATCAGGAGCCCCATGGCCTGACGGCCCTCCTGGCGGCCGAAGAGCTTTTGCGTCTCGGGCTCGGTGAGCCCCTGGGCCTCAATCTCCTCCAGCATCTGGATGAGGCTCTTGCCCTTGCCAACGAAATCGAAGCGCGGCTTGCGCTTGGAGGGACTGTCCTCGCCGGCGGCCATCGCGCGCAGCTCGTCGACGATGTCCTCGTCGTCCATCGGCATCTTGCCGCCGCCCATCCGGCTGAGGCCCTTCATAAGGGACTTGACTCGCGTCCCCGCCTCCGCTGCGGTCGGCACCTTGCCGGTCTGCTTGGCCAGGGCCCGCGAGATCTCGGCCGTTGCGGCCAATAATTCCTCGTCGCTGATCCCCAGGACGCGACCGCCAATACCTCCCTCGGCCGCCGCCGACAGGATCGACTCGGCCGAGGCCGGACTGTAGAGGCTCGCGCCGAACGCCTTGCTGACGATGCCCCGAAGGTTGCCGGTCTCCTTCTCGCCCATCGACGCCTGGATCGTGTTGGCCGCGGTCAGCATCTGCGCAGGGTCGTCGACCAGACGGGACCGGTAGAGGTCGCCGAAGAACTCGGCCATCGGGACCTGGCCGGCGGATTTGGCCCCAAACACCAACCGGGCGGCGGCGCCGCGAGTCTGTGCCCCGCCGGCGGCAAAAATCTTGTCCGACGACGCGGCGAGTCCGCGCATGCCCTCCGGCGAATTCGGATCGATGTCGGCAACCTGGGCCAACTTGCCGATGTCGAACTGGGCCTCGACCTGCTTTTGTGCGGCCTCCTTTCGCTCCCGGTCGATGTCATTCAGTATCCCGCGAGTCAAGTTCAAGGCGGCGGCTACGCTCAGCGTCCCCGTCAGCATTCCCGCCAACTCGCCGCCGATCTTCCCAAAGGCCCCCTGACCCGCGTTGCCCGCGGCCTCCAACGCCGCCTGCGACTGCTTGACCGCCCGGGCGTAGGTGTCCTGGTCGAGCTTGCCCTTTTCGACCAGGCGGTTCAGTTCGCCGAGCTTGGTGATGTGCCGCTCCATCGGCGTGCGGGTCTCGTCCCAGACCCGCTTGGCGGCCTTCTCCAGCTCCGCCTCGGCCCTGGCCGACTTGCGGCTCGCCAACTCCACGCCGGAAAGCCCCCGCTCCATCTGGAGGAACTTCTCGTTGGACTTGTCGATCGCCTGCCAGAGGGCAAGCTGCTGCGTCGTCATGTGGATGGTGACGTTCGCGTCGGGCATCGGAGCAGGGATTGGGGATTAGGGATTGGGGGTTAGGGACGCGGCCTGGTGGCGACTGCCGGCGGTGTAGCCCGCCTGGCGCAGCGAGCCGGCGGCATAGGCGGCCTCGAGCCGGCTGCCGGCGGCAAAGGCCGCTTGCCGGCCGATCGACGCCGGGGGCGGGTACACGGCGCCCACCGCCCGCCAACCGAAGAGCATCCTGAGGACGTCGACGTGGCCGGGGACGCGGATCGAGCCGCTGGATCCCAGGTTCTGCAACCAACCGAGCATCGTCACACCTTGACGTAGACCAGCACGCCGCCGACGTACTGGCCGGCGGACAGGTTCAGGTTCAGGGCCTCGTTGACCGCCGTCTCGCACCAACCGAGCGGGTTGAACGGGAGACAGAGATCGGGCATCCCGGCGGCCCCGGTCTTATCGAGCGTCAGCGGCGTAGCCGACCCGCCGAAGATCGCGGTCGTGCCGGACTGCAAATAGACGCCCACCGCGGTGCCGGCGGCATAGAGCACGATCGCCAGGACGCGGATCTTCTTGGCCGCGTCCGCCGGCACCAGCTCGTTCGGCCCGCTGGCGTTCTTGGCGATCGGCAGGGAGACCGGCGTCAGGGCCGTCGTGCCGCTGTAAAGCGCTGCCGTGTCCAGGCCGGCGCTGACCTTGCCGATCAGATTCCCGCCCGCGGGGATCGGCGGCATCGAGAGGACGTCCACGTCGCCGACGTCGACGCCGGAGTTGGCAGCGAGCTTGACCGGCAGCGGCGCGTCCGAGGTCACGATGTTCGCGGTGCCGTCGCCGGTCGAATAGCCGACCAGGACGGCCTGCCAGAGCCTGCCGCCGACCGTCTCGACGGCGAGGCTCGAGCCGCCCGCGCCGGCGTTGAGGACCAGGCTTCCCAGGGTCGGTTGTGCCATGTCAGGAGATCCCCGTGATTGGGTTGGCGCTGGGGCTCGACGCGATCGTCTTCCGGACGAACTCCGTCAGCCCGTCGGTCCGGTAGACGGTCAGGTAGCCCGGGTTGTCCACGGTGTTCGACTCGCCGGCGGCCAGGACGAGGTAGCAGAGGGAGTGCTCGCCGGCCGCGGCCTCGACGCTGGCGACGTCGCGGGTGAGAACCGCGTCGGCAATCCCATTGCGCTCCGCCGCGGAAAAGCCCTTCTCGCCTGCGGCAAGCATCGCGTCGTCCGGGTCTGGGGAGGCGCCGGCCTGCTCGAAGACCTCGACAACCCCGGAGCAGCCGTCGACGAACCGCGAGCAATCCCCCACGTAAACCCCGCTACCCGCTTGGGTCTCCGCGAGGGGAAAGTCGTATTGGCCCCAATGGGCCGGGTCCACCGTCTCGAGCGTGTCCCCGGCCGGGAGCCAGTAACGGACGCCCTCGCGGTACGTCGCGTAGACGGTGGGGAGGGACGGGTCGAGCCTCACGATCACTTCGCCGGCCATGGCCAGTCTCCGCTAAGCCTGGAGGTCCCACGTCCCGATCTGGGACGCGACGTTGTAGGCATTCGCCGCGACGTCCTCGATCACGAGCGTGTCCCCGCATGTCGAGGTTCCCGCCGTGTTGATGAGCGCCTTGTTGTCGCCGCCGACCGAGCCGCCGAGCCGGACGAAATGCGCGCCGGCCGGGAGCGCGACCGTCGCCGTCCCCGAGCCCTCCTTGATTCCTCGCGCGAAGGGGTAGCGCCTCCGCGAGCCGGTGGCCGCCGGAAGGGTTGCCGTCTTGTCCGCCGCCGCGAAGACCAGGGTTTGATCCCGATAGACCTCGCCGCCCGCGGCGCCCATGTCGAGGTCCGCGGAGACCGCGATCCTCCTGCCCGCATCGTAGTTGGGGCAGCCGTCATTTCCGCGGAAATGATCGAGCCCGCTCGCCGAGCTGGCGTCGGCCACGGCCTGCACGGTCTGGCCGGAGAACTTGTTCGAGGCGAACAGTGAAGCCTTGTTCGCTCCCGCGCCGGCGACCAAATTGACGCCCGTGCCGCCGCCCCGGAAGAGGTTGACGGACACGTTCCATCCGTCGCACCCGGCGCCCAGACTGAGGCCCGTGGTGCAGCCATCAAAGGTATCCCCCGTGACGGCGTTGTCGTCGCCGCTGCTCGACAAGAGGCCCGTGGTGCACGAGCTGAAGTGGTCGCCGGTCGATTTGCTGTAGGAGCCGGCGATCGAGAGCCCGGTGGCGCAGCCGTCCGCCGTGCCGCCCGAGCTATAGTTGCCGCTCGCCCCCAGGGAGAGGCCGACGTTGAGCTGGTAGGCGTACCAGTTCACGAATCGCGAGCCGGCCTGGCTGGTCCGGATGCCCGTTGTCGAGGTGGCGCCGGTGACCTTCCCGCCCCTGACGGTCGAGAAGAGGCATCTTGCCGCCGCGTTGTCGACGCCGAAATTCCCGGTGCGGATGTTCTCGCAGGTCAGGTCGACGACGTTGCTCTCCATGCCGCTGTTGTAGACCCCGGCATATCCCTGCTCGTGCAGGCCGGCGTCCTGATAGAGCCCCGCGGAAACGATGCAGCTCGCGATGTGCGCGCCGAGCGCCGCGTTGTAGATGCCGGACCAGGCGTTGTTCGTGCACCTGCTATCGCGGACCTGGACCATGGTGCCCGCGGTGATGTAGAGCCCGTGGCCCATGTTCACATTGGGGAATATCTTGCGGAAGTGCCAGCCGTACGCGGCGTCAATCTGGATCCCGTGGGAACCGAAATCCATCACCTCAACTGAGTCAAAAAAGCCCTCGCCCGAGTTGGCCCCGCCCCAGAATCCGCGCCCGCCCCAGTTGCCGTAGAGGTAGATGGCCGTCGTCGGCGATCCCACCGCCAGGACGCCGATGTATCCGCCGAGCCCGCTGCCGTTGTCGGCGACCAGGGCCTTCAGCCCGGTGGTGTTGTAGGTCGCCGTGTGGGCCACGAGAGCGCTGCGGGCGGCGTTCGAGTAGAGACCAATGTGCCGATACCCGCCGCCGTCGTCGAGGATCGAGACGTACAGGAATCCCGAGGCGGAGGTGTTGCCGCCGACCACCAGGCCCGTGATCCGGTTCAGGCAGCCGAGCTGCACCCCGGAGTCGCCGTAGGTCCGGTAGCGATTCCCGTTAAGCGTTAGATGGCGGAGCTCCGGCCCCAGCTCCGAGGTCGCCGGATTGTGCACCAGGAGGTCGCAATTGCAGCCGTAATTCAGGTTCAACTGGGTCGCGCCGAGCTGATCGCCGACCAGGGCAACGTGGCCGCGGAGGTTTACGCTCGCGCCGCAGTTGTAGTTTCCGCGGCCGAGCCGGATCTCCAGTCCACTGCCCTTGCTGGCGTAGGTCCCGGCAAGGTCGATGACCCTCTGGATCACGAGATCGTCGCGGACGCCACTGCACTGGTATTGAGCGGCCCGGCGGAATTCCGGCGGGCTGGTGGGCGATGCCACGCATAGGGGGCTCCGGCGCCCAGTCAGGATGAATGGGGCCATGCTCAGGTCTCCACCGGCAATGAGTAGATTTCCAGCGTCTCGACCTCGAGCGGGTCCAGGGCGATCGTCTCGCCGCCGCCATCGGTCAGGACGACCTCGACGCGGTAGGTCCGGTCGCCGGCGGGGAAATTGCTCCCCGGGATCTGCCAAACGAAGTTAGGGTTCGAGGCGTGGGGCCACCGGGGGTCGGCGACCGCCGGGTTGCGGACCACCGCGGACGGGACCAGGTTGCCCGAGTTGGCGGGCACGGTGGGCGTATCGCCGTCGAGGTCGTAGACGTTGTAGACGATCGAGGCCACCGCTCCGGGCACGACCAGGACGCCGAGGTTGTCAAAGACCTCGGCCAGGAGGGTCACGGCCGTGGCCTCCCAGGTCACGATCTTCGTCGGCTTCGGTCGGGCTTGGGTCATGTCAGCGCCGGATGTAATTGGTCGTGTAAACCGTCAGCGGCGTCGGGTCGCCAAGACCCACCGCCAGGGCCCAGAGGTCGGTCAGGGTGGGCCGGTAGCCGGGGTCAAGTCCTCGGGCCCAGCGGCGGTATTCGAGCCATCGGACGCCCCGGCGGCGGCTTTTTTTTTGAACCAGGCGAACCGGGTCGGCAGGTCGCAGAGCGCGTCGAGGACCTCGGTTGCCAGGTCGATCGACAGGAGACCCAGGAGGTCGACCTCGACCGGTCCCACCAGGTAGTTGACGGCCAGGGCGGCAATCCCACCGTTGACCACGTCGTCGAAACGGAACGAGACATCCTCGGCGGCCGCGCCCGCACTGCGGGCCGCGTCCCGTTTGCCGCACTCCCACCGCTCGGCCAGGTCCCAGATCGCCTGGTAACGGGGCACGATCGCGGTGGACTGCCAGGTGCCGTCCTCGGCACGGCTCAGTCGCCGGGGCAGGTTGTGGGCCCACCGCAGCTCGCCGTCTTCCTCCTGATATTGGCGGGCGACGGGGACCAGCCACTGCCGGCCGTCGAGGAGCTCGAGCCAGTGACCGGTGATCGGCTTCTGGCGGAGCAGGTCCGCGGGCCCGGGCAACGGGCCGTCGGTATAGACGCCGACCCAAAGCTCTTGGGACGGGTCCTTGATCCATCGTTGGCGGGCGGGGAAGTGGCCGACCTCAGGCACCCGCCGGCCATCGCCCAGCACGATTCCCCCCTGGCCATCCGGGCCGTTGCCGGTGATCTGCCGGCAGACCGGCTTGGACTCGAAGGCGTGGCCGACCCCGGCGGCGATCAGGTCGGCCGGCGGGCCCAGCAGCCGCGGAATGTAATACAAAAAACCTGGCATGGTTGGTCCTCACTAATCCCCTTGCCTGCTCCGTGTTCTCCGTGCCTCCGTGGTGATTCTCCCCCGGTCTTACGTGGGCAGGGCGATCCCCACGGTGATCGCCAGCGGGGCGTTGCTGCCGTCATAGTCCAGCGGCAGGGAGAGCGTGGTCTGGGAGCCGTCCGAGCCCTGGCCCTCGAACGGGGTCTCGATCGTGGCCAGGCCGCTGGCCTTGAACTGGATGTGCTGGGCGGTGGCCGCGGCCACGAAGCTCGATCCCTTGGCCCGCTTTCGGAGGTAGATCGCCGTGTTGGCGCGCGTCGCGACGAGCCCGGCCAGCGGGACCGCGGCGGCCTTGAGCCACTCCACGTCGATCCCGGTCAGACGGATCGTCGTGAGGATTTGCCGGATCGACGCGAAGGTGTCCCAGATGTCCGAGTCGGCCGACTCGCCGACCACGTCCAGGCCGAAATCGATCGACAGATTGTGGACCCCTGTCAAGGTCACGCCGCCGATCTGGACCGGGCCGAGCGTGAACCGCTCCGCGTCGGTGATCCCGGCGGGCAAGGCGACGGAGTCGGTGATCACCATCGGCTCGTTGGTGCCGTCGTAGACGACCACCGCGTCGTAGGTCAGGAGCGCGTCGCCGCGGTGGTCCACGGTGAGGTTCTTCGGGGCGAGGATCCCGCGGGTGAAGCCGTACTTGCGGTGATTGCTCCCCGCGGTCCGCGAGGACCCGTCGGCGTGCTTCTGCGCGTAGAGGGCCAGCCCGCCGGCCATGTCGGCAATGCTCGCCCCGACCGTCCCGCACGCCGTCAGCGCCGTGGCGATGCACTTGGTCGAGAAGCCCGGCGCGATCTTCTGGGCGTACAGCGATTGGAACCGGGCGTAGGTCTCGCCGGAGGTGGCCTCGCGGCGGACCTCGCTGCCCAGGGCGATCGACTGGCGGGTGATCCCGCCCAACAACGTGGCCCCCAGGCCGACCGCGTAGAGGCTGTGTTTTCTCGTGACGCCCATTGTGCTGTTCTCCGTGGTCTCGGTGGCCCCGTGGTGGTTTCCCCGGGGCTCCTTAGGCGGCAATCACCGTGACTTCCTGGCCGGTGATCGCGGCGAGGCTCCGTTGGATCGAATCGCGGAAGACGACGCCGATGACGTGGGCCTCGGCGCCGCTGACTGTGCCCATCTCCTCGGCCATGTTGACCGCGGAGTCCGGGTTCTGCATCGCCAGGTGCGGGGTGTGCAGCACGATCCGCACCCCGTTGCTCGTGGCCCGGATGTCCTGCTGCCGGCTCCGCCGCTCGGACTCGCCCGCCCAGACCATGGGCTTGGTGTGGTGCATCTTGCGGAGCTTCTGGCCGGTGTAGCTCCGCCAAAAACCCTTGTCGGAGACGGACATCCCCTCGCCCTTGCGGGCCGTATAGCCGTATTCCCGCGCGCCCGCTTGGGTGAAGTGCTTGGGGACGTTGTAGCGAAGGTGGTGATAGCCGATTTGCGCGCAGGCGGCCTTGATGATTTCGCGGAGCCGGCGCTTCATGATCTTGGGCGTGGCCCCGGTCTCGGTGATCGTGATCTTGATCGGTCCCATCAGCCGAGCTCTCCCCAGGTGATCTCGATGTCCACCCCCTGCTCAACGCCCTGGGCGGAGTCGTTGTCGGGGTGGTGCCTGCCCGGCCCTTGGAGGATCTTCATGGCCGCGACGGCGAGGTACTCTTCGCCGCCGGCGACGTCGCCGGACAACTCCCAGAGGTCATCCATCACGGCGTCGACCGCGTCGTCCCACTCTGTGTCGGCCTCGTCGTCGGTCATGCCGTCGGGGACCGCCCGGCTCAAACGGAAGGTCAGCTTGCCGACGACCCGCCACTGTGTGCCCGTCCCAACCCCATCGGCGACCCGGGTCTCGGACTCGCCGTCGGTGTAGCCGTGGAAGATGAGCGCATAGGGGCGGAGGATCTCGAGCTCCGCGAGCGTGTAGGCGTCGGCGGCGGGCTTTGGGATCTCGCGGAGGTGGATCCGGGCCTTGGCGGCGGTCGAGCTGTGGACCCCGAGCAGGGCCCGGCAGGCCGGCGAGTCGGCCAGCGACGCGCGGAGCTGCTGCTTGACCAGGCTCAGGACCCCGGACTTGAAACGCACCTGTTCTCCCTTTCGCGCTTTCGCTCTTTCGGGTCTTCGTGATCTCTTCAGACCGCTCAGTATCCGCCGATCGGCGGGCGGCCGGCCCCGGAGAGTCCCTTGCGGACCAACCGGAGCACGGCCGCCTGCTGGTTTTCCTTCTCG
>Ga0315290_10001071_pt1 | contig 18725 bp, 28 predicted proteins | sample YL17G12_0_MG_FD_203627 | JGI IMG/M metagenome (GOLD analysis project Ga0315290, IMG submission 203627) | Sediment microbial communities from Yellowstone Lake, YNP, Wyoming, USA - YL17G12_0 | ecosystem: Environmental > Aquatic > Freshwater > Lake > Sediment | place: USA: Wyoming | collected... | reverse complement strand
CAGTGGTTCACTATCGCATAATGGTTTTCTTGGGTGGCCTGGTTCACTTCACCGTTCTGGTTTTCTAAAACGAAATGGTTCACTTTAGGAATGTGATTTACTTGCACGCCCTTGGTTCACTTTGGGTTGCTGGTTTTCTGGAGACTTCTGGTTCACTCGGGCATCCTGGTTTTCTTGTAGGCGGTGGTTCACTCTTGGATATCGGTTTTCTCCCTCTCGGTGGTTCACACATCATGCGACGCTGGTTTTCTAACTAACCTTGGTTCACTTGCTCTTCATTGGATTTCTAACAACCCTTGGTTCACTTGCTCTTCATTGGATTTCTAACAACCATTGGTTCACTCAAGGTAGTTGGGTTTTTCATTCTCCTTTTGGTTCACTCGACATGTTTTGGTTTTCTTTGCAAGTCTGGTTCACTCAGCCTTCGGTGGTTTCCTAAGCATTACTGGTTCACTTATAAAGTCTGGTTTTCTTACGCTTTATGGTTCACTTTTTGCTCTTGATTTTCTAAGCTCCTTATGGCACACTCCCGGGTACTGGTTTTCTGGTGTTCTTTGGTTCACTTGCCCTGGGTGGTTTTCTCGCTTGACGTGGTTCACTCCGTACTGTTGGTTTTCTGCGTATCTCTGGTTCACTCTACCTTTTTGGGTTCCTACTTTTGTTCGGTTCACTCGACCAACGTGGGATTCTGTTCGTGTTAGGTTCACTATTCATTGATGGTTTTCTTTACAGGGCTGGGTCACTATCGCGATGTGGTTTTCTTTCGTATACTGGTTCACTCCTTCTATGCGGATCTGGGTTACTGGGCATGGCTGGTTCACTAACTGCTACTGGTTTTCTCAGCGAATAAGGTACACTCCCATGTCTTGGTTTCCTATGGGGTAACTGGTTCACTCCTACTTCTTGGTTTACTTGACATGGCTGGTTCACTCTGGCGGCTTGGGTTTTCTAGCCTCTACTGGTTCACTCCGTATCTGTGGTTTTCTCCCATCCAGTGGTTCATTATTCCTTTCTGGGTTTCTTGTTTTGACTAATGTGTTTGGTTGAAAATATGTTACTACAAGGATTTATATATATGGTTTTTCTTGTCACTTTATAAGACACCTGTACACAGTTTCCGCAGTCACAGTTAAACACACTACACCGTCGTGATACTTGTATACTAACAAAAAACTAGGCGTCTCTAGGACCTTGTAGGAGAGTCACTGACTACTCCAATGTGTAATTTTTATACTTGCCCCAGTAAGTATTAAATATCCAATTCAGTGGATTGATTGTCTAGGTAATCTCTAATCTTCATAGTGGTCATATAAGCTTCTTTAGTAGGTTCCCCTACCAACAACATCTTATACCACTCCGCCATAAAGAGAATAACCTTACGTGCTCTGATAATTTGTCTTCTTAATTCTTTCATGTTTTCCTTGGACTGAGGCATTTCATCATCTTGTTGACCTAATGCTGTCTTATATAAAGTGGAAAACAAACCTTCCAAACTAGAAGAGTCATTGAACATCCTATTACTTAATAAAGTATTTTCATCTACTTCATTTGCTATCTCTAAATCTTCTTCTAAGTCTCTAACTTTCGTGGTTAAATCCATTAGATTATTCTCACAGAAAAGAGAAAATTCTAACCCTTCTCGAAGAACTATTGCAGCAGCCGAAACAATCTTCTTCTGATCTGGTTTACGAAGATCACTAACTAAATCTTGTAAAGCCTCAATCTTGGATTCATACCAAGTAGATAATTCTTTCGACTCTTTTAGAAACCATGTTATTGGGTCCATTTTTAACTATCCTTTCAAAGAAAACTTTGTACTTGCATTTATCTCTACTACGTCATGATTTTCATCAACCTCTTCAAGTATTATATTTGTATGTATTATCATAGAAATGGGTTTATTCCTATAAGCAACAGACACAGTTAGATCAGGTGAATAACTCATTTTTACATTAGAATTTCCAACAGGCAAATAACCTTGAAAATCTCGAGCTTCAAAAACATAAGAGGTACCTTCAGTATTTTTGCTCTTTAATGTTAATGAACCAAGTAAAGAGGAAACATTTGACATCTTTACTATCTCAGGATATAAAGATTGAAGGGAAGGATATTTGCTCTGAATCTCTTTCTTTAATATTATTTGAAGATTTTTGAAATGCTTTGGATAATTTCTAGTAACTTCTTTTATAATATATACTTGATCTTCTGCCGTCATGACTGAATGTAATTCTTCCTTATCCATATTTTCTATAATTTCATTATTCTTTCTATACCACTCATACATATCATTTGTTATTTTTTCCATATAAGGAATCAACTTCTTTAATGCAACAACATTCTTTATTTTAACTCCAGAAGCAACAGCTTGATTCAACTGTAGAATAATTTTAGAATTCTTTTTTATCTCTGGAATCAATTTTGTTATGAAAACAATCTTCTTCTCATTAGGATTCTGTAAAGATTTTTTTATAGAAGATATCATCCATAAAACATTATACCATGCATTCTGTAAAGCTACTCGTGTCTGTGTAGCCAAACTACTGGAAAAACCTTTAGTATTTTCAGGTATTTCATACTCTAACTTACCTAACACAGATAACGTCTGTTCTACTGGTTTCAGCATTTTTTCTATGAATAAAATAACTTGAATTAGAGAAGAACTCTCTTCATTCTGCTCAATTAAAAATCTAGTTATCGGGTCCATCTTCATTCTCCCTTAATATCTTGGAGGTGCTGTAGGTTTTTCTACACCAATACTTCTAGCAGCTTTAACATCTTGTTCAGCATTGTGTTTTTTCCACCTAAAGTTAACGATTTTCTTTTCGTCATCAAACACTCTGCTTCCTAAAGCCTTATTCTCAATAGTGGCATCTGGATGTAACTTATTCCATCTCTGTAAATTATCTCTATCTTTGGCTAACTTTTCCTCTGCACCTTGTAAATCATTTTGTGTTCTTATAAGTGCATCTTGTTTACGACTTACGACGGCTTGTTTATCGGCAGCTTTGGTTTTAGCTTCTACATTTGTTTGAGAAGAACTTTGATAACCAAATGCACCATCACTAGCTTCTTGTAAGAATTGTTTCAATATTATCTTAGCCAAATCAGACATTGGTATTCTCCTATACTTTTGGAAGTTCAATCTTCTTAATTATCCTAAGCGATTTTGGATCAACCCAAATAATAAACTTATATTGATGTGGATCAATATAAAGAATACCATCATCTACACTACTCATTACTTGTTTCATGGTCCAATTAGCATTGTCTGCCTCAAACTCAATAAAGCATCTATCATTTAATTTCTTACTAAACTTCTTTGATATTTTATCAGCCAATTCCTCAAGTCTATCTTCTAAATAATATTTGGCCATTCCAGGAAGAACAATGGCATATCCACCACCTTCAGAATAAGACGTATCAATTGTTCCATAATTCATTTTTTCATCATAACATCTTTTATCAAGAGTACCATCCATTACTATACAATCTTTACATTTTATAGTACATGTTTTTTGATCTTTCTCGGACAGATGTAAAAAACCTTTAGGATATCCATCCGTCAAAAATTCTCTTAATAAAATAATACCTAAATCTTTCATTATTCTTTTCCTTATATAAAAGTTTGTGATCAGGTTCACTATATATATTTATTCTTGAATACATACCTGTTCTTTCCATCATTTTATACCTGTCGTACACTATGATGAATAGAACTTAAAAAAAGGAGGTAACTAAAATGGGGTAACTGTAAACTTGTCATCACACGCACGTCGGCGGATTTCTCAAAGATGTTCGCTGAATCAAGAGGAAGTTTGGTATATACTCGAAGTAGGAAAATCTGTGAGTATGACACGACCAAATTCTCCCGGAATTTTCGCAAAACTCTTTTATAGCATAATGGACGATGACTTCTTTGTAGCTATACAAGACAGTCGTAGTAAAGAAATTATTACCATTTTACCAATCGAATATGCAGATGGGCAGGGTTGGGTTTTTGGTGATAATGATAAGGACCTGGCGAAAGAAAGATTCTTCGGTGAAAGTGTTCCGATTCTTCAAAATCTCCTAGATCGAGACGTTTTAGTCGTCAGGAAAGATTTAGAATTGGAACGAAAAAAGAGAGCCGAATATTCTAAGTATCCCGAGTATTGGGTTAATATTCTGGTAGATGTGACCAATATACCTACTAGGAATGATGCTCGTGGAAGTTATACATTTCTCCTCGGAGAATTCCCTCGTGAGTTTTATCCATCTATCCATTTGAGGAGGAGAGAATTACTTCCTCTGATTATGCTAAAGATACAAAAAACATACGAGTTCCATGTATCCCGTTGGGATAATCATTTGAAACGAGTTATGGTAACTGCAACACATTGCTTTGACCAAAAGATCCCATTACTTGTACTCTATCCGGATGACTTCAAAGAGTGTGTCCGAAGATATGAAACACTATAAGAAAAAAGAGTTAAGGGTCCAAACCCCTTACTCTTTTATAAACATCAAGAGAAAGGAAAGAATAATGAAAGCCAATGACTTCCGTGCCAATCTCCTACATACGGCTGTGTTGGAGCAGGGTATGAAAATCTGGGAAAAAGACGTGAGTTTTATTGCTCAATGTCAATTGATGGGAATGTCTCCAAGAGACTTACAACATCAAGAAAATATTCGCCTGATGATGGACTGGCACGCTAAGGCAATTCAACGAATGAAAACAGCTGACTTGTTTGTGGTAGATGGTTTGGTTTCGTTGTTGAAAACCTCTGAGTCACCCAAATATTTTCTTCCAAGATATGGTCAAAAGAAGGAAACATCCCGTGAGGTAGGATGTATCGCTTCACCATACAAACATACTTGGATCGAAATGAAAATACCAAAAAACATCCAACTGTTTTCAAAATCCAATCTGTTTCTTGACAAGATTGGTTGCCTGGTTGATTGTTATGAAACAGGGACAATCAAACCTGAAGAAATTATTCCTGAATTTTTCATGGATAATCTATACATTGATTCTGAATCTACTGGTTGGAAGATCCCTATGGGAAAATGGACGTGCAGTATGTGTTTATTTGCACAATCCTACACTGGCATTGTGTATCCTTTGGGATTCTTTCTGTACTATGTTGATGAAGATGGTTATCTTGTGAAAATGGTACTTGATGAACATGGTGAATGTATATCATATTGTATATTGTGGACCTGGAGGGATTCTCTGGCGTGCTGCGGTATTGTCTTTCAGATAATGGAAGGTATGCCTATTACAGAGGTCGAATCCTGGTGGAAAGATCTTCGAAAGGATCTACAGAAATTGGAAGTAGATTCCGTTTTCTATAATCCGAAAGAAGCCATGACATACACTCAACAGGAAATTCTCGATTATTTACCATCCGTTGTTACGTCTTTAATTAGACCATATATTTCAGGAATGAGTTGTCTTGCATTATCCTTCCTGAATTGTAATAACGTGGTTGAGCGTGTTATAGAACCGCCGAATACTATAAACAAGAAACGAATAAAGGCCGGTCGTATGCCACATTCTGCCTACAAGATCTTATCCATTTCACCCAAAAGTCGAAAACGACAGGTAGTATCTGAGACAACTGTAATCACTGGGGAGATTCCGTTGCATCAATGCCGAGGACACTTCAAGATCTACAAGAAGGATGAGGATGGAAAAGGAGGGTTGTTTGGTAAGTATGAAGGACGCTGGTGGTGGGATCATTCTCTTCGTGGTAATCCTGATATGGGAGCTATCGATAAGGATTATAACATCCCAGTATGATCTGTTTTGAAAAAGAGATAAGGGTTCAAATCCCTTCTCTTTTTTTCTAAAAAAAGTTCAAATTTTCTATATATATTCATTTTTGAATACATACCTGTTCTTTCCATCATTTTATACCTGTCGTACACTATGATGAATAGAACATTAATTTGGAAGGAGAGAGAAATGCCGATCTTTAAGATTACCTATCCCAACGGGGAAACACACTATGCTTCTGGGATAGACCCTGATGAAGCAGTAAGAACTCTGGCAATAGATGAAGAGCCGGAAACGATAGAAGGTGTTGAGGAGGAGGAGGAAACTCTACTTGACATTCCTGTTCGTCCCGAATCCGTCTTTTGTGAACATTGCGGAAAAGAAGAATCATATGACGTTTTGCTCAAACGTCGCCTTGCCCTCTTGGACAGAATGGATAAAGAAATACGTCCTTATCTAGATCCAAGACCGGATACTGAGAACTATCTTTGTCCAAAATGCTCGGTGATTCTTGATGCTGAAAAACAAACAAAAAACGCACAGCAAAACATTCTCGCCTTGGAAGCAGAGAGGAAGAAGATGGTTATTCGATATAAAGAAAGAAGGAAAAAATATGATGAAATTGAGCGTAAAATGCTCAATCGTATTGATTCCCGAATTCAAGATGCGAACCGTCTTCTCGAGGAACGTAAACAAAGGGAACTGATTGTGTTGGCTAAAACCCAATAAGTTGAGCAAGAAAAGAGTTTAAGGGTTCAAACCCCTTCTCTTTTTTTATCTTCTTTTTTTCCTAATCCTTTTAGGTTCCTTCCTATCAGGATCTTCTTTAGATTTTGTACTACATACAGGGCAGACTGAGTGGACCATTCCATCATTCGTATAATCTTCCTGATCTGTATTTTCTTCTGCATCAAACTTATAGTGACAATGTGGGCATCTGGTATCCATAAAAGAATCTCCTATATACCACTGACTATATCAATTTGTTGCGTGTACGGATGTACACGTTTATGTGTTACTTTATATTTTCTGAAAATTCATTAGTCTACGTTTCTGAATAAATATATAACACGATGGAGACATGATATGCCTGAAGATATTTTTTGTGATATACGGAGAGTTAGAAGATCTCTAATGAAGACATATGAATATGTTTCTTTTCCACATTGTCTTATAAGAGGAAGAGGTCGATTTGAATGGAGACGAAATGTCTTTGATTATACATACGTGGATTCATTTTATGCCTTACTTGAAAATTATGACTTTGTAGACGGAGATGTACTTGTCAAATTTTATGAAAATGACTCTCTTATGGTTTCCTCTATTATGAATGTAAATAATTACCAATGTATTTTTTTGGAAAGAAAGTTTGTTGAACAGCCAAAAAGATTTTTTGTTGAAATAATAAGTGAATATGAAGCAACAAGATTTCAAATGTATCTTGGTTATTCCTCAGTTAAACTTCCTAAAGATTATAGACTACGATTACAATAGGAAAAATGATATGAATGATGCCTTTGATGATATAAGAGCCATGCATATTTCGGTTGATAATAACGGTGCATTCGTGTTCGTAAGATATTTTAGAAACTATGGACCAGCTATTTACGAAGCAAGTGTAATCGTTCCAAAGTATTCCATAATCCAAGCCAATACTTTTTTTACTTATCAACATTGGACAAATGATGCTACTTATGAACTTGTACTTGATGGTGTTGTAATACAAAGAATATTAGCAAATACTCATACTGAAATATTAGAACCAAATATTGATTTATATCAATTCTATTGCGATACTGATAAAAGAATTACAATTAGAATGATTGTTACTACTCCTGGAAATGGTTTGAGTATATCCTATATGACATTCTTTGAAAACAAATCTCAGGATGAAGCTCTTATCCCGCAACTTGAATTGGAATAATGATATGACTACAGTCTTTGATGATCTACGAAATCTTAAGAGAAAAAAAACTGTGTATAGAGATATGGGTGCTGAAGCCTTTGTACGAAGATTCTCTTACTCAGGTGTTGGTTCTTTCGAAACAAAAGTTCAACTACAACCTTTCACTATGATATTTTATATCATCATTCCTATATTACAAAAATGGAACACTTCAGCTATTGCAAACATCTATCAAGATAATGCTCTTATAACTAGCACAGATCTTTCTAATTACAGTGAAGGACAGACTTTTAATCCTATTGGATTCTATGGAAGATACTGCCAAGCAGGTGCCGAAATAAAACTAAGAGTTGATATACAAAGTCGTGGGTCCACAGGTGATTCATATATAGAAGTACTATTCATAAAAAATACTCATGCTATCTATATTCCAAACCCATCTATATAAAAATTGATAAAAAAAAGAAAGTAGAGGAATAGAACCTCAACACTTTCTTCTTTCAAGACTACTTCTCACCCCTCCACCACTTCTTCACCATCCTGGAACCCACATCATTCCACCAGGACACAAAGATGCAAAGGGCAATAAAACCAACCAACCCACCAATCAGGTGATAGGGGTAGTTGGCGCCGATGTAATAGATCCCCTCGTACATGTCTCTCTCGACGGGGGATCTGTACACGATGATGCTATTGGTATCTCCCATAGCTACACCTCAACCAATTCTTCAGAAGGTTTCTCTAGTGCATCCTTAGCCTTCTTAGAACTATTGTATCCGTCCAACCACCCATCCATGTAATGAGTGTCTTTTTCCAACGAATGGTCGAAGGGTTGCCCTGAAGATCCTGCATCCCATCCTTTCTTGTAGTTACCCGTCATCCGACGCCTCCTCTCTTCTTTACTTGTCTTTTCCATTCTGGTATAAAGGCAGTCAACTCTTCAACAAGGTTCTTCAGAACATCGTCGTCGTCCTCATCCACAGGAATGTGATCCACCACATGACTAATAATGAATCGAATATCCTGTGTATGGAAAGCTTCTTTTGGATGAAGCTTACATGCCTCTGACCCGTGTTCAGATGGGCAGAAACACGAAAAGGATAAATCGCCATTCATTTGTAGATAAATGGGAAATCCACAAAACTTCGAAGGCAAACCATTCATAACGGCAATATCCCTTTCTTAGCCATGGGCCCCGACATAAAAGGTCCCAAAGGAAGTCAAAACCATTCTCGGTTCCCTCATAGAATCAAATGCCGTAGTCTCGAAGATGGAAAGATTTTCATCCTTCATCGAATGAGGTACAAGTGCTACCCAATCTACGTCATCTAACTCTCCCACCAATTCACGATACGATTCAGGAAGATCCTCGGGCTTCCACATTTTGATGTATCTTGAACTGATAAGTTCGTACTTCCTACCAACTGACTTCTCCCCCTCACCACAAAACTTCACATGCAAACCACCCATGAACTTCTCTCTCCTTTATGTTAACCAACGAGCCAAGAGCCAAGCAACACATATTGACAAAATGACGAGATTGCGGCCAATCGGGAAGATCAGATGACGACCCTTTAACACGTCATCTGTCAGTTTGTCAAGTTCCGTATAGTTCATTGCTCTGATGATTTTGAGGACAATCAAGAACACGTTGGACAAGGCGAAGATCCAAGCCAAGATTGTTACGAATAACACCATCACATCCATCCGTTACGTTTCCTTTCTCCTAGTTAATGATTTCCATCAGGATCTCTTCTTTCGTCCTGCCTTCAAACACAGCTAACGTCTCCAATGCCTGCAGAAGACGCAACGAATAATCCCTGAAAGCAGGATACATTGGAACCAACACTTCGTAATCACCACATACCCAGATCTGCCGAATCCCGTCATCATCCTTCACACATTCCCATCCAGGAAGATAACCCATATACTTGACCACGAGTTCCGGCTTAACTGACTGGAGAAGTTTTGCATCAATGGCTTTGAGGACAATCTTCTCCTTTTTCATCTGTTCTGTTCTCAGAAGTTGTAAAGCCTCCTCCACAACGGCTTCCTTCTTGGAGCAGGGTGATACATTACCATCAGACCACACATGTATATCTGGATTACTGCAGATATCATTACTCCAGTAGGGACATTTTGCTAACTCACAAGGGTTCATGTTTTCACTCCCACATGTAATAATCGTGTTCGGACCCGCATTGTCCACAATCAGGGTTACACTTTCCTGTCTTACGACAAGTAGAACAATTCTTCCAAGGAATTATGAGCGGCGTAGTAGGCTCATATGTGTTGGACTTGATCATAGACATGATCACGGGTTCAGACGGTATCTCTCCCACAGCCGATCCAGGAGTACCTTCCAGAACACCGTTGTCAGCGAAGAATGCATCCCCTTGATTGAACCGGACCGGTAACACTTCTCCGGATTCCAATTTTTCAAACCAAAGTAATATATCCTCGCACATGTCTTCTTTCTGTTCGGCAAGAAACGCCAGAAACGCCTTGTATGTTTCAGGGGTGACGCCAACATACTTCGATCCCAGATCCAGGTCCTTATACTCTTTATAGGACATGTAAAATGTGATCAACTGTTGCCCCTCGGGTTTGCTCTTGTCCATACATTCTAGACAAAACATTTCCTCGGTAAAGTCATTTCCCTCGTGAGGCATTTCTGTGCCGGTTGCCCAAGGCTCATACCGTTCCATATCAACGTTCATAGCCTTACATATCCTCGGCATCTCGTCGTCATACCCGTAACAGCCGATACCGGCAAACCAACGACTATCCTCTTTCTTCTCCCAACTTCGCAGACTGATCATGCAGAATATAGAATCCTGCGGACCACGTTTGGCTGTGATTTCAAAGTCCGACATGATCACATAGCCATCATTGATTTGGGCGATGGTGTCATTCTCGAAAGGGCCATCTTCTTTCCACATCCTCTTGTCATGAACGTAGAGCCAATTTTTGTAAAGCTCTACCGAGGCATCCCCAGAAAGGTTCTTTAGACCAGAACACGGCTTAAAGTCCTGATCCATACCAAGCATGTCCCAGTTAGACATTGCCATGTTTACTACTCCTTCTCCTTGTCTTTTTCGTCTTCTTCTTTTTCTGGTATCCAATTGCTCAAATGCTTGCAGTAATTGCACCCCTGTGGGTAAGGTAGTTTTTTACCCCCACAATTACTACAGTCATTAGGAACTTTACTCATTACCTTTCTCCTTGTTTACTTCAACAGTTTACCTACTAACTTCACTACCAAACCGGAACGGTTTTAAGCGCCCCAGATCAAAAAAACGATTCCTTCGCCTTACTCGTCAACATCAACGCCTCATCGAGATCTCGAAATAACTGACCCTTGGTAAACGCCTGTTGCACCTGCTCCACACGACCAAAGGATGTACGTGGATCATGCACCCTCCTCTCCATGTCAAGCTGTATTGACGCCATAGCCAAAGCGCGAGCAGAGATCAATGCCTTGGTGGCACGAACAATAGCCCGCTGATATCGCAGCTTCTCCTTCTTGGTCATCATCCCACAACTTACTCCTTTCCCTGGTCTTCCAAAAATGAAACACTCTTCTTCAATGACATGATCTCTAAGCACATCGCCCCCATAACACGAGTCATGTTAAATGCCATACGAGAACCTTCCTCTGTGCCATCAGCCTTCGATTCTGCATCAGCTAAGAAAGCATATAAGGCCTTTTCGGTAAGAACTTCCCCCAAGGAAGATATGGTCTCATCTAAGGTTATAGCATTGACTCTGTTCTTGAGAATATCGTAGTCTACTAAAAGAACATATTCTCGATATTCTGGTTTGACCTTATCAGAAACAAGACCAATTGACCTTTCACGCACGGCGATTCCTCCTTCATGTTAAAGTTAATCATAGAATTAGGGATAGGACCTAATACCTATGATAACTCGCTACTTACTCCTTGGCCCGATCAGAACACGTCCTACGAAGCGGACAACTGTTACAGGCCTCCTTGGTTATACCTTCGGCAGGAATACCAAACGGACTACGATGGTGGTGGTGAATGACATGGTGAGGTTTGACGACCTTCTTCCTCTTCAACTGCTTCGGATGCTTCTCGCAGATCTCAACCTTGCAGTTGGCGCAAAGGAAAGGATTCGGTATACCCGCATGACACATTCCGCCAATGATGGGTTTCCTTCCCTTGGCAGAGAACCCGGCAAGGAAATCATCAATGGTGTCAAAGACGTTCTCGGACCCGAGGTCGTTTACGGACTGTTCCTTCAGCTCCTCAGTCCGGTTCTTCCTCAACTCACTGATGTGGATAAGATCATCCTCGGTATCGATCTTCCTCTCGGCATGTCTTGCACCGAAGATGGAATTCAAGAGGACATCAACCATGGGAGACTGAAGATCCTCATTCTCCTTGTAGTCATCCTGCTCGGCCTCGGTGTCGGTCGCATCTTCTTCCTTCTGCAACCTTGCCTGATTCTCACAGAAGTCATGCGCAGCACAGCAATTGCAATCGGCTGGCTCAACACAACCAGTCATGAACATGTTAGGTTGGTCGACTGGTTTGATGGTGTCCTGGTCTTCCTTGATCACTTCATCCATCAAATCCGAGAAGACTTCGAACCAATCCCCACGAGCAAACAATAGTGGGGCATGACCATCCCTCATATCTCGGAGAAGTTCCTTCAACAGATTGATGGCCTTGGCTTCAACAGGATTCTGCACTACAGACATCTGCTTTACCTGCCTACGAAGTTGACCTACCTCGTTACAAAGAGTCTCATACTTCTTGTACAATTCGAGCTTCATCTTTATCCCGAGATCACGGGTATGAGTGACAACACGAAGCCGCTCGTTAAGAAGATCGTTCTCCCTACGGAGATCAGCATTGGCAGCCCAATGCCGTTGGTTCTCATCCAGTCTTCCATCGCACAACTTACGAAGCCAATCGTTCTCCTTCTGGAGAGTGGTGTTGTTGGTCCAATACTTCTGGTTATCCGAAGTCTTCTCCTTGTTCATCAAACCAAGGTGTTTGACGTCCTGAAGGAGTGTATCGTGCTCTTGACGAAGAGTGCCGTACTCCCTGGTAAGACGCAAGTTCTCTTTCCGGAGAATACCAAGTTCCTCTTCATACCTCACATCGGCACCGACCTTCACATCTAACTGCCGTTTAAGAGAGGCATTCTCCTTCTCAAGATGTTCAGCACTGAAATCCCGCATTGCCCTGGCATAACTGGTTTGCAGAGATCTGTTGGCCTCGGTTAGCTCTTGGTTGGCCTTACGGAAAGACGCAACTTGATTCCGAAGTTGTGCACTGGTGTCGCGAAGTTGATTGTTCTCATCGCGAAAAGAGATGTTGTCAACCAGGGTCTTATCCAACTTCCGTTCCTTCTCACGAAGTTGGGAGGCAAGACTGTCCCGCTGGTCAACCATAACACGATGTGCAGTCCGAAGACTAACATTCTCGTTCCAAAGTTTCGTGGATGACTGAATGGCTTCATCCCGTTCCTTGTGGAGTTGTTTGATCTCCTGTACGAGACTTTGATTGTACTCGCGAAGATATTTATCTCCACTTGGTGGCGGAACTACCTCACAGATGAGAATGCGTTGATGGATATGAAGATCTCGAACGGAATCGTTGATCCTATTCCAGGCCCGGATTGCGTTCACTTCCACATTGTACTTTTTGGCAAGAGACGACAGTGTCTCTCCCAGTTGAACAACGTGGTGATGACGAATCAACCCCGTTCCCGTTGGATAGATCACAAGCACATCGTTTGCCGTGAAAACATGTGTAGGTTGAAGACGATTCCAATCCTGTAACTCTTGAACAGTCACGTCGCAACGCCACGCCAGTTTTGGTAGATCTTCTCCCTCCTGTGCACGTAAGAAGATCGGCTTGATCTTGCCATTGACTTCCGGTTGGACTTTCTCGACCAACCAGATTACAAGGTTATCCCCAGTATCCAACCCTATAAGAGAATCGATGTTATTCCACTTACGGATCTCTTCTTTGGATACGTGATACAGGGAGGCGATGTCGCCAATGGATTGCCCAGGTTGAACCGTGTGATAGACCTTCTTGGGAAAACCGGGATTCTTACTATCCAGTTGTTTCCGAAGATCCAGATTCACTTGCCTGACAACCATGTTATCCAGCAGGGAATTCGTTAGCTTATTCCGGAGCTCCTCGTTGTCCTTCTGAAGACTAACCTTCTCTTCCATATGCCTATTGGCATTCGCGATGAGGTCACTCCTCTCTTTCCGATCCCGATCGTCATCCTCACGACGCACTTGTTGGAGACGTTCGTTCTCTTTACGAAGAGTGACATTGATCACGACAGCACCGTGAAGTTCCGAACGAAGATTCTCGTTGGCCTTCATCCAACTTTCCCGTGACACAAGGAGATCTTTGACTTGATTATGAAGTTCCATGTTGGATTTCACAAGATCGTTGATGTGCTTGGAGAGGTTTACTTTCAACTGCACCGGGTGCTCCTTGAGATATTCCCAGTCCGGATGGATGGTCAGCTTCTTCCCTATTTCCATCTCGGTAGGAGACTTCATACCGTTCCATTGCATGATCGCGAAGACTGTGACGCCATACTGTTCGGCAATGTCTTCGGGCCGTTCACCTTGTACGGTGTGTTCGATCTTCTCAGACTGTACTACCGTATGAATTTGTCCTTGAAAATCTTCCCCGAGTTTGTCCGTGAAGATCTCGAGGGTATCGCCATCATGGATGTCTAGGACCGTAGAACAATTATTCCAGTCCAGGAGGGCCGCCAGTTTGGCACCATACTTGGTGGCGATATCGAAGCCTAATTCACCGGGTTGTACCTTGTGAAAGATCTTCCTTCTCGACTTGGGTATATAGATCCGTAATGTATCTCCGGTCTTGATCTCCAAGGTCGATTTTCGACCGTTCCACTGCATGATCTGTTCTTCGAGGACTCCGTGTAGTTTGGCGATGTCCGACACCGATTCACCGACTTGAACCGTGTGGAACACTGGCCAACTGTTGGGATTTTCCGCTTGCTCTTCCTCCACGTGATGCATACCAGGAAGGTCCTTCCGTCCGAAGGGGTGATCCGTTCCTTGCTGTACGGTGTGAACTTTCTTTTTCACAGTCCGTTTCATCACTTCGGGTTTGGATGCTTCGGCATACTCGGCGGCATACAATTCCCGCCGTCTGGCATTCCTTCGTTTTCTTTCCTCCTCCTTCTTCACCGTTTCCCTCACGGAAAATGGGCCGTTCATGATCAAATGACCCCGGGGAGGTTCTTCGGAATCTGCCTTCTTTTTCTTTCTTGGCATTGCTTTTGGCTCCTTTCTTGTTACTCGTTGTTTGTTTCTTGTTGTTTGTTTTTCTGATGTAAAATAGGTTTTCTTCATAAATTAATATATATAAAGATCGCTATACATTCAAAAAGTATTTTATATAAAAAATCACACACTCTCTTTCAGTAACTTGATGTATACAGGTCAAAAGTGCTTGAATCTTTCTTAATACGGCAGGCCAGATCTTTCCACGGAGTACTTCAAAACCTCATGTAAAACCATTATAACTACCTTCCTCCACACGGTTTCTACCGTTCCTTCAGGCGATAAATCACTATATATATGTAATACTGAATACAACCTTTCAACACTACTTATCTCTCTTTACTATCCTAGCACTACTGTAAAGATTGATGTGTAATAGCTCTCTCCCAAGAGACGTCAGAATCTGGCTGGGCTGCGGTGTCAGAATCTGAAACATCACAAAATGAGTCAAAACTAGGTTTTGGCGTCTCTGGTAAAATTTGTCGAGTTCGCGGGTCAGGAAAGAAGTATTAAATCTTCCCAAAAGAGCCTGCTCTTACGAACTTGGCGCCAAATCGCGGGTGTACGGGAGTGGAAAGAGACTGACACGTGTCGAGAGTAACGTTGACCTCGAATTCTTCTCCCACAGAAAGCAAAAATGGTCAGACCGTATACCCGCGGTTTAATTAAGACAATATCTCCCGGGATCGCGGAAAGTCAGCCGGTAACCCTACTTTCGATTATGGGCCCGAGAAATTTCGTCCGCTGGCGTGTTGCTGACACTAGCACTGAAGGAGTGGTGGTAACACTGTTCTGGCTAATTCTGTTCGCCAGCCGAGGGAGTGAAGGTTGATGACTACCCAAGCCAAATACGCCGGTAGTTATCAAAAATAATCCAACTACACGTTGGTTAATATATCACACGTATAACCTGTTGGGAATTAGCCTAGCAGATAACATGGGAGAGAACCATGACTGAAAAGCAAGAACGATGGCGGAAAGAGGCGGAGTGGTTAAAGGAGCATAATTGCTCACTTCGGGACGGAACCGACATGAGTAAATTAACTCCTAAACAAAAGGAGGAAAGATCGAGACAACTCAAATTCGAGTCTCAGATCATTTGCACGGCTTCCGGAAACAACGGTCGAGGGCGGGCTGTGAACTTCACCCGTAAGTTCGCCTAGTCCTTTATGAGGATTCCTGTGTAGTGGAGGAAAAGGTATACGGCTTCTGACGCATCCTAGGTGCGGGTAAGAAGGTAGCCACTACATAGGAATCCCCCGGGTAGCAATTGGGAGATTGGCCAGATTGAAAAGTCTGCCTGACGTCTTAATAATCTTCCAGGGTAGCAAGATGTGTGTCTTGCCTGATGAAAGGGTAGAACAGTAAAAACTACCTGTGACCAAAAGGTCGAAACCCAAAAATGAGAAGGAGAGATCTCATGAAGACGTTTTGTAGAATTTTTGACTATGTTGCTTCGGTTGCATTCCTGGTATTCGTGTTCCTCTGTGGGGCATTTGCGGCCCTTCACATAATTGAAGTCAAGAAAGATGTGCTGAAACAGGTAAACATGGAAATGTCGAAGCCTGTTACGACATCCATACCGGAATGGCAGATCTGGAAGACCGAGGAGAGGACGGCGGAAAGACACATCATCCTAAAGGCAAGAGTAGAAAAGAGATATCAGGAGATTAAACAAAGCCGGCCTTGGTATGATCGCTGGATGCTAGACGCATTCTACTCTGGTGAGTTCAATATCATTACAGAAACAAAATAGACGGAGTCTTCCTAGTTCGTGCGCGGTTTCTTCCCAGTTCTTGACCGTAATAAGTAACTGGTCCCAACAATAGTCAACCTCAGAAGTGGTGTTGGGTGAACAATAGGGTGTTCCTATTGGCTAATGACTGAAATGGTAAAGGAGAGATTACCATGTTCGAACTCGTGTTGATATTGAGTGTCACAGTAGTAGGTGTTGGTGTTGGTGTCCTTTTGGCAGGACCGCTTGGCGCCATTCTGGGTGGGTTAATGGGTATCTTCATATGTCTGATGGCGATGACACCAGGTGGATTGATGGTAGGTGTCGGCCTGCTTATCATGGGTGGCCTAATAATGTCTGGCCACTTGGATGCCAAACAACAGAAGGCCGAGAAGGCTAAGTTGGATCTGGAGAGGGAACAGAACCTTCAGAAGAATTCTCTGAGAAATCTCTATAAGTACACCTTGAAAGAAATACGTTTTCGATGGGCAGATTGGAAGCATGCCTGTGAACGAGGTGATACAGAGAAGGAACAGAGACATTACAAATCTCGGTATTTGAAGTCGGTAGCATCGGTGATTACCGTCCTGGAAAAGATCATGTCCGATTACGATGGGGACATAACCCTCTATTGGAGAAATCTCTACAAAACAGCCTTGTGGTGGCCAACAGATAGTTATCCGGAAGATCCAAAGTTTTATCAGTGGGAAGAACTATGGATCAATACTCCAGAACCAGAAGAGTTGGAGGAAGAGTTGGAGGAATTGATGGCATGATGACCAAGGCCGACGCCATTGAAGTGGAAGAAAGACGAGCACGTGAGAAGGTGTTGGTAGATAAACGCCGGCGTGCTCGTCTTAAGAAGGAGAAGGCATTCCTAACCTGTTCGGCTGGTTGTGGAATACCATTACATCCAAGCAGACAGTGTCCTGAATGTGGAGCAGACTTGGTGTGGAGGAGTTAGAATCATATGTTACTGTGGGAACACGCACTAAAGGGAGCACTAAAAGATTTCTCAGAGAATGCTACGATGAAAGGCATTCCTCTTGAGGACCGAATGTTATTCCTGATGGAATTCATGAATACTCCTACCCTAAGTTGGGATGAGTTCATGAAGATGCAAAGGCTGTAAGGTCGGTAATTGTTACTGGCCATAAATCCCAAGAAAGGGAGGTTACTATGTCGAACGAAATGAAAGATGGTATGGTTGATGTGCATGCGGAAGTCGTAAGCTCCAAAGAAGTGAAGACTCGTGGGTGGCTCAAGACGTTCTCGACGATTTTCAAGACAATCGTGGGGATCATCATATTCCCCTTGACGGCCTTGTGGTGGATTGGCAACAACGGCGTGCCGGTGGTGATCGAATGGGGTATCCCGGTTGTCCGGAAGACGTTCCAATTCGTCGAAGTGGTGGCCGTTGTGCTGTTGGTAGTCATCCTGGGTATGGTATACCATGAGATGACAACCACACCAGCAAAGGAGGACTTGGCCGTCGTCCACCGTGATGCCGTGGAGAAATCTTTGGCTGTCCGTTATGGAACGGAGACGGAGATCCGATCATGGTGGGTGGCAAAGTTCTACAGCAACAAAAAGATTACCGATATGGCCATCACAGCCGCCATCGGGGCGCTTGATGCTGAGAAGATCGATAAACCTGTCGAGGCGATAGCCGAGATCAATAAGGTCCAGAACAGTCTCCGACTGGAACAGTCTCAGTTGAGGATCAAGGGGCAGATCCAAGCTGCCGTTAAGAAATAGATCTTCCGTCTGTCCGGGGCGCGGGTCAGGATAGGGTGGGCTGCTGAATTGGTTTGAATTTTTACAATTCAGCAGCCTGCCCATCCGTCCAAATTTATTTTTTTCGGAGAGTTATGATAAAAATAATTTTGATCGTCGATTTCCTCTAGTGTAAATAAAGACGGGCACGATGAATTGACTGACAAGGATAATAAATTGACGAAAAAAATATTGGCCGACGCAATTATGAGCCTGAACGACGAAGATAG